>Ga0137401_10000491_pt1 | contig 15489 bp, 14 predicted proteins | sample CZOMad1_1_16fung_FD_108286 | JGI IMG/M metagenome (GOLD analysis project Ga0137401, IMG submission 108286) | Vadose zone soil fungal communities from Angelo Coast Range Reserve, California, USA - CZOMad1_1_16fungal (Illumina Assembly) | ecosystem: Environmental > Terrestrial > Soil > Vadose...
AAAGCTCGATTTCATACTCTTCCTGCCTCTTTTCTACCCCAATGGCTCGTACTGCCGTTGACCTAACCCCCTTCGTCAAGAGCGCTTTCAGAGCGCTTAGCCCTCTGTAATAACTATTCCTTGTGGCGCCCAATTCTTTTCCTTCCATCTGCGATATTTCACGCAACGTATGGCCTTCAAAATGCAAAAGTTCAATGATCCGCCGTTGCGCCGGGTTCAGAGTGGCAAGGCCCTGTTCGACGATCTCCTTGCATTCGACGCTTCTTTGAATGAATTCGGGCTGCACCATCAGCGGATCGCTATCGCCGTCACTGTTCGGATGGTCGGCGTAGAAATTGCGCTTCGAAAGATACCTCCGTCGCTTTAAGGCTTTGTAATAGCCGAATTGCAGAACCCAGGTTCGGGCGCTCCCTTTCGCCGGATCAAATCGCTCGCGCTGCTCGTGAATGGCAAGAAAGACCTCTTGGACCAAATCCTCCGCCTCGGAGCGGTCCCGAACGATTTTGGTGGTCATGCTGAGCAAGGACCGAAAGAAGCGCAAAAAGAGCTGGTCGAAACAGTCCTCGCAACCGTGCGCAATGTTATGAAGAAGCGCTTCGTCGGTGAGGAGTCCCGAATGCTCGTGGTCGGGCATTTTGGGCGAATTATACGGGCGCGACGGGTACCGACAAAGGGGAATCTGTCACATTATTTTTTCATTGAGGTGATACAAACTGCGCTTCCCAGGGGATAGCGTCCAAGTTTGCATTCGGGCGCTTCGCGGGGGCATTCCTCGAAGCGCCCGAACTCCGTGTTCCTGGATTAGCCGTGACTTGCTGCCACAGGTCACAGCCAGCCCTACATTTAGGTATTCCAAAATCGGGGTAAAAAATCTCTTCTGACTGCGAAATTTCAGCCTGGCAGGTCGAGATCTCCGCTTCACCTTCGCTCGCATAGACGGAATCCACTGGCGAGATTCCTGAGCTTTATACTTTGTGGAAAAGCAGCTACAGTTGGATTTTGGAAGATCCCAGTAGAAAGAAGATGACGAAACAACCGCAATACGAATCGAGGATTCATCAGGCCATTCGCAAGATGATCGCGCAAAAGATGAGCGTCGGAAACGGGTTCGTGAGGCACGACGGCAACATGGTTTATCCCGTCAACGGCTATCTCCTGACAACGGAGCAAATACTCGAACTCGATTCGAAGAGCGAACTAACAAGTTGGGGGATCCGAGAACTCTCTGACCGGCTGGCCGACGGAGCGCTCAAGCCCATTTGTCCCATTCATCACATGGAAATGCGTGAGACCGCCGAGGCGGACGTTCCAGGCATTTTGTTCCATTACTGTCCGCATCCATCAGGATGCAACGCACGGTACTCGCTGCAGACAGGACACATAACGACTTCTGATTTGCCGTCCCGATAAAACGGTCTATGGCGTATGTTCTAGTAAGAGCCTGACCTGGCCTCACAAATGCCAGAAACACGCGAAACGTTAGCGGGACGAACTGTGTTGGCCCAGCGCCTTGGAGCAGCTGGACTCAACATCAGCGAGCACCACAGATATCCAGGTCTCCAGCGAGCTACTTACTTTGCCATTGGTAACGATGACTTCCAAACTGATATCAGTATCTCTGACGAATTCTTAAGCGATCTGCCGAATACGACGGAGCACCAAGCCGCCGTCGACTCATATGCCCACGCTGTCGCTGGCAGACTTAAGTGCGGCTCGCCAGAGGTGTTTTATTGCCAATCTGGAATCGCAGTCCGAGTGTCTATCCAGTGGCCGATTCAAGCAGCGGTTGCAAACGGCGTCCTCTCAACGTTCATTTTGTTTGACGCAACGAATCAATTGGACGGAAAGATTGCGAAGTGCTCGATGGAGATTGGACAAAGGTTGGGTCACACCGTGTTCGATACGCTCGTAGTGACCGTGAATAGCCTGCGAGTCGCCATCGATGAGGGCCTTGTCACTTTCTATGTACCAGATGCCCGCCAGGAGGTCTTTCAAAGAATTAAGCGGCAGCACAACTTCACAGTTAGGTCGCAAGCGGAAATTGAGCAGTTCTTAAAAGGCAAGGCCTACGTGCTTGGATTTTTCGCGGTGAAAGAGCCAACCGAAGTGTGGGCGGCAGACCCGTGGGACGCTCATTACCTTGGCGTCTCGACAAAGGAATTCCTGCTCGCCATGCGTGTTTTGAGGGCAAGAGGTCTCTTCGACCCTGGATCAAGTTACGAATACGCAAGAGCAACGGACAAGTTGCTGGCGGAGCAATCCACCAAAGAGGATGGAGACGAGTCTCTGTTCCAGGCACAGCGATCTGTCTCCCTTGGGAACCTGCCAAAGAAAGAGGAGCTTCTTGACGACCTCGAGAAGGTCCTCAAGCAGCATTCTGTGTCCGCGCTTCTCGTCATCGATCTTGACCAGTTCAAAAGTGTCAACGACACGAAAGGCCATCCAGCAGGCGACGCGTGTTTGGAGCAAGTTGTTAGAACTCTCGCATCCATCGTGGGCAGAAAAGGGAAAATCTACCGATGGGGCGGAGACGAGTTTGCGGTCTGCCTTCCTGATTTTTCTACGGAAGAGGCCCAGGGGACGGCAGAACGAATCAGAATTGAAGTGGAGGCGGCCAAACCGGGCGGCGAAATCCCAGTCACCACAAGTATAGGCGTATGCGGCACGGCGCCTGGGGCCTCAAAGTCTGCGAAAGAAGTTCTCGACCTTGCAGATAAAGCTATGTACAAGTCCAAGCATGCGGGTAAGAATCGTGTCACTGCTTGGCCCCTGGAAGGCAGCGCATCTACTCCCACTACAAAACCTACAAAGCAGGCTATCAAGGCTCAACTCGCTCAATTCCTCAAGCAGGCGCGAGAAATCCAGAATGGCCTTCACTACAGCAACATAGATTCACTCCGCCAAAAACAGGAATGGGAAAAGCGCGTGGAACAGTATTTGGAAGAGAATCTCGATGGATCGTACGCCATCAGGTTCCAGACCCCGGGTCACCCAGTGACCGCATATCCCGAAGGAATTAATGCAAAAATGGCTGCCCCGTGGGCCGAAATGGGCGCAAGAATGACGATGCTCAATAGCTTTATGGCGGAGCTTCGAGACTAGCCGTTTCGCCGGACGATGCCAATTTCGAATTCCGACCACCGTTCATGGAACACGCGAAAGCCTATAGCCAATGAAAAAAATAACCGCCTTCTATGCTTGGCAGAGCGACACGCCTCAGAAGTTCAACCGAAATTTGATCGAAGTGGCCCTGAAGGACGCCGCGAAACGGACCACAGAAGACCTGCACCTAGGCGTCGAGATGAGCGTCGATTCTGATACGCAAGGGGTTCCAGGAACTCCACCGATCACCGAAACCATTCTGAAAAAAATTGACAATTGTAACCTCTTCGTTCCCGACGTGACATTTGTAGCACGCACCGAGGGCGGTAAGTACGTCCCGAATCCAAACGTCATGGCAGAGTTTGGGTATGCACTCCATGCCAAAACCCATAGCGCTTTGATGCCGGTGATGAATACTGCCTTTGGTCCCCCTGAAGAGCTACCGTTCGATATGGGCCATCTGCGCCATCCTATTCAATACTTGATCGAGCCTACCGCAAGCGAGTCTGAACGTCGTACCGCCAGGACTCAACTTTCAACAAAGATTGAGGAACGATTGCGACTTCAAATTGCTGCCGAAAAAGCGATGCCTCAGGATAAATACCTTATTGATCGAATGCGCGTAGTTCGGGACGACTTGAAGAGACTCAAGGATCCCTGGCAGAAGCCCTTGCTCCGCGAACTCCTAGTGAGGGGCCACATGGATGAAGCCCACGCGTCTGGCTTTTTGATGAAGGGCGGCTTCGGCACTTTGTCAGGCGCCCTGAATGGACTTCAATTTCACACAAGCCTCGTCGTACATGACTTTGTGGGGCAGTATTCGATTAATTCCGAACTTCGCGAGGCACTGATGATGGCAATGGAAGAACAGGACGAGTAAGATGATCTTGATTGAGAGACCCGCCAATCCTCATAAAATGAGCGCCGCCTCTTTCAGCATTCAATGATGTTGAGTGTCGCCAGCCCACCCAGAGAAGTCTCCTTATAGCGTGATTGCATATCTTTTCCCGTTTCGTACATGGTCTTGATCACCTGGTCGAGCGAAACCTTGTGCTCGCCTTCTTCGCGCATGGACATCCGGCATGCGTTGATCGCTTTCACCGCTCCCATCGCGTTGCGCTCAATGCAGGGAATTTGCACCAGCCCTCCAATCGGATCGCAGGTCATTCCCAGGTTGTGCTCCATGCCGATTTCGGCGGCGTACTCCACTTCCTGATTCGTCCCGTTCAAGGCCGCCACGAGGCCGCCTGCCGCCATGGAACAGGCGACACCCACTTCGCCTTGGCATCCCACTTCCGCTCCCGAGATCGAAGCGTTTTCCTTGTAGAGAATGCCGATGGCACCAGCAGTGAGGAAAAAACGAAACAGGCCCTCGTCCGACGCACCGCTAACGAAGGTCTTGTAGTATTTGCCCACAGCCGGTATCACACCCGCCGCTCCGTTTGTGGGAGCGGTCACCACGCGCCCGCCCGCTGCGTTCTCCTCATTGACGGCCATCGCGAAAACGTTGACCCAATCCATCGCATGAAGTGGGTCCTTCGCTCCCGCCTCCTCAAGCCTCCTCGCAAAGCGAGGGGCGCGCCGGCGAACATTTAATCCGCCAGGAAGAATTCCTTCGGTCTCAAGACCCCGTAGCATGCACGCATGCATGGTGTTCCAAATGCGGTCCACAAAAGACAGAATCTCCGATTCGCAGCGCAGACTCTTCTCGTTCTCCAGGACGATTTGCCAGATCGCTAGCTGCTTTTCCTCTCCGATGCGAAGAAGATCGGCAGCACTCTTGAACGGGTACGGAATTTTTTTGGAATCGGCCTCGGGTTGAGCCCCCTGCATTTCCGCTTCGGTCTTTATAAAACCTCCGCCAACCGAGTAATAAATTTCCCTGGCAAGCTGAATTCCTTGCTCGTCGAAGACGCAGAACGACATTCCGTTCGGATGCGCGGGGAGCGTCTTATCCTTGTGAAACAGCAAATCAAGGGACTCTTCAAAAGGAATGGCGTGAACGCCTCCAAGCAGAAGAGAATGCGCCGTCCGAATCCCGTTCACCAAGGGTTCAATCTTCGCCGGGTCAACTTCATCCGGCAATTCTCCACTTAACCCCAGAAGGAGGGCGCGGTCTGTTCCGTGCCCGTGCCCTGTAAGAGCCAGCGACCCGTAGAGGTCCGTCTGGACGCGTCGGACCTGCTCTAGAAGGTTTTTCTTTGCCAAAGTTCGGACGAAGGCCAGGGCGGCGCGCATCGGGCCCACGGTATGAGAGCTCGACGGTCCAATTCCGATCTTGAAGATTTCGAAAAGGCTTGTGTTCACAGATCACTTTCCGGCGCGTTCAACGCTCGCGTTCTCTAAAGCCTGTTCAAAATCCGCAAGCAGGTCGCGCCAGTCCTCAATTCCCACCGATACTCGCACCATAGCGTCGGTCACGCCAGCGAGTTCGGATTCCGCTTCGGAGAAACCTGAGTGCGTAGTCGTCTTCGGATGACAAGCCAGAGTTTCCACTCCGCCGAGTGAGACGGCATTGCGCCCGATTCTGATACTTCGTAGAAAGTCGAATGCGGCTTTCTTCCCACCACGCAGCTCAAGAGAAAATACGCCACCTGGATAGTCGCATTGTGAATTGTAAATCTGTCTTTGACCTGCGTTGTCGAACAGTGTGGGATAGAGGACCCGTTTGACGGAAGGATGGCTCGCAAGGCGTTCGGCGATTTGTTGTGCGTTCTTGCTTGCACGATTCATGCGCAGCCCGACTGTAGACAATCGACCATCGAGGAGCCAGCACTCGTCTGGCTGAAGAATGTTTCCGAACATGCCTCGCAACAGCCGAATCGTCTGGATGATCTCCTTATCCTTCGCCAGTACGACGCCGGCGAGCATGTCGCTGAACCCAGAGAGATATTTGGTGGCTGAATATAAAACCAAGTCCGCACCTAGCGTGAGTGGATGTTGGAACGCTGGTCCCAAGAGCGTATTGTCGACCATGATCAGAGCCCGGCTTGTTTTTTCGCGGGAGTTTACCAAGCGTACCGTTTCGCAGACCTGCCTGATGTCGGACATTACCAGCGTTGGATTAGCGGGTGTCTCGACCAGAACAATCCCGAGGTTCGCCGAAGTGCGTATTGCTTCAAGGAGCTCCTTTCCATTGCTCGCCGCAACGGCAATCGCACGAATGCCCCAAGCGGAGAGATAGTCCTGAATGAAATGCTGCGTGCCTCCATACGCCGGAACCGTGTACACAACTTCCTGTCCGGGACTAAGGAACGCGAGCATGGCCGTCATGGTCGCCGCCATCCCTGAGTTAAATACCAAGGCGGCTTCCGCGTCTTGTTCGAGAGGAACAATCTGATCTTCGAGAATCTCAGCGTTGGGGTGATTCAGTCGGGCATAGATCAGGTCCGGTTTCTCGCCTGCTTGCTTTCTTTCTCGCCCACTTGCAAGGTTAAACGCTCGCTCGGCCGCTTCGGGACTCGTAAAAACGTATGTTGAGCTGCGAAACACGGCCGGGCGGGCGGAGCCAACCGAAAGCGCCGGGTCGAAACCATGAGTCAGAACCTTTGTTGGTGGCCGTAGCATTCAAGCACGATTTAGGAAGGCTATCGCTTGGATTTCGATGTGAGCACCATAGTGCATTTCTTTCACAGGAACCACAGCGCGTGCCGGTAGCACCGGCACCTCGGAGAAAAATGCCCCATAGATGCCGTTGACTTCGGCCCAGTGGTCGATGTCGCTGATGTAGATCGTACATTGCACGATGTCCGCTATGGTGCCCTCAGCGGCTTCCACGATGGCGCGGATGTTTTCGAGCGCTTGAGCGGCTTCCTCGGCCATCGTGCCTTTGACGACGTTTCCGTCCCGGTCGATTGGCAATTGCCCGGAAACGAACAGCAAGCTGCCGATGCGCACGGCTTGCGAGTAGTGGCCGCTAGGTTGGGGTGCGGACGTTGTCTTTATGGCTTCATGCATAGGAGTTTGACGACCAAAGCGAATCGAAAATCGAATGCTCACACCTAGACAACAACTCTCGTTACCTCAGAATAAGTTGGGCATACACCGCTGGATCGACATTACCGCCGCTGATTACGCAGCAAACTAGCCGATCCTGAAACAGCTCTGGTTTCGTCATCACAGCCGCGACACTGAGAGCTCCAGTTGGCTCGGCCTTGAGATTTGCAAGCGCGAAGAGTAATCGCACCGCTTCGGCGATCTTGTCTTCCGGTACTTCAACGATGTGCTTCAAACCGCGTTTCAGAATCTTCCAGTTGTGTTCGCCCAAGCTAAGCGTCCGGGCACCATCGGCGATCGTTTGGGGTTCGCGCTCATTCTTCACGATCTGCCCTGCTTTAAGCGAACGTGCCGCGTCATTTCCAAGCAAAGGCTCCGCCCCGATGACCTGAATCTTTTTCCGGGCGCCCTCGATGCCGAAGATAACGCCCGAGCTGAGCCCTCCCCCACCGATCGGCACCACGACAATATCCGGCATGGGCTTAAGTTGGCTCAGTTCCTTGCCGAGCGAGCTGTTCCCGAGAATCACGTGGGGATCGTCGTAAGCACTGGCAACATAGGCTTCAGGATGGTCTTTCGCGAGCTCCGCAACTCGTTCGGCTCGGCTCTTTGCTCCCACGTCTACGAGCTCGACCTGAGCGCCGTATTCACGAACAGCGTCGATTTTCACCTTCGCCGAACTTGTTGGCATGACAACGATGCACGATTTCCCGAGGAGTGAACAGGCATAGGCTAGGGCCTGTCCGAAATTTCCGGAAGAAGCCGCAATAAGCATTTCTTCCGGTACACGCGATGCGACGCTGTAGGCGGCGCGAAACTTGAAGCTGCCGGTGTGCTGAAACGTCTCGCTGGCGAGAATGAGATTGACTCCGAGATGTTTGCCGAGACGCGGCGCTTCGATAATTGTAGTCGGGCGTACAATGCCGTGGGCTGGGGAATGCGTTTTTCCAGGGTGCTTCATTTCACCTGCTTCTTCGGTTTTTCCCACTCCCTACGGCTGAAGCTTTTTGAGTTTGTGGCGCAGTTTCGCAACTCGGAACGAGTACGGAAGATACGTCAGCACCACGCCGGCACCAGCGCCCAAAAGAAACATGAGCAACCCGAGCAGACCGCATCCCTCGTTGTCCATTCTCCCCACTTGGACAAAGCCGCAGACATGTCGAAGTCTGCCTATTTCTCAAGCGTCCTGGTGTACAACTCTTTGCCATCCGTACCAATGAAGCTCACCTTGAAGTGCTTCGCATCGGCTTCGAGCACGGTGAAGCCGTTTATCTTGTCCTTAAAGACAGAGCGGTCGTAGGTGGGGTCTAAGTTATAAAGAGCAGCACCCCCGCCTCCGCTCACGAAGAAATGCACACTGCCCTCCGCCTTCAACTCCTGTAAGTTATGGTGATGCCCCGTCAAATATACGTCGACCCGGCCCTTCAAAATGGGCAGTAGCTTGCCCCCAAGCTCTTTGTTCTCGCCCGTAGCCGAATAGATCGGGTAATGGCCGTAAACGACCTTCCATGGGGCCTGGCTCTTCGTGAGTTCGGAGTCGAGCCAGATCAACTGCGCGTCGGATAGATTTACCGTATCGATGGCGAAGAACTGTACGGGTCCGGCCGTATACGTGTAGTACGCTGCCGGGAAACGCCAGTCGGGGCTTTTCGCGGAGTAAAGGATTTCAGCAGCAGGGCTGTCGGCTTGCCCATAATCATGGTTTCCAAAGGAAGGATAAAATTTTATACCGAGTGAGCCATAGAGCTGCTCCCATTGCGTCAGCCAGCGCGGGTCGCTGGGGCTGTCCATTCCATACGTGTAAAAATTGTCCCCAAGGGTGATACCAAAATCGAATGGCTTGATTTTGTTGTATTCCACCATCGCGGCGGCGGTTTTCTTCTGTGCTTCGGACCCCGTGCCGAAATCTCCAAATGCCAGGACGCGAATGGACTTGTCAACAGGCGTCACGAAAAAGACCTGCGGAGGCGTTTTTAGGAAACCCGGGAGTTTGATGTCTCCAAACCACGAGTAGCGCCGGTCTTCCTCCTCCGCCAGCTTAGCAAGGGCCGAGGAATCACCACTCGCCTTAGCAGCCTCCATACGCGCTTGGAGCAATTTACGAAGTTCATCGATTCTCACCGAGCGCAAGGCTTCGAGTGCCTGAAGCGCAACTCCCGCGTCCGAGTCGGAGGAAGCGTGTTTTTCCAAGGTCGTCTGCGATTGAGGGTGAGCAGCCCAATAGCCTCCGAGCGAGCTGACGATTCGCCCCCGCAGTTTCGGGGACGGCTCTTTTTCGAGCTGCTTTAGGAGGAATTCCGTGCCGTCTGGTTTGCGGGACAACTGGCCAATCACGGCTGCCGTCAGGTCTTCATCCGAAAGCTTCAGCCAGCGCTCTTGGACCTCGTTCGTCGCCGTCACGAGCGACTTCGCTTCTTCGCGGTACGCGGGTGCAAGGCGATTCACGATTGCTTCGGACAAAGCGACCGGCGCGGGCTGGGCTTTCGCCTGTTGCTGTTCCTGCGTGGAAGAAACCCTTGGCAGGGCCAAGAGGGCTAGTGCCAGCAAGACCCGAATCGAATTCTTAGGCGTGGACAAGGAGCTCTTTCGCAGCCGGAAAGTGCCAAGCTGATGCATGTGCGGGTTAGTGTCTGCTCACCACGAGGACCTGGAACGAACCAGCCTTCCAGCGTCGTTCTGGCGGTTTCTTCGGGTCGGCAGCGGGAATGAATTCAAATTCAGCCGTAGGCAAGTAGATGTTTTTGGTCTTCGGGTCGAAAGCCATGGTCTTGGCCCACAGCTTGGTGGGAATTGTTTCGATGATCCGATAATTGTCCGGGGTCATCTGGCGAATTACGCTGATCACGCCTTCTGCGCAGGATTCGAAGACCAGTTGGCTCTCTGGATCGAAGGCGCTGGCGTCCACGCCCGTGCACATCAGACTCGCCGCGACGCCCTTTCCCGTGGTTGCGTCGAGCGCCACGAATCCCTCCCGGCATCCCACGAACAGGCGCTCGTTTTTGCCGTCATACGAAAGGCTGTGCGGACTCGTGCAGTGTTCGATCGGATACGTCTTGGTTACCGCTAGAGCCTTTGGATCGACAACGGCGACCGCCATTTTGTCGGCCAAGTTGACGTACAGTGTTCCCTTGCCATCCGCAGCGCCAGCCTCCGGGTTGCCGCCGAGGTCGACAGTACCGGCCACGTCTCCCGTCTGAGCATCGATCACAGTAATCTTCTCGCTCATGGGGAAGACGCGCTTAGTCGCCGGATCGTAGACAATGGCGTCCGTGCCGCCTTCGAGCTTTACGGTCTTGATTACCGCGAGCGTGCCGCTATCAAAAATCGTCACGCTTTTGTCTTTGCCGTTGCTCGTGAAGCCTCGGTGAAGCTCGGGAGCCAGTGCTACCCCATGCGCTCCGGGCGCCGGGATTTGTCCAAGCAACTTGCCCGAATCCGCGTTAAGCACTTGGATCTGGTCTCCGTGCGAAACGTATACACGCCGTGCGTCCCCATCGACGGCGATGTAGTCCCAGCCGCCCTCCCCTGGCACCGCAAACTTCTTGGTGAGTTTGTATCCAGTAGCGAGTTTCATTGCGGGCACCGTTGGCTGGTCGTCGCCGAAGAAGGGCTGCGCGGACGCGGAAGCCAGCATTGGGAACCCGTTACTCGGCGCGAAGTCGTTGCAACTCTCCTCGCCTCGCACAGCCGTATGTTGTTCAAGGTCACAGGCTGTCTGTCTCAAGATTGCGCCCGCGCTCGACTGCGCGTTCCCATTCAGGGGAGAAATCGTCAGTCCGGCGAATCCGACCATAATCACAAGCTTGTTCACAAGTCTGCGCACGCACCCTCCTTGACTCACCACTAGTCGTTCCGGCACTGCGTCGCCTCACTCGGCTTGTCTTAGCTTTTCTAGAAAGTCGTTATACGCAGCTTGCACGGCTGCAGCGTCCGGGGCTTTCTTGGAATAGTTCATGATGGGGTTGATGAAGACGTCCATCGCCTGATCGATAGGCTGGCACACCGGCCGATTCGCCTTGCAGAATGAGCCCTCGCTCGAATTGTGCCACTCACCCTGGTCCCAGGTCCGTTCGAGGACTCGCGCCAGTTCCCCCGCGGTGACGTTGTCGCCTCTCTGGAACGCTTGAAACGATAGCTGCGCAAGGGCCCGGTACGCGCCCATTCTCGTGTTGTCGACACCTGCCGTTTGCGTGACCTTCTTGTCCTGCGCCACGCATGTAGTGATCGCGGCACCCGCTAGCAGCAGGCACGCACAAGCAGCGCGGACCCACCTAACAACTTGCGGCGGCATTTTGGTCATTCCGATCCCCCCCTTTGAGTTTCATCCCATTCATTGCTGGAATCCGCGCCGGAGGAACTTTGGGTCAGGCAAACATTCAGCCTCAACCACAGTCACAACCGGCACACACAAGGAGCGCATGAGCGACCGCTTCAGCCCTTACTTACCTATTTCCTAGGAACCGCAGGATGTTCTCAGACAGAATGTGAAAGTTTCGTGTCAACGCGGACCAGAGTTTCTCTACGGTGGGCAATGGCGAGCGTGAACGATGCAGTTACGTGTGTCGCTGCTTTCGGAGTTTTGGGGGGCAACCAGTCCCTGTTGTTAATTTCGCCGGGCCGTTGCATTGCTCGGTTCTGCTGTGGGAGTCAGACCCGGCAGATTTACGTGGAAGAAGGCTTCGACCTGTGATTTCTGATCGCCGACGTAGGCACCAGCCCAATCTTGCAAGACCTTGCCTTCTGGCGAAATCACGATCGTTTGAGGAGTACTCCCCAGTTTGTAGGTCTTCAGCGTTTCAGGCGACAGACCGGAGTAGATCGGAAACTTCAAATCGTTTTTGGCGACGTACTCCGCCAAGGTCTGTTCGGACAAGGACAGGCCGATGAAACGATAGTGGCCCCCCTCTTTGTCCAGCAGCGTTTTGAAGTTCTTTAGATTGCGAGCGCACCAGATGCAGGTAGGCGTAAAGACGTAAAGGATAGTTGGCTGCGCGGCGGTGTCATATGAAATCTCGCCCTCTTGCCCACCGAAACGTTGCGCTGTAATGGGCGGCACAGCTACGCCGGCCTTGAGTAGCAGTGTCGCGCGTTTCGTTTCCCTCGCCAAATCGAAGCTGCGAATCCTGTGAGCCAAAAGAACATTCAGCGTCACCGACATGATCAAAGCAGCCCCCATGCTTGCCGTGATAACGCCAAAAATAGGGACCCGCCCGAGCCTAGCCGAGGATTGCGAATCTTCGACCATGTGTAACCCCGACACCGAATTCTCCGGAGGAACCTAGGCCTGAGAACCGAGGTCACCTCGCGGCGTCTACGTGACTTCAATTGCTGAATGCTACCGAGCCACAGGCATAAACAACGGCGGTTGCGTGAAATATGTCCTAGTCATCAGTGCAATTGTCGAATTGCAGAGTGTGCGTGGGGTCAAATGCGCACTTCCATTCGAAGATATTGGAAGTGGGAGTGACTGGGCACTGGAAAAGCGACAGGGTAGGATCGCTGTATGTAAGTTGACAAAAGTCCTCAGCCTCCCCCTGGTCAACGACGCATTGATCTTGAGTACAGGCTGAGGAAGCATAGACGGATTTGGACCTGAGCGCCGAGCTTGCGTAGAAGAGTCCCGCCCCTAAGCCAAGCCCGATAAGAGCACGAACCGCTTTCCCAGCAATTTTCATTGATATCCTCCCTCGATTTGATTTGACTGACCCAGGATCAAGCTTCAATTCCTGATGGTGTTGATCCTTGCTCGCGTGATCGTCGTTGACCGGTGAAAAACTCGAACCACACACGACAGTGATAAAGGACGAGCAGTCTTCAAGCAAGGGCAAATGATTGGCGGAAACGATAATATATTGGCTCATTCGCTGGCAGACGTTGGAGAGGATCGCCGCGATCGAGTTCGAAACTCACCGGGCGTTACACCATACTGCTTTTTAAAGTCCCGAACAAAATGACTAGTATCTCGCGCCCCACTTCGAAAGGATATTTCCTTTATGGAAAGAAAGGACGACCTCAACAATTGCGCAGCGCTGTTCATCTGAAGTTGCTTCAGGTATTTGCTGGGCGAAAGGCCAGTTTCTCTCTTGAAGAGTTGCCGAAGTCTGGCAGCGGATAGGTTCACGCCTTTGGCCAGCGTACGAATTGAAAGGTGATCGGCCTGCGATTCGCGCATTAAGTCGATCACCGCGGCAACTCGCGTTTCCATCTCAGAAACTTCCCGCAGACATCTCGCACCCGACCTTCCGGAAACTCCAAGGGTCCAGTGTTTTCAGAAGACCAATTTCAGCGCCAACTGAATCGAGCGCGGCCCACCGATCTGATAAAGGGAGTTCAGGCCACCGAAGTTACTGTTGAGACTCTGAGTAGGTTGGCCAAAGGTGCCACTCCCCAGGAAGTTGTCAATGCCGCCGAAATTTGGATGATTTAGAATATTGAAGAACTCGCTCCGAAACTGGAGATTAAAGCGTTCCGTAAGGTTAAATTGTCGGTGGAGGGCGAAGTCGATCTGCCAGGCGCCGAAGCCGCGCAATGCGTTGCGACCCAAAGTTCCTTGCACTTGCGTGGGGTTTCCGTTTGCGTCTGTCGGCACAGGGCAGAATGGTCCCACGCTTGCAAAACCACCTGAACAGCCTCCCACCACTGCGCCCGGAGTGAAATTGATGGCCCTTCCACCTGGGCACGGCACGCCACCATTTGCGGCGGTGCATTGTGCTCCAAACAGGTACAGTGGAATGCCTCCGACCACGTTGGGGCGGAGTTGCAGAAAATTACCATTAGGTAGGAAGTAGTTCCCGCCGACAAGGTCAACAGGAATACCAGTCTGAGCAATTGCAATCGCATCTGTTGACCAACCACCAAAAATGGCTCGGGAGAAGAAGTTTGTGCGCCAGCTAGGGATGGCATATGTAAACGCGGCCCGGAAGGAATGGCGCAAATCGAAGCTCGAGTTTCCGCGGTCAATGTTGGGGTTCAGAAAAGCAGCTCCGCTAGCTGCACCCGACAGGAATGCTCTCGCGTCCGAAGCATTGTCAATCGAATGAGAATACGTGTAAGAGACTAACGCCTGAAGGCCGCGAGAGAATCTACGATTGAACTGGAGTTGCAATGATTGGTAAGTGGACGATGACGCATTTCGCACCACATACACGTTCGTGAAATTAGGGTTAAAGCCGAACAGGGTATCCAATCGTAATAGCCGATCTCCGGACGAGGCGACATAAGAGACACTAGCCGATTGATTTTGTCCGAGCGCCTGCTCCACAGATACGTTCCATTGCAGCGTATAGGGAAGCTTCAGGTTGGGGTCGATCGCGTTTACAAAATACGGCGGTGTTAGAGGAGCCGGAACAGGAGGTGCCGGGAGCACGTTGCTAGCAACGGGGAAGGAGATGTTCGTGAGTGGCGGCGAGTCGTTCTCGAATGGTGCCCCGCCAGCGAAGCCGAGCCCGCTCGTCTCACTGTCGAGATCATAAAACAGACCGAAGCCTGCGCGCACGACGGTCTCATGTCCGGGAACCTGTCTAATTTGATAGGCCAGCCCAATCCGAGGAGCGAAATTGTCGTAGGTTGTCTTGTACATGGAAGAATTAAGCGGCGCCAGCGTCGCGGTCGCGGGGTCGTTGAGGCCCACCACGTTCAACGGCTGGCGCCCATCACGCTCCCCTGGAGAAGGATCGAATTCCCAACGCACGCCGTATGTAAGGGCCAAACGATTCGATATTTTCCAAGAATCTTGCATAAAAATTGAGAGGTTCGTATAGATCGGATGCGCGCTTAGAAACGCGTTGACGCTTGCTATCGAAACGTTTCCGTTCTTGATGTCGTTTTCTGACCTAAGAGTATAGACTGGCTCAAGAGGTGCTCTGGCGTAGATGGGGAATAGCCGCCTATAGTCAATCCCCCACTTGAGTTGATGTGATCCGACGGAGTATGAAAAATTGTCGACGACGTTGATTTGCCGCTGTGAAAACTTACCGCTGGGTCCTTGAGTTGTGATCAAGACCAGACCCGGCTTTATGAGGCGCCAGGTAGCTACGTCTATACTGGCGTCTAACGGAGCGGGAAACAGAACTGATGCGTCGAAAGCTTTTGCGCCTCCAATAATGTCCTGGTTGTAGAGAAATTGTGACGCGTTGACGCTGTAGTTCAGTCGCAGCTCGTTCTGCAGATTCGGTCGAACAATCAGATCCGTTCCCAATGTAAGGGCTCGGGAACGTAGCGCGGTATTTACTATGTCGGGGAAGGCGATGGTTCCCGCAGTGGAATTTGTGTCCGAGTACCGTCCAAACAGGTGTAGACGCTTACCTATCGAATGATCAACTTTGATGCCGTAGGAATCTAGGCTCGACGGAAAAGACTCAGATTGGGTGTAGGGAGCCCCGCCAGTCGGTT
>Ga0137401_10000492_pt1 | contig 15474 bp, 14 predicted proteins | sample CZOMad1_1_16fung_FD_108286 | JGI IMG/M metagenome (GOLD analysis project Ga0137401, IMG submission 108286) | Vadose zone soil fungal communities from Angelo Coast Range Reserve, California, USA - CZOMad1_1_16fungal (Illumina Assembly) | ecosystem: Environmental > Terrestrial > Soil > Vadose...
GACCAACGTAGAGACGGAACTTTTCAATAGCGGTAATATCGGCGTCGCGGCCAAGTTTGCGGTCCCGCCGGTGTGCAATGGTAAAGTGTACGTTGGCACAGCAAATTCGGTTGATTTGGGTTCTGGCCGGTGAGGTTCCCTAATACACAATCAGTCTTCCGACCCTGGGCGGAGGCTGGCATGTGGTAGGGGCCGGAGATTTCAACCAAGACGGACAAGCGGATCTGGTCTGAGAAAATAGTGTCACCGGCCAACGCGAGATCTGGCTGATGAACAACGGAGCGCCGACTACCGCTATCAATCTGGGGAGGGTGGGCGTAAACTGGCACATTGCCGGGGTGGGAGATTTCCTGGGGAACCGCCAAGCGGACTTGGTTTGGGAAAATGGGGTGACTGGCGATCGCACCATCTGGCTGATGAACAATGGAACGCCTACTTCCGCTATCAATCTGGGGAGAGTGGGCACAAACTGGCACATTGCCGGCACGGGTGATTTTATGGGTACAGGTCAAGCCAGTTTGGTTTGGGAAAACAGCCTGAACGGAAAACGCCTCATTTGGGTATTTCAAAACGGGCAACCCACTTCCACAATCGATCTGCCTACCGTCTCCACGGAGTGGAATATCGAGGATCACTAGCAACGCTGCGCGAATAGCAAATAGCAGATAGCAGACACACGCTGGAGGCGTAGGCAGACCTCCATTGCTGCGAATGTTCAGCTGTTAAGGGTCGTTGTGCCAGCTAATGCGAGACTGCCTTAGAAAGCTCACTGCCCTAAACCGCTGCTCCGGACGGATCGAAAAGGTGCGCGTCCTTCGGTGCAAAGCAGAAACCAACGGAATCCGTGTGTCGAAGATCGTTGAAGCCGCGGAGAGTAATGGAAAGACGGTGGTTTCCGCAGGTCAGGCCATGAACCAAAGTGGAATCGCCCAAGCTCTCGACCACTTCGATCGTCAAAAGTCCGTTTGCCTCGGGTTTTGGCACAACTCTGAGATGCTCGGGCCGAACTCCAAGGGTCAACTCAGTTCCGGGTGCGAGCCGAGACTCGTGGCGAGCAGGAATGGTAACCGGCCCGTCGAAAAAATCAGCGCTTTCGATCGTGACGCTGCCCGGCTCAGAGGCTACGACTTTCACCTTCAAAAAATTCATTTTCGGCGACCCGATGAATCCGGCGACAAACAAATTGGCTGGTGACTGGTAGAGGTCCATCGGTCGCCCGATCTGCTCGATCTGACCGTCGTTGATAAGAATAATTTTTTCGGCCAGCGTCATGGCCTCGACCTGATCATGGGTGACGTAGACCATCGTGGTTTGGAGGCTGCTATGGAGTTTTGAGATCTCGATCCGCATTTGCACCCGGAGTTCTGCATCCAGGTTTGAAAGCGGTTCGTCAAAGAGGAAAACCTCCGGCTCCCGTACGATCGCCCGACCAATGGCCACTCGCTGGCGTTGGCCGCCGGATAGCTCCTTGGGACGCCGTTTGAGGTAAGGAGTGAGTCGAAGGATCTCCGCGGCCCGATTTACCCGTTCACGGATCTCCTGTTTCGGGCGGCTGGCCATGCGCAGCCCAAAACCCATATTCTCCTCGACCGACATATGAGGATAGAGTGCGTAGGTCTGAAACACCATCGCTACGCCGCGCTTGGCGGGCTCAACAGCGTTGACGTTTTCGCCGCCAATCCAGACTTCCCCTTCGGTGACCTCTTCCAGGCCGGCAATAATGCGCAACAGGGTAGATTTGCCGCACCCCGAGGGCCCGACAAAGACCACAAACTCACCATCATCGATGTCCAGGCTGACTCCATGGATTACTTCGGTCTTGCCGAACCGTTTAACGATGTTCCTAAGATTTAAGCCGGCCATAGGGGAAAACTTCACCTACCAGAGACAATTTCCTGACGCAAGGGATGAAAACATTAGCGATTTTTTGAAACTTCCACTCCTTTCGGGGGTTTGGCAGATGAGGTTTGACGTGGAACTCAGGCTTTCTGTGGCGACAACGGTCCTTTAGATCGTCTCGCCGGAGACCGACTGGGGAAAACGAGAATCTCAATTCAATTGGCGGCGCCTGAATTTGGTTTCCTGGCGAGGGCCGATTGACCGCTCCGGTGACACCGGAGCTAACAACCTGATATACGATAAATCCCTATTAGCTCCTACCTTATTGATATGAAGAAATTCATTCTCTTGCTGACGGCCGTTTTTGGTCTCGGCGTTGTTGCTCAAGCTGCTGATCCTAGCCCTTCGGCCTCTGCTGCAGCCTCCGGCGCTCCGAAGAAGCATCATCATCACCACAAAGCTTCCTCGACGACTTCCCCAAGTAGCAAACCTGCTGCTTCGCCGAAAGCCTCTGCTTCTCCGAAGCCTTAGTCGGTTGCTTCCGGAGGGATCCTTCGAGATCGTTTCGGATAACGCAAGACCCGCGGCTTGATGGCTGCGGGTCTTTTTTTGTGGGATGATTTGATTCCGTCGGCTACTACTTAAAATAGAGAAATTTATTGCCAACGTCGATTATTCCGTTGCGCTCGAAGAAGAAGTCGGCTCCCAGCAATCCACCAAACGGATAGGTCAGATCCTCCGGCCCCTCGGGTAAGGCCGTCACACCGACGACGACCGATCCAAGATTGTATTTTCCAATGTCGAGCTGCTTAGCGATAGCAACCGAAACTGGTCGCTCTTTGGAGTGAATACCTTTGGCGTTTGCGGTTGTACCCACTAATGTGATTCCGCTCTGGGCCGCTACTTTGGCCGGAATCAGAGTGGCAAAACCACCGGTATCGACGACAAAACTGTAACGCTGGTCTCCAATATGCCCTTCGACTTCCAATGCACCGGAATTGGTGATTCGCAGTGGAACCCGGCGCAAGCGATGAGCGGCCAAGCGCCGGAGCAGGTCACCAGAATTTGCGCTGGCGCTCTGTAGATAGATCCGGCGTTGCGCGCAATCGATCACGGCACGATACCGCTCCAAAATATCGAGTCCGAGAATTCCATCCATTTGAACCTTATCTCCCGAATCTCGAAACCGGGCCGAAAACGCCCGCAGGTCAATCAGCGCGACGGGTCCGGCCCCAAGATCTTCGTTCCCGACCTGGAGGTTGCCGATATGCGCCACCGGGACTGCGCGGTCATTGACCTCGATTTGCCGTGGCAATTCGACGACTTTGGCCTCCCCAGACATACCAAATACGTTAGCCCGGTTAGAATCCACGATCGTCAACGCAGCGCCGGTATCGACGGCGAACCAGCCAGGCCGATGATTGACCCGAACCGGAACAAATAGATGGTTGCCGGTGGTCCGGGTCAAAGAAACTCCGGCCGGAATCTCGCTCGCTTGACCGCTGAGCAAAGTTAATCCCAGCAATAAAGTTGCCCACCTGAGGGCCTTGCGCTTAAAAGTATAGAATCGCTGCATGTCCAATTTCGATGTGAGGAAGAAAACACGATCCGGCAAAATTGCACTGTTCCTTTTTCTGGAAGTGGCGGTGCAGGTCGGAATGGCGCCATTGCTTCGGGCTCAAGAGGCAAAAGGATGGGGATCGATTTGGCAGCAGAGGATGACCATCGGCCAAGCCCAGCTCGATGAGGCTTATAAACTGGCCGAGTCAGGGAAATCTTCCCAAGCACTTGCTCAAATCGACTCCGTTATCGCAGCGAACCCGCGAAATTGGCGGGCTCATTTTCTTAAGGCGGCCGTTTTGACTTTAATCAAACGGCAGAATGATGCCGTGCAGCAGATTGATATAAGCATCGATTTAGCAAAAAAGGCCAGAGTGTCTGCTGATCTGCTAGCGCAAATGTACGAGAGCAAATCGCGAACTTGCGCTGACATTGGGCGTTACGAGGACGCTAAGCGTTCCCTCGAAGCAGCGTACCATTTGCAGCCCAGCGATCCGACTACATTGAATGATCTCGCCTGGCTCTTGGCAACGTCGCCCAATGGACGCCTGCGCAATGGACGACGAGCGGTGAGTTTCGCCCAGAAATCGTGCGCTCTGACCAATTGGAATAACGCCTATTCGATCGACACTTTGGCTGCCGCGTATGCAGCCGCCGGGGATTTCCCGCAGGCAATCAAGTTCCAGCAACGAGCGATTGACGCACTCGATCCCAAGGATCGGGCAGTGCAGCTGCCCGGCATGAAGAGCCGGCTCGAGCTTTATTCGAGCCGCCGTGCGTACGTCTCGTCCTGAGAAGATAGCCAATAGCCAATAGCCAATAGCCGATAATTGAGGCAAGGCTGGACATTTCTAGCAACATATTTATATATTGTTGTATGGCTAAGTATACACGATTTGAGGAACTACCTGTTTGGCAAGAAGCGGCTCGATTGTACAACATCGTTCTAGACTTGCTCGAGGAACCAGACTCCCCTCTGTCCTGGGTATTTCGCAATCAATTGGACCGAGCGGCTCTATCGATTTCAAACAATATCGCCGAAGGCTTTGAGCGGATGTCCACTAAAGAATTGGTCGGATTTCTCGGAATAGCCCGCGCTTCGGCGGGCGAGGTCCGTTCGATGATTTCCGCTGTTCACCAGCGTGGTAAGCTGGCGATCTTGAGGGAACAATTGCTGCTCATTCGCGAATCGGGAGAATCCTGCGCCCGCCAAATTACAGCTTGGATAGGCTCAATTGAAAATTCACCGGTCAAAGGAAAACGATATCAGCAAAGCATTCCGGAGACCGAGCCGAGCAAACGAGCCAAGAACTTAGAAAAGACCAGTGGCTCGGACTCTCAGCGAGGCCGGTAAGGCCGGCTATCGGCTATCGGCTATCTCCTCAGCCCCAGCCTGTGCCGATGAATCGGGCGACATAGCGCTCCCAGCGAGCGAAACGATTGCGCCGAGGCAGATCGACAGACACAAATCCCCTGTCGATAAATCGATTGTTCAGCGTGTCATAAATCAGAATGCCTGTGAGGTTGAGGTTGGAATAGGTGAACCTGCTACCATGGGCAAAGAAATCCGTTGCAGTTTCCGAATTGATGAGCTTTGGCCACAAATCCTGCACCTCGGCCGGAAAAATCGCGGCCGCCTCAACTGCCAGGTAACGGGTGTTGGCTGCGTACTCGGCCTGGTGTTTGATCCAATAAGCGTGCACACGCTTTTCCGCCAACCGCACTTCATTGGGAGTCGGCTGAAACGTATCAATGGAGAAATCGCGTTGATCGACCGTCTCGGCACTACCGGAAGCAACCAAAACGAAATAAATGCAAGCCGACCCTAACAGACATTTCATAGTGACCGTACCGACCAAATTGGTATTGACCGGCCATACTTTCGCCTTCCCAATCCATGCAAGCCAGTACATCTTTGAGTCCCCATTCTTATGCAAAATGAATCTCCGGTTCTGGTCGGCGGCGAGGCGCTCTACGATCTGATTTCCACCAATCCCGGTGCAGGATTAGCCGGTACCAAGGCCTTCGAGAAGCGAGTCGGCGGTTCGCCGTTCAACATTGCAATTGGGGTCCGACGGTTAGGCACGCCGGTGACATTCGTCGGGAAATTTGGTGACGACCAATTCGGTGAAGGGCTCATTCAGTTTCTGCGGAACGAACAGATCGGGGTGGATCTGATCGTTCGAGAGCCCGGAACCAAAACCACACTGGCTTTTGTTGCAGTCGACTCGGCCGGTAAAGTCGACTTTCGTTTTTATCGCGACAACGCTGCGGACATTTCATTGCACACAGCTGAACTCAAACCTTTCGATCCAAGAAAATTCTCCCTGTATCATTGCGGCGGAATCGTGCTGGCGGAAGAACCGAGCGCGTCGGCCTATAGCTCGATCGTCGACCGTTTTATGGAGCTAGGGGTACCGGTCTCGCTCGATCCAACCATTCGTAAATCGCTGATTGCGGATGAGGAAACTTATCTCAATCGGATTCGGCGTTTGGCCGAAAAGGTCAACGTTTTGAAACTAAGTGACGAAGAGCTTTCCTACCTTACCGGTATTGACGACCCGGGTCGAGCGATCCGGGCGCTTCGAGTTTCTGCTGGCGCTTTGGTAATAATCACTCTTGGCGGTCAGGGAGCCGAGATTTATCGGGATAGCGAACGTTTGGTTAGCGTCCCCGGTTTTTCCGTGAAAGTGGTTGAGACCACCGGGTGCGGAGACAGTTTCATGGCGGCCACACTAGCCAAGCTGGCAGGTAAAACGCCGAAAGAAATCGCCGGTCTCGGGCCGGCCCAGCTCGAACCGATCGCTCGATTCGCCAATGCTGCCGCTGCAATCGTCGCAACGCGATACGGTGCGGCTGAAGCTAATCCAACAAGGGAAGAGGTGGAATCGTTCCTGGCGCAGAATGGTTAGCTGTGGAGATTGCGCCCTAGTCGCACCGATCTCGCGGCTTTGTGTAAATAAGAGCTCTGGGCAACTCCATATGGCCGCTCTGCCCCGCTAAGGTAGGGCGAAAACCTCGGCACGTCGGGATTGATCAATGTCGTTATTTTAAACCGTATAAAAAAAAACGCCTCGGCCGGTCTCTACCTGGCTTCAAATCTGTAACATTTTTCGCCGATACTCCTCGTCGAGTCGGCTCTCGATGCGAGTCACTTCGATCTCTGGAAGATGCGCAATCCCGCCTAGCAGTTGCGCGCCGACATAAATTTCGGCCGCCTTAACGGTCATCAACATGGCGGCGCGGACGGCTTGCACACTGGAGCCCACCGTGATAACGCCATGGTTTTCAAGAAGGATCACTCGGGGGAGTTTACCGTAGCGTTGTTGAAATGACCCTAAATCATCGCGGACTCTCCTGGCCAGTGCTAACCCTGGATCGACGTACGGAATCAGCAGTGAGACTGGACCACAGCAAACCACTTCATCCGGACATTGCCGTTGCCGGCTAAAGTCTCCGGCGTGGGACGAACAAAGAATTTGGTTTACCGCGATCGGGTGGGTGTGTCCGACAAATCGGACGTCTGGCAAGGAGAGGAGGAAGGCGTGGAAGAATGTTTCGACTGACGGCTTCAACGCGCCAGGATCAGCTCGGCTTGTGAGCAGCGCGGCTTCAACTTCGGTATCGGAGACCGGCTTATCGTCAAAAAAGGAGAGTAGCCGATCAAAACGGCATTCCGTAAGGTTTGCCTCAACCAACGTTCCAAGATTGGTCCCGCTCGCCTTGACCAAGAATGTTGAATCGTCCAGTCGCGCTGAAACGTTTCCCTCGCCCAGAATCACTAGGCCACGCTGCCCGAATTCGTGTGAAAGACTCAGTAAGTCAGCGACAATGTTTGGGCGTTCACGATTCATCGAGATGACATCCAGCGAGGCCGCGGCTCAGACTCGGGCTAAATATCTCCGCAAAAATAGACCTTCAGTCCCAACTCCGCCATGGCCGTTGCTTTCGCGAACATCGCGGTTCGTGCTCGGGTCTTATCTGGCGCGTAGGCGACTTGAATATGGTTAGAGGCATGTCGCGCCATCATTTGATCGCGGGTGATACCTTGGAGTACCGCGTGCATAATTGGCCACTGCGGAGTGGTTAATCGCCAACGCTCCATCGTCTCGCCTTCTGGAAGCGCGACCACCTCAGCGAGGCCCGTATCGAAGCAAAGTTCATCCTGATCGACAAATACCCGGCTCCAGACGATCCACCCCGGTTTACTCACGCCTTTGCAGGTACCTCCACCAAGTCGGAAATACATGGGAGGCTGCCGTTCGCTGGAAGCGCCGCTGTAACCACCGACGAAGTGAGCCGGGGGCGCGCCCCCACTGATCAGGAAAACCCAGACGTAAGCGTCGAGGTTATCGTCCTGATATTGGCGGCCCCATCGCAGATCGTGCAATGTTGTTTCCGGTGGGAATCCGAGTTCCTGCCAGATCCGGTTTGTGACCAATGCGTCGAGGCCGGCACACTCATCGACCTCATTGAAATGCGGTAATGGCTGGCTGGGGTAGAGCTCTTCGCCGGTAACTTCATCATAAACCGGTGGGCGCTCCGTGTTGTTCAAGATTCCTTCTACCAAATCGGAGGCAGGCGCCAGATCCTTGAGTCCCTGTTGATATTGGATTCCGATTGTTGCACAGCCAAATTCATGCGCAATCCGGACCGCAGCCAAGTACATCTTGCATTGCTGTAAGACCTGATTCTCGGTCAGATCGCTTTCCTCGTTACTCCCGAAACAGAATTTCATTCCTCGATTTTTTAGCCAATCCAGGATTTGCCGGGCCTCTTGATCAGACGTGGCAAGCATCCGAGCATACAATGTTGATTGGCTGAGCCGTTCCTTAAAGACTCCGAGTGGGCTCAATAGTTCGTCCGGTATGATCGCGTTGTACATTCCCATACAACCTTCATCGAACACACCAAGGATCATCTGGTGTTGCCGGAACTTGCTGGCAAACTTCTCTCCGAGTCTCCGCGGATCTCCAGGGACTTTAACCTCCTTCAGTTTTCGCACATGGGAGGTGTTATGATTGATTTTGTCGCTCGTCAGCCATTGGCGAAGCTTTTTCACGAAGAACTTGTCTTTGAAGTCTTCGCTCCAAAGGCTGTTGTATCTTACTCCCGCCTTTTTTAGACAGCCGTTAAGGTTGAGGAGTCCGACCAAACCAGGCCATGTGCCGCTCCAGTTCGCCACCGTCAGAATCGGCCCTTCGTGGGCAGATAGTCCGGGAAGAATATGCTGACTATACTGCCACACTGATTCGGCAACAACGACTGGCGCCTCTTTGGGAATCGAATGAAATATTTGGATTCCTGCTTTTTGGCTATCGATAAACCCATGCCCCTTCTTCTCATCAAACGGGTGGGCTCGTTTTACGAAAAATTCTTCTTTCTGGATCGCAGCGACGAGAGCTTTCTCCATCGCTGCTTGAGCTGGCTCACACATTTGATTCGCGGCCAGGCGTAAATCGCCGTTCGCGACGAGGTAGACAGTATTCATAGAATTGTTGCGATTTACCCTGGCAGTCTGTCGGGTTTGAAGGCTGATCTCAACCGTAGCTCAATTTCCAAGTCCGACGGGCTGCTGTAAATGGCGTCGCCACCCGCACATTGGGGGCGAGCATCATCCAGTAAATACGCTGGTTGTGAATCAGTCCAGCGCACGAGCGTAAAAATTTACATCTTGGTCCGCTGCGGAAACAAGTTGTTTGTGTCTCATAACCGCGTCTCGCCCGCGATCCGCAAACTCCCACGCTACCACCAGCGCGGATCTGTGAGCCAGATAGCGTAGATCAAGAGCACCGAAAGCGAAATCGCAATGAGAAAAGTACCTCCAATGATCGCGCCAACGAAGATCCAGTCACCGCGGGTCACCGGCTTGCCGGTGCCTGCATGCTTCCGCAGTAACTCGTAATTCTGCCGATTTGCTTTGAAGAAAAAGGTGAAAAGGTCGCCAACGACTGGGATCCCCTGAAACAGGGCGTTAAGCAGAACATTCAACGCCATTCGGGCCAGCACGATTTTAGGCAAGCGGTACCGGACACTCCGAAACAGAACGGCAGTTGAGATGGCCGCATCGATTTGATCACCGATGACCGGGATAAAGCCGATTAACGGATTTACGCCAAACCGGAATTTGGTTCCCGGCACCCGGAAGATCGTATCCATGACCTTTGTCACCAGTCCGAGAAGAACATCGATCTCCTCGCGGTTGCCCGCTTTCTTCTCCGGTGGCAAGACTTCTACCTCGATCGTTTTTGGCTCGTGATCTGATGACTGAGTTTTCACGGCGGAGAAAGGTTACACCGAAATCGCCGACCACGGTAGGGCGAAACCCAAACTGGCCAAGCCTACGTCGCGGCTACCTCTATGGTTTTACCCAAATGCACGGCCAGGCGCGTCAGAGCGCAGCGACAGCGAGATTAGGCGCGTGTAAGCCAAACGTGCAGCTATCAAAGGCTCACAGTCGGGAGCGCATCCCCCAGCGCTTATCCAGGAATTTCGCGCAGCATTTGCGCGTTGGTCGGGAACTTACGGAGAAATGAGAGGAGCCGCTCGATCGCTTCGGTTGGGCGATGCCCGGCTAAACCCCGTCGAATCGTATTGATCTTCTCGAGATCTTTGGGGGGCAACAACAATTCTTCGCGTCGAGTTCCCGATTTGAAAATGTCGACTGATGGGTAGGTCCGCTGATCGCTGATCTGACGATCCAAAACCATTTCCATGTTCCCCGTGCCCTTAAACTCCTGAAAGATCAGTTCGTCCATTTTCGAACCGGTCTCGATCAGGGCGGTAGCCATGATGGTTAACGAGCCCGCTTCTTCGGTATTTCGAGCGGCAGCGAAAAGCTTTCGCGGAATCTCCATCGCTCGCGAGTCCATACCACCACTCATGGTACGGCCGCTGCCGGCGCTCGCGTTATTAAACGCACGGCCAACTCGGGTTAACGAATCCATTAACACAAAAACGTCGCGGTTAGCCTCTACCAGACGCTTGGCGCGTTCGATGGCGAGCTGCGCGATGCGAGTATGGCTTTTGATATCGCTGTCATTCGAGCTTGCCATGATATCAGCTTTTGGCACAGTCCGGCGAATCTCGGTGACTTCTTCCGGCCGTTCGTCCACCAGCAGAATGATCAAGCTGGTCTCGGGATGATTTCGGACCACGGCATCAGCTATGTGCTGCAATAAAGTGGTCTTACCGGTCCGCGGAGGCGCAACAATCAGTCCGCGCTGTCCTTTGCCGATCGGTGTCATGAGATCCATCACTCGCGTCGTGTATCGGTCGGGAACGGTCTCGAGCCGAATGCGTTCCGTTGGGTTGATCGAGGTGAGTTCCTCGAACACCGGTAAGTTTCGGTAGCGATCCGGGTCCTCACCGTTGATCTCAGTCAGTTTGAACAGCTGCGGTCCGCGACTGCCACGCCGAATCTCTCCCTTGATCCAGAGACCATCGCGAAGGGCATGCTTTCGCACTACCTCCGGAGTAACGAAAATATCCTGCGGCGATTGAACGTAGTTGCGTTTCGGGTCGCGCAGAAAGCCAAAGCCTTTGCCCGATACCTCAATCAACCCTTCACCATAAACCGGCTCGGGCTTCGTTTGTTCGACGGTTATTTCACCGTGGGCGCGATGTTTGCCATTTTCGGCCGGAGGCAACTCCTGGGTCTCATTCACTTCCGAAGCCAAGTCTGTTCGATGGTTGGCGACCGGCCTTTCTTCTGACCGACTGCCCTGGTCTTCGGCTAGGGAATGACGCACCTCAGGTCGAGCCGAACCATCCACCGCCGTTCGTTCGGAATTTCTTTGATCGGAAGGTCGATTTGCCGTTTCCAATAGCTGACCTTGCGACGGTTCGCCGACCTGCAGGTCAATCGTTTTAGTTGGTTTCTTTCCGCCAGCCTTTCGGGCTGGCGTCCGCTTTGCACTGGAACCGGGCGCGGACCGAGTCCGCTTCGGCTTCTTTTCGCTCTCATCGCCTAACAAAGCAGGCTGTTCGTTTCCTTCTGGCATAACTTCCTCCAAAATCTTCTTTCTTCTAACGCAATAGGGCCCCTTGGATCATTAGTGAGCGAGCTTCGCCAACGTTTCTTCCGCAATATCGAAATTGCCGTGCACATTTTGAACGTCTTCGTTCTCTTCTAGTTCATCACAAAGCCGCAGCACTTCGTCAGCCAGGGAAGAGTCCTGAACCGGTACCAGGTTCTCGGGGATAAATGTTAGCTTCTGTAGCTCAATCGGGATCCCCGCATGCCGCATTGCCTCGCCCACGTGATAGAGTTGATCGTGCGGTGTTGTCACAAAATAGGACTCTTCATCGACGACCAAGTCTTCGGCGCCTGCTTCAAGTGCGATCTCCAGCAGCCGATCTTCTTCTAGTGCAGCTCGGGGAACCGTTATTTGTCCCTTTCTCTTAAATAGATAAGAGACGGCTCCCGTCGCTGCCAGGTGTCCATTATTTTTGCTGAAAATCCTTCGAATGTCAGCAGCCGTTCGGTTCTTATTATCAGTGGCCGCTTCTACGATCAAAGCAACTCCGCTTGGACCGTACCCCTCGTAAATCAGCTCTTCGACAATTCCTCCCGCAATTTCACCGGTCCCCTTTTTTATCGCACGCTCAATGGTGTCATTGGGCATGTTCTGCGCCCGCGCCCACAGGACTGCCGAACGCAGGCGAGGATTCAAATCCATGTCGCCTCCGCCCATCCGAGCGGCGACCATGATCTCCTTGGAGAACCGGCTAAATAATTTACCACGCTTCGCGTCTATAGCGCCTTTGAAGCGTTTTACTTTGGACCACTTACTATGACCCGCCATAATTCGGGTTTGAAAAATAGATTGAGAACGGAAATTAAAGGTTATGCAATGAGCCGCCCGCGACCGAGAGAAGACAGGAAGTCTGTAGAACCGCCGGTTAGCGAATCACTTTGCGATAGCCTACCAAAACCTATCAGGAGTCTTTTGTCAAGCTGTCGCCAGCTTGGCCGACGCTCGCTTCCGAGCCGTCGAATCCAGAATCTTCTTGCGTAGCCGAAGGTTTTTAGGGGTTGCCTCGACATACTCGTCCGAAGTAATGTACTCGAGGGCGCGTTCCAGGCTCATTTTGAGAGGCGGGGCAAGCTGGACTCCTTTACCGTCTCCTTGGCTCCGCATGTTTGTGAGGTGCTTAGTCTTGCATGGGTTCACCGTCAGATCGTCCGGCCGGGAGTTCTCACCGACGATCATTCCCTCGTATACCTCCTCCTGGGGTCCGAGGAATAGGCGGCCTCGCTCCTGAACGTTGTTGAGCGCGTAAGACGTGGAAACACCGCTCTCCATTGCTACCAGCACCCCATTGCCGCGACTTGAGATTTCGCCTTTGTGCGGTCCGTATTCCTTGAAAAGGTGACTCATTGAACCAAGTCCGCGAGTGAGATTTACCAAGTCGCTCTCAAAGCCAATCAACCCACGAGTCGGGATCACCGCCTCGACCAAAACGCCATTGGTTTGATGATCCATGCTTACGATGTCGGCTTTACGACCGGCCAGCGACTGTAAAATATCTCCTAGATTTTCATTTGGAACATCGACATAGAGTGTTTCAAATGGCTCCAGCAGGTCGGCGCCCTCATCTTTTTTGAAGATGACCTCCGGCCGCGACACCAGGAGCTCAAACCCTTCTCTTCGCATCTGTTCCACCAGGATAGCGATTTGCATTTCCCCGCGAGCGCTCACGGTGAAAACGCCGGCTAGATCGGTCTCAGTGAACCCTAGGGAAACATTCGTACGTGTTTCCCGCACTAACCGCTCCTTGATATGGCGAGCGGTCACAAATTTTCCGTCCCGACCGGCCAACGGCGAATCGTTGACCACAAAATTCATCTGGATGGTAGGCGGATCGATGTGAACAAACTCAAGTGCCGGCCGATCCTCATTATCGGTAATTGTCTCTCCGATCGCCACCTCTTCAAATCCCGCCAGCCCGATGATATCGCCCGCTCCGGCATGCTTAACTTCCGTACGTTCCAAACCTTCATGTCCAAACAACGCAGTGACATTGGTGCGTTCGCGACGCCCATCGAGATGAACCAAAACGACGGAATCACCCACCGAGACACGGCCACTGACGATGCGCCCGAAGGCCAATCGACCGAGATAATCGCTATAATCTAGATTCGAGACAAGAAACTGAAAGTAAGCCTGCTCAGATTTTGGCGGCGGCGGAATATGCTTAATGATCGCCTCGAATAGAGGCTCCATATTATCGTTCGTCTCGTGAATCTCGCGCACCGCATAACCCTCTTTCGCGCTGGCGTAAATGACCGGAAAATCAAGCTGTTCGTCCGTAGCGTTCAGCTCAACAAAGAGATCAAAAACCATGTCCAACACCTTATGCGGACGCGCATTCTCCCGGTCGATTTTGTTAATGACGACAATCGGACGAGTATGATTTTCCAGCGCCTTGCGCAGGACAAATTTAGTCTGCGCTTGCGGCCCATCGTGTGAGTCCACCACCAGGAGAACCCCGTCCACCATTTTCATAATCCGCTCTACCTCTCCCCCAAAATCGGCGTGACCCGGCGTATCCACAATGTTGACGTGGTAGTCCCGGTACCTGAACGCCGCGTTTTTTGCCTTGATGGTGATCCCCTTTTCGCGCTCGAGATCCATCGAGTCCATGACCCGTTCTTCCACCTTCTGGTTGGTGCGAAACGTGCCGGACTGCCTAAGCAACTGATCAACTAACGTCGTCTTTCCATGGTCGACGTGTGCGATGATCGCGATATTACGAATCTTCTCCATATCCCCTCCGAGAGCCGGCAAGATGACTTTGGAGGGGGATGACGTCAATGAGTTTATCAAGCGAATAAGATCCCTTTCTCCGCCGGTCTAATTGACGAACCGTCTGGGCCCGAAACCTTGGTTAGCCGGTTCGTCTTTGTCTCATATAGGTAGGCCGCGGGTTCTCCGTAATCAGATCCGATATTTAATCCAAAAAAATCGCCTAGATCGATCGGGGTCACTTCGCGATGCGTATGACCGCAGACGACCCCGGCAATTCTCTCTTTTTCTTGTCGGAGCAGTGCACCCATCCGCTCGTTTCCTAGGTAAGCTCGAAAAAAGGTATACACGCTCGGCGCCTCTAAATTAACCGTCGAAATATCAGGGATACCGAGCAACCGTGCAAATGGCGGAGTGTGTAGGACGACGAATGCGCGTTTCTCCGTAACCGTTCTGAGCCTGGCGGCGAGAGCGCGGACCTGTTCTTGAGCCACCGAGACAGGATCCAGATCGCGCGGCATACGGAAAAAATCTCGCCAGCGCAACGGGGTCAGAGTCGGTGGCTTTCCGGCCAGGTAATGTTCAGTCGTCACCAGAGCGCCATCATACCGCAGGTTGGGATAGCGAAACCCGAGATCGTAGTGGCCATAGGCGCCGACCAACGTAATCTCGCCTAGGAGAAGATTCTCCAAATCCAAAAGACAGATACCAAATTGATCGGCCGCCGGCGTCCAATGGCGTTCGATCACTTCGGACAAGGAGCGGCATTCTTTGCTCGGCCCCAACCAGAAGTCGTGATTCCCGAGCGTGAGCGCGATCGGTCCATCTGGAAAAATATTACGCAATTGCCGGAAAGAATTTGCCGCTTCCGATGCGACTGCCAGGTCGCCGGCGATAACTAAACCGTCCGGCCAGTGAGTTCTGATCCATTCTCGCAACTGCGAAAGTACAACCTCGTGCCACTTGGGAACTAGATGTAGATCCGATGTGATTAAAAGCCTCAATTCAGGAGAAGCTCACACGAAGCCGGCAAGACACAAAGGAATAACGACGATAGGGCCTATAGGGCGGATGGGACCTATGACGGAACGTCGGATATCGCTTATCCCGGGCCCGACCTCTCACCTCTCACCTCTTCCCGACCGGGCTTGCCATACCCCCCTCCTCCAGGCGTCTCCACCACGATCGAATCGCCCGCCTGAACTTCGGCGGTCGCACAACTGTCGAGAAGTTCCTGGGCTCCGCTCGTTCGCTCAATATTTGTCCTTCCGGTCGCTCCAGCTCCTCCTCCGCTCAAACCAAAGGGCGCAATCCGGCGATTACC
>Ga0137401_10000493_pt1 | contig 15465 bp, 11 predicted proteins | sample CZOMad1_1_16fung_FD_108286 | JGI IMG/M metagenome (GOLD analysis project Ga0137401, IMG submission 108286) | Vadose zone soil fungal communities from Angelo Coast Range Reserve, California, USA - CZOMad1_1_16fungal (Illumina Assembly) | ecosystem: Environmental > Terrestrial > Soil > Vadose...
GACGATCTCGTCGCGCACCGGCAGAACAAGAAGGAGAAGCAGGCGTAAGGGGCAAGTCGGATGCGCCTGGTTCGTCGCCTTGGGAACGCGGCCCGGCTGGGCTGCGTTCTCATGTTCGCGGTTCTGGTGAGTGGAATGGCCTTTGCGCAGCAGCCGGCCACGCCGTCGGATCTCGACCGGCTGATCGCTTTTTTCTACCGGGATCCGCGGCCCGAACGGCTGGTCGGCATTTTCGACTCGGAGCAGGCCCAGTCGTCGAGCTGGATGGCGTATCCGCCCATCACCGGCTTATTGGCCCGCAGCTTCAACCTTCATCCGGACTGGATTGAACGGCTGATCCCGAACGCGCCGGACAGCAAGGCGGCCTCGACGCTGGTCGCAGCACTTCGCCTGTCGGGCCACGCCGCCGAAGCCGAGCGTTTCCGCGCGCGGCTTCGAAATAGCGGGCTCGACGCGAAGCTGGAAGGAGAATTCGCCGCGCTTCCGGCGCGGCTGGAAGATATTCAAATCAAAACGCCGAGCGATCTGGATGTCTGAAGGAAAGCAACGCGCGGCGGATCGCGCGGGAAGACGGGATTGCACCCATTACGAGTCGGCACAGATCGGGCCTGAATACGGGCAAATACCGGCGACTATGTCGGTGGTGCGGCCGTTTCCGGGCGAGTGTTGTTTTCAAGTCATTTACTTTGTTGCGAACATTTTCTCTTCTCCTCTCGCCGAACGGGTCTGGCGGCCGCGCGTGGAAACCATCCGGTTAACGCGCGCGGTTAAATATGGGTGGCAAACCGGCGTTTTTACCGGGTTTGGACCACCGTGACGGCTCCGGCAGGCATACCTTGAGGCAAAAGCGAGAGAAGAACGATGTCGATGAGGATAGTCGTGGCGGTCGCCACGATCGGCGTGGGGATCCTGGTTTCCAATACGGCCGTGGCGCGGCCGGAAGTGGTCGGCGTTCACGGCGGCGAATATTCGCCCGGGACGATCGTGGTGAAAACCAACGAGCGCCACCTCTATCTCATTCTCGATGACGGCCACGCGATGCGTTACCCGGTCGGCGTTGGCAAGACCGGCAAGCAATGGGCCGGCACGACCCGGATCGACGGCAAATACATGAACCCGGCCTGGTCGCCGCCGGCCGACGTCAAGCACGACAAGCCGAACATGCCGGATGTGATCCCGGGCGGCTCGCCGCACAATCCGATGGGTGTCGCGGCGATGACCCTGTCCGGGGGCGAATACGCCATTCACGGCACCAATATGCCGCATTCGGTTGGCGGCTTCGTATCCTATGGCTGCATCCGCATGCTGAACGACGACATCAGCGATTTGTATCAGCGGGTGTCGGTCGGCACGACGGTGGTGGTGACGCGCTGATCGGTGGTTTCTCGATAGAGGCTGCAAAAATATGTGAACTCACCTCCTCGAACCGATGCCTGAATCCGGTGACGTGTATCGGCTGTTCGACAGGTGCGGTATCGATGGCGGCGTGGCCATCATTGTCCGGTCCACGCCTGTAGTTGCTGGGAAGAAAACGGGCCAGCAACCCCCAAGCCATTTCGCGTCGCTTCAAGGTCAAGCACGGTATCGAAGCTCACATTCGCAATGTTCACATCCGGTCCGAATTCGGTGACGAGGAGCTTCTTCAACACCTCGACATCGCAGCTTCTGACCCCCGGAATCCAGGGCCCGGGCAGTTCGATCATCACCTGCTCGGGACCCAGGCCGCGATAAATCGCATTAAGCATTTCCCGATCAGGCTTGCCGTCGACCACCAATTCGGCTGCCTCGACGAGAACCAGTCGCGCACCGGCAGCGAGACAGATTTGCGCCTGCGACAGCAATTCTTCGGGCCCGCTCCTTCGATCCTTTCCGCCGACCTCGCCGAAGACCTCGAGCCCGGAATCGCAGGCCGCCCGAATGTGTTCGCGCCGTTCCTGATCGGTCAGCGCCACCACATTGTCGGAAATCTCGATCGCCGCGAAGCCCAGTCGCTTGGCTTCGTCGTAGAATTGTGCGGTCGCCTTGGCGCCTTCGGTCGCAAGAACGTATTCGTGAAATTGCCCGCCGATGAACGGCATGATGTTGCTGGCTTTATAGATCTCGATCTTGCGTTGCAGAACAGACCTTGGATAAAGCCGCGCGGTGCCGGACTTGATCTTCGCGAAGTCGAGATAGTCGCCCGCCGTGGCCACGAGATCCTCGATGTAGGCACAAGGCAGCCCTTGATCAATCATCATCGTCAATCCTCGTCGGCGCGGCTTCCGCGCGCTCCGCAACGTGGGAAGCGGCAGGAAATCGAACGGCTGGGAGCCTGCATGCTGTTGGGGCGACGGCGTTTTCATGATTTTCCAACCGTGTGAAAGGGGCTGCACCACGCACCGTGGTCATCTCGAGGTAACCGCAACAAGCTGGGGATTGCCTCGCTGACGAAGATCGACCCGCCGCTAGAGCCACGCCGCGCGGTCTGCGGATTCCGGACGGATGGTCTGCGTCGTCGCAATACTCCGTCGGCTTGAAGCGGACACTCGGAGCGATCGTTCGGCAGACGCTCGGCTCCGCCGAGTCGGTAGCATGTAGCCTGTTTACAACCGTAAATCAAACCTGTAGTTGTACGGAGGTAAACATTCATCCTAAATTTAGGCTTACGCCTCCAATTGCGCACATAACGGTGGAGCGGGACGCGATGGCACGATTTGATTTTCGCATCGGCACGAAGCTCGGTCTAACTGCGGGAATCGGGGTGATCCTGGTCGGTGGCATGCTTGCCAACCAGCTTTACGGCAATCAGTCGATCATGGCGATCAGCACGTTGCTCATCTCCAACTATAGCAACAGAGGCAATGCGCAGACGGCCGATACCGCGATGGCCCGCGCCGAGCTCGCCGCCATGGAGATCAGCCAAGCGCGCTCCCTGGAGCAAATCGACCAGAGTTTTCCGATTTTTCGCGAGAACCTCACCGTTGCGGCAGCGCAGCTCGAGACTGCCAGAAAACGAGCGGCCAGGCCTCCCGTCATAGAAGGCTATCGTGCCGCCGGCGCATTTGTCGGTGACTACCTGACCGCTGGAACCGAGCTGGCCGCGGCGCAAAAGCTCGTTCTTACCGCCCCTGGAAAGGATGCCGCCGCCAAGGCTGAGGATGCGAAAAAGAGCCTCATGGAAGGGCGTGTGGTTCCGACGGTGAAAGAAGTCAAGACCCGCATCGACAAGCTGGTGGCCATCGCCAACGAAAACGCGGCCCTGCGTCAGGACCAGTTGCTCGAGCAATTGAACCAAGTCGCGTCCGTCGGACTCGTCGTCGGTATGCTCGTGGTGCTGGTGCTGATCGGCTCGGCGCTGTTCTCGGTCTTGACCATCGCGCGCCCGGTCCGGCGCATCGGCGAGGTGCTGCTGGAACTCGCCAACGGCAACAAGGCGGTTGAGATCCCGTTCACTGCACGCGGCGACGAGGTCGGCGACAATGCCCGCGCGGCTCGCACCTTCAAGGACAATCTGATCCGCATCGAACGGATGGAAGCCGAGCAGAAGAATCAAGAGGCGATCGCGGCCGCTCAACGCAAGGCCGAGATGATCAAGCTCGCCGACGCCTTCCAGGCCGCCGTCGGTGGTATCGTCACCTCGGTGTCGTCGGCGTCCCATCAACTGGAGGCGGCCGCCGGCACGCTCTCAGGCACCGCCGAAGAAACCCAGCAGCTATCGGGGATGGTGGCAGCCGCGTCCGAAGAAGCCTCGACCAATGTCGGGGCCGTGGCCTCCGCCGCCGAGGAAATGAGCGCCTCTGTCGTCGAAATCAGCCGGCAGGTCCATGATTCCAGCCGCATCGCCGGCGAGGCGGTCAAGCAGGCCGAGCGCACCGACGGCCGCATCAATGAATTGCTCAAGGCGGCGGGCCGGATCGGCGACGTCGTCAAGCTGATCACCGCCATCGCCGAACAGACCAATCTGCTGGCGCTCAACGCCACCATCGAAGCGGCGCGCGCCGGCGAATCCGGCCGCGGCTTTGCGGTTGTGGCGAGCGAAGTGAAGGCCCTGGCGGCACAGACCGCCAAGGCCACCGAGGAAATCGGCGCGCAGATCGCCGGCATGCAGACGGCGACGCAGGACTCGGTCGGAGCGATCAAGGAGATCGGCGCCACCATCACCCACATCGCCGATATCGCAACGACGATTGCCGCCACGGTCGAGGAGCAGGGCGCGGCGACCGCCGAGATCGCGCGCAATGTCAGCGAGGCCGCCAAGGGCACCGCCGAGGTCGCCGAAAAGATCACCCAGGTCAATCGCGGCGCCAGCGCCACCGGTTCGGCCTCCGCGCAAGTGCTGGCGTCTGCGCGGTCGCTCTCGAAAGAGAGCAGCAGCCTCAAGACCGAGGTCGAGAATTTCCTCAACACGGTACGCGCGGCCTGATCCAGGCCCGCTCACGTCGAATCAAGACCGCGTCGTCTTTAATTCAATCTCGCAGTTCTCAACCGACTGAGGGCAGAAGCCATGCACATTGCGCATCCGGCCGAATGCGGCGAACGAGGAATTAAAACATGATCATCAGTATTGTTGGTGGCGGCGCGACCGGAATTACCATGTTGCGCCACCTTGCGGAGCTCGCTTGCTCGGGCCGCTACCGGAATCTGGTCACCGCCATCGGCCTGTTCGACAAGTCCGGCTTCGATGGCGGCGTGGCGTATCGGACCGCGAGCGATCAGCATCTGCTCAACATGAAGGCGTCGAGAATGTCGATCCTGGTCAACGACACCCAGGATTTTCTCCGTTGGACCGAGCGGCACGGGCTTCAATGCGACGGCAACGATCATCTGCCGAGGAAACTCTATCGAGACTATCTGCACGACGTGCGCATGACGGCGATCGACCGCTGCCGCACCGCCGGAATTTCAGTCCATATGGAGCACGCCGAAGTGGTCCGCGTGCGGTTCTCGCCGGACAATGACCTTCTGCTGACGACCGACCGCGGCGTGACGCATTTGTCCTCGGAGATGATCCTCTGCACCGGACACAATGCGCCGCGGGATCACTACGGCCTGAGCGCGAGCGAGAACTACGTTCGCGATCCCTATAGCCGGTTCGCGTTTCCGGACCGCAAGGAAATCGAGGTTGGCATTATCGGAAGCGGCCTGTCCGCGGTCGATAGCGTGACGGCGCTGGTCTCCAAGCATCGCGCCGTCAAGATCACCTGCTTCTCCCGAAGCGGGTTATTTCCGACCGTTCAGCCGATCACGATCCCCGAAACCAACGACGCGTTCCGCGAGACCTTGCACCGTTACGTGCAAGGCCGCGAGCAGATCGAGGCGGACGCCTTTGCCGACAAGATCAGAGAATTGCTGCAGGCGATAGCAGGCCTCTCCTGCGATCTGTCCTGCCAAGACATCGATAGCGATGCCTTGGCCGACCTGGAATGCAATATCGTGGACGCGCAGACCTGCGAGCCGAACGTTCACTCGTACCTGGCAAGCATCGCCAATGTCGTGTGCGACGCATGGAGCCGGATGAACACGATCGAAAAGACACGGTTCATGGATGTCTACAACTCCGGATGGCTCAGAAACCGCTCGGCCATGCCGCTGGAGAACGCTTTCAAGATTCGCGACCTCATGCTTTCGGGCCGGCTGTCGACGGCCGCGCGGCTTCGCGACGCCGCCGTTATTGGAACCCGGTTCCGGGTGACGTTGGGTGACGGCGAACACCGTGACGTCGACTACGTGATCGACGCCACCGGGCCCTCCTATCTGCTCGACGCCTGTCCTTTGTATCTGGACATGCAGCGGCAGGGCATCGTCGCGCTCGATACGCTGGGCGGCATCGCCTGCGACTACAGCGACAGCCGCGTGCACAATCGGCACGGCAAGCCGCATCGAAACATCTATGCCGTCGGCAGCCCCACGAAGGGCACGCACTTCTTTGCGGGTGCGGTGGACATCAACATGCATCGCGCCGAATCCGTGATCGAATCGATCCTCGCCGAGGCCGAAAGAAGCAATTCGCGAGCCTCACGCCCCGCCGAACCGGTGGAAAAGCTCAGGCTTGAACACCGCATCAGGCTCACTCACTTGCAAGCTCATTTGGGAGACGCGCACATGAAGACGCTCACCACATCGGATGAGACCGAACGGATGGCCGATCTGATCCGCCGGCAACACCCTTCGCTCGACACAATGCTGCTTGAGCCCGACGGCAAGTATCAGACCAGAACCATCGCGCTCGACGCGCTGATGCGCGAAGCGAGCGATTGCCTTGCTGGAGGCTTCCGGCATCGGCCCGCGGAAGACTTCCCGACGCTCTACTGCGCGTGGGGCAGATGCCGGGTCGGATCGACCGCTCTGACCAACCTGTTTGGGGTGGCCGGAATGCCCTCCTACTTCCAACCGGTCAAAGTGGTCCTGCGCCATTTGCTGGTCGGCAGCGCCGGTAATCCCTGGATCATTCCATCGGCCAAGGATCAACCGCACATCTTCAGCAAGGAAATGGCAGGACCCTATGTGCTGGCCGAAAGCCTGTTTCAGCCGCTGCAGCCATTGATCGAGGCAGGCTATCCCGCGGAGAAGCTGCACTTCGTCATGCTCGATCGCGACCCGGCGAGTTCGCTGGCATCGTGGCTGGAGAAGTGGTCGGACCGCATCCCGGAAGACAGGCTGATCCACAATTACGTGACTGCCACGCTGAATGCACTGCGTGTCGAGAGCTACGCCGCGCGGCACGGCGTCCCGATAACGCACTACGTCTATGAGGCAAGCAAGGAAGCCGCCCAGTCGGTCCGGATCCTGTTCGACCGGCTTGGTCTTTCGGCCCGCTTCACCGAAGGCGCGGTGACGGACTGGAAAGAGAGGGGACAGATCGAGTCGAAGAGCTCGGGTATCACCTTTCTCAGCGAGCCGGCGGTCTACACGGTCTCCGGCATCCACGGATCGGATACCGCCTATCGGTATCGCACCCGAAAGGCCGGTTCGCTGACCGATACCCAGCAGGAGATCCTGCAGCGCTATGGCATTCACGACATCTATCGTGCCTCGGTGAAAGCCTGCGTGCGCGATCTCGGCCTGGACGCGGCGACGTCGGATCGCTTGTTCGGCGATTGCCTCGGCGCGGCCGCATGACCAGCCAGCCGGATCTTGCGGCTATCGCAGCGCCACCCCTCACCGAGTTCGACTGTGGCGAGCGGCGCCCCGCAACCAGCCATCTGCAGCGTCTCGAGGCCGAAAGCATCCATATCATGCGCGAGGTCGCGGCCGAGTTCCGAAAGCCGGTGATGCTCTATTCGATCGGCAAGGACTCCTCGGTGCTGCTGCATCTGGCGATGAAGGCTTTCCATCCCGGTAAACCGCCATTCCCTTTGCTGCACGTCGACACGACCTGGAAATTTCGCGAGATGATCGACTTTCGCGACCAGCGCGTCCGCGAACTCGGCCTCGATCTGCTGGTCCATGTCAATCCCGACGGTATCTCGCAAGGCGTCGGCCCGTTCAGCCACGGTTCGTCGGTGCATACCGACGTGATGAAGACCCAGGCACTGCGGCAGGCGTTGGACCTCCACGGCTTCGACGCAGCGATCGGCGGAGCGCGGCGCGATGAGGAAAAATCGCGCGCCAAGGAACGCATCTTCTCGCATCGAAGCGCCGCGCATCGCTGGGATCCGAAGAACCAGCGGCCGGAGCTTTGGAGTCTATACAACACCCTGCTCGGGCCCGGCGAGAGCATGCGGGTGTTTCCGCTGTCGAACTGGACCGAGCTCGATATCTGGGAATACATCCTGCTCGAACGCATCCCGATCGTGCCGCTTTACTTTGCCGCAAACCGGCCGGTGGTCGAACGGGACGGCGCCCTCATCATGGTCGACGATGACCGGATGGTGCTTCAGCCCGGCGAGCGACCCGAATGGCGCTCCGTCAGGTTTCGCACCCTGGGCTGCTATCCGCTGACCGGCGCAACACCATCGACGGCGTCGACCCTGCCGGAGATCGTCAAGGAAATGGTCGCGTCACGAACCTCGGAACGGCAGGGACGCGTCATCGACCGCGACAGCACCGCCTCGATGGAGCGCAAGAAGGCGGAGGGCTATTTCTGATGTCCGACGTTGCAGAACCCATTCTCGAAGAGCCTGCGGTTACCATTTTCGACACGGCGCGACTCGAGCACGGCGGCAGGCCGACGCTGCGCTTCGTCACCTGCGGCAGCGTCGATGACGGCAAGAGCACGCTGGTCGGCCGGCTGCTCTACGATTCGAAAATGCTGCTCGACGATCAGCTTGCCGCGCTCGCGTCGGAGAGCAAAGTCGCCGGCACCACCGACGGCGATCTCGATTTCGCTTTGCTGGTCGACGGCTTGCAGGCCGAGCGGGAGCAAGGGATCACGATCGACGTCGCGTACCGGTTCTTCGCCACGCAACGGCGCCGTTTCATCGTCGCCGACACTCCCGGCCACGTGCAGTACACGAGGAACATGGCGACCGGCGCGTCCAGCGCCGATCTCGCCGTGGTGCTGATCGACGCACGCAAGGGCGTCATCACGCAGACCCGGCGCCATAGCCATATCCTCGGCCTGCTCGGCGTCCGCCACGTCGTGCTGGCGGTGAACAAGATGGACCTCGTGGGATTCGACGCCTATCGTTTCGCCGCGATCGCGGCGGAGTATCGGACGTTCGCCGCGCAGCTCGGGATTTCCAACGTCCAGTGCATTCCGGTCGCGGCGCGTGACGGCGATAACATCTTCGCGGCCAGTTCGCGGATGCCCTGGTATGATGGCCCGACCATCATGGAGCACCTCGAGACGGTGGACGTGACCGGTGATATCGAGGGCCGGCCATTCCGGCTCGCGGTGCAATGGGTCAACCGGCCGAACGCCGAGTTTCGCGGCTTTTGCGGACGGATCGCCAGCGGAATGGTGCGGCGGGGCGACGCGATAAGCGTGCGGCCGTCAGACCGCCTCACCCATGTCGCCGGCATCGTCACCCCCGCGGGCGAGCAGGAATCCGCGATAGCAGGTCAATCGGTCACGCTGCTCCTCGCCGACGAAATCGACGTCAGCCGCGGCGACGTGCTGACATCCGGCCCGGCACCTCTCGTCTCGGATCACCTCGCGGCGCATCTCGTCTGGTTCGACGATGATGCCATGGTTCCAGGCCGCCGCTATGTGATCAAATGCGGCAGCTCCGCCACCGGCGCGGTGATCTCGGCCCTGACGCACCGCGTCGCGATCGACACCATGGAACATCAGGCCGCGACCACCTTGAGCGCGAATGAGATCGGCCACGTGCATCTCAGCCTCGACCGGCCCCTGGTCTGCGAAGCCTATCGCGACAGTCGCGATCTCGGCAGTTTCATTCTGATCGACGCGCTGACCCGCCGCACGGCGGCGGCCGGAATGATCGATCACCCGCTGCGCCGCGCGACCGATATCCGCTGGCAGACGCTCGACGTCGACAAATCCGTGCGGGCCGGCCTGAAGCAGCAGCGCCCCTGCGCGCTCTGGTTGACCGGATTCAGCGGCGCGGGGAAATCGTCCATCGCCAACCTGGTGGACAAGCGCCTCAGCGATCTCGGACGCCACACCGTGTTGCTGGACGGCGACAATCTTCGCCACGGCCTCAACCGCGATCTGGGCTTCACCAGGGAGGAACGCGCCGAGAACATCCGGCGGGTCGCCGAGGTCGCGCGGCTGTTCGTCGATGCCGGCCTGATCGCGCTGGTCTCACTGATCTCGCCGCTTCGATCCGAGCGCGAAATGGCGCGCGGACTGGTCGGCGCCGGCGAGTTCATCGAGATCCATGTCGCAACCCCGTTCGCCGAATGCGAGCGCCGCGATCCGAAGGGACTCTATCGCAAGGCGCGCGCCGGTGAGCTTGCGAATTTTACCGGCCTCGACCAGCCTTACGAAGCACCGGAGAAACCCGAGATATCGGTCGATACCTCGGTGCTGTCGGCCGAGACGGCCTGCGAGCAGATCGTCAACTATCTGAGGGAACGCCACTACCTATAGCCGTCCGTCGCGGGCACTTTACGCCCGCGCTCAGAAATCCGAGGCGATGCCCTTGCGTTCCCAGTCGCCGTAGCGCGTCGGTTCCGGGCCCTGCGGCCCCTGGAATTCTTTCGGCGCCGGCTCGGCCTTGGCGGCTGCGGCTCTGGCGGCTGCGGCTTTCCGCCGCGCTTCCGCCTCGGCGAGCGCGCGCTGCGCCGCCGGCGGCAGCGCTTTGCCCGCCGGGCCGGGGGTGACCGTCTCGGGTCGTGAAGGATCGTCGCTCATCGTCAAATTCCCGTTGCCGAATCCATCTTTCCAAATCAACAGATCGTGGGGGCCGGTCGAAAACACCAGGGACGATTCTTACATTCGGCTTATTCGGGTGGCAAAATTGTCGTTCGGACTGTTAGTCCTGCTTCCCTCCTCTTGTCTTGCCAGTTTCTTGCCAGTTCCCCTTTCCTTTCAGCTAGTTCTCATGGCGTGCACCGAACCCTCGCGGAACTGCCCCTCTTCCGAGTAACGTTCCAGCATGCCGCCTCAACGATTCGCTGCCCCCTCGGAAGTGCCCGGTCTCGCGGCGCGCAGGATCGCGGCGGATATTCTGGACGGCGTGCTGCACAAGCATCGCACGCTTGACGACCAGCTTGACGGCACCGCCGCGCATCCCGGACTGAAGACGCTACCCGACCGTGACCGCGCCTTGATGCGGCGGCTGGTCGCGACCATCCTGCGGCGGCTCGGCACCCTCGGCCATGTGCTGTCGAAGCTGCTCGATCGTGGCGTTCCGACCGACGCCCCGCGCGCGCAAAGCGCGCTGTTGATCGGCGCCGCACAGATTCTCTGGATGGACGTGCCGGATCATGCCGCCGTCGATCTCTCGGTGCGGCTGGTACAGTCGGACCGGCGCGCCGCGAAATATGCCGGCCTCGTCAACGCCGTGCTGCGCCGCTGCGCGCGCGAAGGCCTCGGCCTAGTCGAAGACGTCAAATCGCAGGTGCTCGATATTCCGCCCTGGCTGCTGGCACGCTGGACCGCGCATTACGGCGAGGCCACCGCCAAAGAGATGGCGCTGGCGCTCGGCCACGAACCCTCGCTCGACATCACCGTGAAATCCGATGCCGCTCAGTGGGCAAGCCGCCTGCATGGCGAGATGCTGCCGACCGGGACCGTCCGCACGCTGTTGCAGGGGTCGGTCGCGATGCTGCCGGGGTTTGCCGAAGGCCAATGGTGGGTCCAGGACGCCGCCGCCGCCCTGCCCGCGCGCCTGTTCGGCGACATCGCCGGCAAGACCATTGTCGACCTCTGCGCCGCGCCCGGCGGCAAGACCGCGCAGCTCGCCCAGGCCGGCGCGCGCGTGATCGCGGTCGACCGCTCGCCGGCCCGGATGGCGCGGCTGCGCGACAATCTGGCGCGCCTCGGCCTATCGGCGGACACCGTGGTGGCCGACGGCGCCGAATGGCAGGGGGCGGAGCCGGGCTTCGATGGCGTCCTGGTCGACGCGCCCTGCAGCTCGACCGGCACGATTCGCCGCCACCCCGACATTGCCTGGCTGCGGCAGGAAGCCGATATCGGCGCACTGGCCAGCTTGCAGAAGCGGCTGCTGCAGAGGGCGGCGGCCATGCTGAAGCCCGGCGGAATGCTGGTCTACTGCACCTGTTCGCTGGAGCCCGAGGAGGGCAGCGAACCGGTCTCAGCCCTGCTGGCGGCCGAGCCGGCCCTGCATCGCCTCCCGATCGGGGCAAGCGAGGTCGCCGGTCTTTCCGAAATCCTCACCGCGGAAGGCGACCTGCGGACCCTGCCCTGCCACCTGCCACATGTGGACCCAAGGCTCGGCGGACTCGACGGTTTCTATGTCGCCAGGTTAATTAAGCGCTGATTTCAAACCAGATTTAGATCCGAACGCGTTGATTCGACCCCCTTCAAGAGGGTGCCAGACCCGCGTTTCCAGATTAGAAAGGGTGGCGAGAATCCTCCCCCCTGACAAGGCAACACGTGTCGGTCGCTCAACGCAGACGTATCTCGACGCTGATCATGGGCCGCTTTGCGCGGACCATGGTGGCGCGCGCGAGCGGCGGATCGGTGGCGCTGTCGCGGCTGTGGCCCGGCCGCGCCGACCGGCTGATCATCGCGCCGCACGACCTGCGCACCGCGGACGCGACCCGCGCGGCCGAGATCTATGCCGGCCGCTTCGTGTTCGCGGGCAAGATCGTGACCTGTCACGGCCGCTCCATCTTCGACCTCGAGCCGCCGTCGGAGGACTGGGAGGTGGCGCTGCTCGGCTTCGGCTGGCTCCGCCATCTGCGCGCTGCCGACACCGCGCTGACCCGCGCCAATGCGCGCGCGCTGGTCGAGGACTGGATTTCCAATCCGCCCCATAACCGCCCGGTTGCCCGCCGCGCCGACGTGCTGTCGCGCCGGGTGATCTCGCTGTTGTCCCAGGCGCCGCTGGTGCTGGGCGAGACCGACAACAAATTCTATCGGCGTTACCTGCGCGGGCTGACCCGCGAGATCCGCTACCTCCGCTACGCGATGCTCGACATGCCCGACGGCGTGCCGCGGCTGCAGGTGACGATCGCACTGTGCTACGCCTCGCTCTGCCTCGCCAACCAGGCGCGCCATATCCGCAGCACGACCCGCAAACTGTCGGACGAATTGCTGCACCAGATCCTGCCCGATGGCGGCCACGTCTCGCGCAATCCGGGCGCGCTGATCGAACTCCTGATCGACCTGCTGCCGCTGCGGCAGACCTTTGCCGCGCGCAACATCGCGCCGCCGGCGGCGCTGTTGAACGCGATCGACCGCATGATGCCGATGGTGCGCTTCTTCCGCCACGGCGACGGCTCGATCGCGCTGTTCAACGGCATGAGCGGCACGCCGTCGGACCTGCTCGCGACCCTGCTCGCCTATGACGACACCCACGGCACGCCGATGTCGAGCATGCCGCATACCGGTTTCCAGCGCCTCGACGCCGGCCCGACCACGTTGATCATGGACACCGGCGCGCCGCCGGCGCCGGCCGTCAGCCATGACGCCCATGCCGGCTGCCTGTCCTTTGAATTGTCGTCGGGGCCGAGCCGCATCGTGATCAATTGCGGCATGCCCTCCACCGGGCGCGACAATTGGCGCGCCTTCGCGCGCAGCACGGCGGCGCATTCGACCCTGACCTATCACGAGACCTCGTCCTGCCAGTTCGTCGAACTGAGCGCGATGAAACGATTCCTGCACGGCGCGCCGATCGTCGCGGGCCCGGTGATGGTGGACAATTTTCGCGAGGTGGTGGAGGGCGGCATGCTGCTGACCACGTCGCATGACGGCTACCTGGCGCGGTATGGCGTGATCCATCGACGAATCCTGATGCTGGCGCAGGACGGGACCCGGCTCGACGGCGAGGACTCGGTCTCGCCGGCGCCGGGCGGACGCATCAGGGGCAACGAAGGCGACTACGCGCTCCGGTTCCACCTGCACCCCTCGGTGAAGGCGAGCCGGCTCAGCGACGCCCGCGGGGTGATGCTGGTGCTGCCGAACCGCGACGTCTGGACCTTCGAGGCACAGGACGACCGGGTCGACCTTGAGGACAGCGTGTTCCTGGCCGGCAATGACGGGCCCCGCCGCACCTCCCAGATCGTGATCCGGCAGGATTCCCGGCACGCCGCCTCGGTGCGCTGGAGCTTCGTCCGCTCCAACGCCTCGCCGGCCACGACCAACGCCCGCCGCCAGGCCCGCCGCGAGCCGGAACTGCCCTTGTAGCATCCCTCCCCGGCCCTCCTCCTTGATGGGACGCCGGATTTTCCACACCTCGGGCCATCCCGGTTCCGAACCGGCCAAAACCATGCTACCGGGCTCGCTTACAGCGAGGACCCCTGCATGACCGACACCCTCCGCCGCGTCAGCCGCGCGTTGTTGTCCGTTTCCGACAAGACCGGACTGATCGAATTCGCCCGCGCGCTGGCCGCCCGCGGCGTCGAGCTGGTCTCGACCGGCGGCACCGCGAAGGCGATCGCCGCCACGGGCCTGAGGGTGCGCGACGTCTCGGAACTCACGGGATTTCCGGAAATGATGGACGGCCGGGTCAAGACCCTGCATCCTAAGGTGCATGGCGGCCTGCTCGCGATCCGCGACAACAGCGAACATGCGGAAGCGATGAAGGCCCACGGCATCGCGCCGATCGATTTGCTGGTGGTCAATCTCTACCCGTTCGAGGCCACCGTCGACCAAGGCGCAGACTTTACGCAGTGCATCGAGAATATCGACATCGGCGGGCCGGCGATGATCCGCGCCGCGGCCAAGAACCATGACGACGTCGCGGTCGTGGTCGAGGCCGCGGATTACCAGGCCGTGCTCGACGAGCTCGCGGCGAACAATGGCGCGACCACACTGGCTCTCCGACGCCGCTTCGCCGCGAAGGCCTATGCGCGCACCGCGGCCTATGACGCGGCGATCTCGAACTGGTTCGCAAACGAGCTTGCGATCGAGGCGCCGGATTTCCGCGCCTTCGGCGGCCGGCTGATCCAGGCGCTGCGCTATGGCGAGAACCCGCACCAGAAGGCGGCCTTCTACCGCACGCCCGACCGGCGGCCCGGCGTCGCCATCGCGCGGCAGCTGCAGGGCAAGGAACTGTCCTACAACAACATCAACGATACGGATGCGGCCTATGAATGCATCGCCGAGTTCGATCCGGCGCGCACCGCGGCCTGCGTCATCGTCAAGCACGCCAACCCCTGCGGCGTCGCCGAGGGAAGCGACCTCGTCAGCGCCTATCGCAAGGCCTTTGCCTGCGACACCCAATCGCCCTATGGCGGCATCATCGCGGTCAACCGCAAGCTCGATGCCGATACCGCGCGCGTCATCACCGAAATCCTGACCGAGGTCATCATCGCGCCCGACGCGACCGACGAGGCGATCGCGATCATCGCCAAGCGTCGGAACTTGCGCCTGCTGCTGGCGGGCAACCTGCCCGATCCGCGCGCACCGGGCCTGACCGCCAAGACGGTGGCGGGCGGACTTCTGGTGCAGAGCCGCGACAACGCCGTGGTCGACGACATCGCGCTCAAGGTCGTGACCAAGCGCGCGCCGACCGATGCTGAGCTGAGCGACCTGAAATTCGCGTTCCGCGTCGCCAAGCACGTCAAGTCCAACACCATCATCTACGCCAAGGATCTGGCGACGGTCGGTATCGGCGCGGGGCAGATGAGCCGGGTCGATTCGGCGCGCATCGCCGCGCGCAAGGCCCAGGATGCCGCCACCGAGGCGAAGCTCGCCGAACCCCTGACCAGGGGATCGGTGGTCGCCTCCGACGCGTTCTTCCCGTTCGCGGACGGCATGCTGGCCTGCATCGAGGCCGGCGCCACCGCGGTGATCCAGCCCGGCGGCTCGATCCGCGACGACGAGGTGATCAAGGCCGCCGACGAGCACGGCATCGCCATGGTGTTCACCGGCGTGCGGCATTTCCGGCATTAGGCTTTCCGTCGTCCCGGCCTTGAGCCGGGACCCATACCGCGTGATCTATCGAC
>Ga0137401_10000494_pt1 | contig 15454 bp, 9 predicted proteins | sample CZOMad1_1_16fung_FD_108286 | JGI IMG/M metagenome (GOLD analysis project Ga0137401, IMG submission 108286) | Vadose zone soil fungal communities from Angelo Coast Range Reserve, California, USA - CZOMad1_1_16fungal (Illumina Assembly) | ecosystem: Environmental > Terrestrial > Soil > Vadose zone...
GCCGGAGGTCTTGAGGAAGGCCTGGAGTTGGAGTTCGTCGAGTTTTTTGATCAGCGCGCGGGCGATGGTGACGCCGATGGAGAATTCGGTGCCGTCGGAAGGATCGAGGTCGAAGAAAAAATAGTCGGGATGCTCGAGGTCGGTGTAGCGGCTGGACCACGGGTTGTGGTCGATGCAGCCGAGGCCGGTGAGAAAGAGCAGGGAAGGGAGATCGTTGGCGGTGGCGTAATGGATGTCCTTGCCTTTTTCGTCGGAGGGTACGGGAACCGTTTGGAACCAATCTGGTATGCCTTCGACGAGATCTTTCTGGAAGAAGGCTTGGCCTTTGATGCCGTCGGGATAGCGGCGGAGGACCAGCGGGCGATCTTTCAGGAAGGGAAGGATGTAATCGGCGATTTGGTAGTAATAGGCAAGCAGATTGCGCTTGGTATAGCCGGATTCGGGAAAATAGACTTTGTTGAGATTGGGAAAGCGAAGACGCTTGCCGTCGAGTTCCATGAGGAGAGTGTCGGAGCGACCTTTGAAGAGTTCGGCTTCGATGTCGGACTTTTTGGTGGTGACTTTGCCGACGACGGCGGGGGCGCGAACGATGTCGGCGGTTGGCGCAGCTGCGGCTTCGGCCTCCCACTTGCAGTCTTCAGCGCGAATGTCCTCGCGAATACCAATAAAAACAGGGTGGCGCAGAGCGTGTTCCTGCGTCCAGCCGCCGAATTTCACGCGGGCTACGAGCTTCGGCGAAGCCCAGAAGGCTTTTTCGTTGGTTTCCGGCTCACGGTCGAATGGGCACTTCGCGCCTTCCACTTCCCCGAGCTTCGCCGCAATTTCTCGGTAGCTGTCGCCATTAAAGCCGCTGCCAACATGGCCGATGAAGCGCAGCGTTTTGCCTTCATACAAGCCAAGTAGCAGTGCGCCGAACGGAATGCCCGGGGTGCGTGCGGCACTCCAACCGCCAATCACGGCGTCGAGTGTTTGCGTAACTTTGAGCTTGGCCCAGGCGGTACTGCGGTCGGACACATAGCGGGAGTCAGCGCGCTTGGCGACGATGCCTTCGAGGCCTTGCTGTCTGGCTAGGTCGAAGAGCTCTTTGCCATGTTCGATCTGGTGATCGGAGTAGCGGAAACTTTCGTTGGCGTTGAGCAATCGTTGCAGGAGCTGCTTGCGTTCGAGGAGCGGGGAGTCGCGCAAGTCGTAGCCGTCACAATGGAGAATGTCGAAAAGGTAGTAGATGGCGGGGACGCTGGCGACCAGGCCGGGCGCTGGTGCGCGAACGTGCATGCGCTGCTGCAGGAGGCCGAAGTCGCTGTGGCCGCGGGCGTCTAGAGCGACGATTTCGCCGTCGAGAATGGCCTGGGTTGCCGCGAGCGATTGCGGCAGCGGGGCAAGTTCCGGGTAGCGAGCAGTGATATCGATGTCATTGCGGGAACGCATGGAGAGCTTTCCGTTTTTGATCCAGGAGAGCGCGCGAACACCGTCCCATTTGATTTCAAAGAGCCAGTTGGGATCAGAGAACGTGTGCTCGGTGAGGGTAGCGAGCATCGGATCGAGTCGGGTTGGCATGGAGCCTTTGCGCGCGCCTTGCAATTCGCTGACGCGAATCGGGCTGGCGGTGCGCTTGGGTGGCTGTTCCTCTTTGATCTCGTCGAGGGTGCGGCCGGTGAGCACGGAGCCATCATGTTTGTCGATGTCCCAAGCAGGATCGGCGGCGGCATCTTTGTGCTTGATCATCAGCCACTCGTTGCCTTTTTCGCTATGCTTGAGTTTGACCAGCACGAAGCTGCCGCGCAGTTTTTCGCCGTTGAGGCTGAACTTGATTTCGCCGCGCTGGAGCTGCTCCATTGCGGAGCCTTTACCCTCGACCGCATACGTGCCGCGATCCCAGACCATCACCGTGCCAGCACCGTAATTGCCTTCGGGGATTTTTCCTTCAAAGCCTGCGTAATCGAGGGGATGATCCTCAGTTTGCACCGCAAGACGCTTGTCCGCCGGATTCATGCTTGGGCCTTTCGGCACGGGCCAGGATTTCAGCGTCCCGTTGATGGCCAAGCGAAAGTCGTAGTGCAAACGTCGCGCGGCGTGCTTTTGCACGACGAAAGTGTTGTCGGCGTGGACGGTGACTTCTTGCCCGGATGGCTCAGGCGTCTTCGCAAAACTACGCTTTTTGCGGTATTCCTCCAGTTTGGCCATTGGCGCATTCTACCTTTAGCTGTGCCCAAGCTGGCTGGCTTTCTGGCCAGCAGGCTTGCCTTTCTGAGTGCTTTTGCGTGATTTCATCTTGCTTCTTGGCACGCGGCTCACTAACCTTTCAAGCGGAAGGCACAGTCTCGAGATTCTGCAAGCGAAGGAGTTCGCCACATGGCGTCGACGGTCTGGAAAGGCCATCTTACATTCGGATTGATCTCCATACCCGTGCGGTTGTTTGCCGCGGCGCGTGGCGAGCGCATCAGCTTCAATCAACTGCACAAGGAATGCCACTCGCGCGTGAAGCAGCCGCTGTTCTGCCCGACGTGCAATCGCCAGGTGGAGCGGTCGGAAATCGTCAAGGGGTACGAATACGAGAAAGATCAGTACGTGCTCTTCAACGAAGAAGAGCTGGACAAGATCGAGCCGGTCTCCGCGCACGTGATGGAGATTCTGGAATTCGTGAAGCTCAACGAAATGGATCCACTGTATTTCGATGCGTCGTACTACATCGCGCCGGAAGACGCGGGCATCAAGGCGTATCAACTGCTGATGAAAGCGATGGAGGAGTCTGGCTACGGCGCGATTGCCAAACTGACCATGCATCAGCGCGAACACGTCGTAGTGGTGCGGCCGGGATCGAAGGGCATGACGCTGCACACCATGTTCTACACCAACGAGATTCGCGCTGCCGAAGCGGTGCCCAGCGACAAAATCGAACTAAAGGACACCGAGAAAAAGCTGGCGCAGCAATTGATTCAGAGCTTGGCGGCGCCGTTCAAACCGGAGCAGTATCACGATTCGTATCAAGACAATGTGCGCGGCATGATCGAAGCCAAGCGCCAAGGCCGCGAAGTAACCGAAGTGGCGCAGCCGCACATGGCTCCGGTGATCGATTTGATGGAAGCGCTGAAAAAAAGCCTCGCGGAAAAGAAAGCGCCGGCCGCGCAAGAGGCTCCGGTTACCGCTTCCAGCAAGAAACCTCCGGTGCGCGCGATTCAAGCGGTGCCTGCGGCACCGAAGAAAGCTGGAAAGAAAGCTACGGGCTAGTTTGACCGCTAACAAACAGCGCCGTATTCTTGGGTCTCGATGAACACGAGGGATCGCTTCACGACGGCCGATGTACAACGCATCCTGAGCGTGTCCGCAAAGCAATTGAATCAGTGGAATCGCCTGCATCTGGTTTCCCCGCAACAAGAACAAGGCAAGAGCTACTACGATTTCCGCGACTTGATCGGTCTGCGCACCGTAAAGCAATTGATCGACAGGGGTGTTCCGGCCAAGCGCCTGGGCCGCGCCGTCGCCGCGCTCCGCGATGGCTTATCGCATACGGAAATGCCGTTGAACGAACTGCGCGTTGTTTCTGACGGCAAGGACGTGATCATCGAGCGTGGCGGCGCGCGGCTCGATCCGCTTTCCGGCCAGTTCGTCCTGAATTTCGATACCCGCGAACTCGACGAAAGCGTGCAGGTTATTACCCAGCGCAGCGCGGACGATTGGTTCGCGGTTGCCCTCGAATGCGAAGTTCTGCGCAAGCCCCGCGCCGAAGCCATCGACGCCTACGAGCGCGCCCTGCGGATGGACGCCAGCAGAGTCGACGCATTGCTGAATTGCGGCGCGTTGTACTACGAAGAAAGCGATCTGGAGAAAGCGGCCGACTATTTCCGCCGGGCGATCGCCGCGCATCCGGAAAACGCCCTGGCGCATTTCAATCTCGGCAGTGTCCTCGAAGAAATGGGCCAACTGGAAGAAGCCCGGCGTTACCTGCAGAAATCGGTGGGATTCGATCCCAGCTATTCCGACGCCCACTACAATCTGGCGTTCGTATGCGAAAAGCTCGGCGCGCTAGCCGAAGCCCGCAAGCACTGGCAGGGCTACCTGGACCGCGATCCCACGGGACCCTGGGCCGACTATGCCCGGCAGCGCCTCGCCGCGAGAGTCTCCTCCGCCCGCCACAAATAGGACGAACGCCTTACTGTCACCGCGGCCAACCGATCAGTTGGACTCCGCAACCTCGAACGGGTAGTGCATTGGCTTGTGCTGGACGGAAATCCACTTTAGCGTGGTGAATTCTTCGAGCGCCCATCGGCCATTTAGGCGTCCGAAGCCGGATGCTTTTTCGCCGCCGAATGCTACCAGCGGTTCGTCGTCTATGGTGCCGGCGTTGACATGAACCATCCCGGTGTCGATTTGCTTCGCTAGTTGCGCACCGTATTCCACGTCTTTGGTGTGAATTGCTCCGCTCAGCCCGAAAGCGCTGTCGTTGGCAATGTTAATTGCATCTTCCGGAGTATCGAACGGCATCACGCAAACAGCTGGACCGAACATTTCGTCCTGGGCCACCGACATGCTCGGTTTTACATCCGCAAAAATGGTCGGCGAGACGAGATTGCCTTCGACCTTGCCTTGCAACACCGGCCGCGCTCCCTCCGCGATGCCTTTTTGAATCTGCTTCGAGAGGGTGTCAGCCTGCGCTTTGTTCATCAGCGGACCGAGATCGGTTTGCGGATCGTTGGGGTCGCCGACTTTCAACGCCGCCACGCGCTTGACGTAGCGTTCCAGAAATTGCGGATAAACGCTGCGCTGCACCAGGATGCGATTCGCACACATGCAAATCTGGCCTTGATGGGTGAACCGGCTAAACACGGCGGCGTTGAGTGCGTTGCCGAGGTCGGCGTCGGCCATGACGATCAGCGCGCTGTTGCCACCGAGCTCAAGAATCGCTTTTTTCAGGCAACGGCCCGCGACCATGCCGATGTGGCGGCCGACTTTCTCCGAGCCGGTGAAGGAGATGACTCGCGGAATGCGATGCTCGACGAAGGCATCGCCGATGTCGCGGATGTCCGCAACGACTACGTTGAGTAAACCTTTTGGAATTCCCGCTTCTTCGAAGATCTTGGCGACGAGGGTGCCACCGGTGATAGCAGTGTCGTCGTGCGGCTTTAGAACTACGCCGTTGCCGGCCCCGAGGGCGGTGGCCACCGAACGCATACTGAGGAAAAACGGAAAATTGAAAGGGCTGATTACGCCGACGACGCCCACAGGCACGCGATAGAGGCGATTTTCCTTGCCATCCATCACCGACGGAAAAATCTCGCCGGTCATGCGCAGCGGATAGGTGGAAGATTCCTTGATGATGTTTTTGACCAGGCCGATTTCGAAGAATGCTTTGAGTCGCGTGCCACCGAGTTCTTCGATGATGATGGCGGTGATATCAGCTTCCACCTTTTCGATGTAGGCGACGGCTTTTTCTAGAATGGAGCGGCGCTCGTACGGGTTGATTTCCGCCCAGACTTTCTGCGCGGCAGCAGCTGCAGCGTAGGCCTCATCCAAATCGCCGAGTGTCGCCAACTTGAAGTCGGCGATCGAGGCGCCGTTGTAGGGGTTCTTGTCGTTCAGCACCTTGTCGCTGGAACCGTCGCGCCAGACTCCGCCAATGTATTGTTTATTCAGTTTCGCGAATTGATTCATCATTTCCCTCAATCATTTAGAGTTTCCGTAAAATCGTGCGCCGCTCCCGTGGTAGTCATTCCGGCAAATCCGGGTGACGCGTCTTAACGTGATAACGGCCCGAATGAAAAATCAGCGGCTCGCCTTCGCGCCATTTGTAATCCTCGACCTCGCCGAGAAAGATTACGTGGTCGCCGCCATCGAACTCACGCACGCTGCGGCAAACAAAATGCGCGGTGGCGCCTTTGAGCAACGGGCATCCGGCCACGCCTTCTTCACAATCGACGCCCGCGAACTTATCCGGGACCGGCGTGGAAAACTTTCGCGACAAGTGATGCTGATCGGCTGCGAGCACATTGATCGCGAAGTGCGTAGCGGTGGCGAAGTCCGGATAACTGGGCGAGTGCTTCGAGAGACTCCAGAGCACCAGCGGCGGGTCAAGCGATACGGACGAGAATGAGTTCACCGTAAGTCCGACAGGCCGCGCATCTTTTCCACGAGCGCTGACGATGGCGACGCCGGTGGCAAACTGGCCAAGAGCGCGGCGGAAGCCTCTGCGATCGAACTGCTCGGCGGCAGCCCGGCCGCTGTTCTCGAGATAGAGCTCCGCAGCGGGAGCCTCCATGAACCACGAGGAAAGCGAACGTGGGTCATCAAAACCGTTGGCCACTGCTCCGGCGACTTCGGGCAGTTTGGCGGCCGACGCGAAAATCTTCAGAACGTGTGGCGCCGGATTGAGGAGCAGATTGGTCCACTCTGTTACCCAGCGAGCATATCCCGTCCAGTAGCGGTCGAAAGTTTGCTCCATCCACTCTTGATCCGCGGGCCGGTCCGCCTGCTCGATGATGCATTTCAGATAAATGTCCGCTGATTTCGCGGCGTTGTTTGACCCTTGCCCGGTGATCGGATCGTTCAGGACCACCGCATCGGCAAGGCCCAGAACTTTCTGACCGGACGGGAGCGACGCTACCGGCCTGCGCACAACTGGAATGAGTGAACCCGAAAGAATTCCGCGTGGATCAGTCAATTCAATGTTGGCACATCTTTCTGCTTCCCAAGGCAAATACGTTTCGAGAATCCACTTTGATTTGGCGAGGTGCTGGTCGGCCGTCTGCACTCCTGCCCAGCAATCCATGGGGCCGCCAGGAATTCCTTCGAACACCATAATCTCGCACGGGCCGGTTTCCGTGAGCGCCGGGAAAACAAAATACTCTCCGACTCCGGGAATCAGATTGAAGCAGACAGCAGGGTATTCGCCGCGCGGAGTCATGTTCTTGACATAGGTAAGCGCGAGAACGCGCTGCGGCTTTTGATAGGGCGAGCGACTGGCATCACGTTGGAACAATCGGCCTAGATTGCCCTTGCCGGTTGCAACCACTGTCAGATCGTGGCTTCGGGCATAAGCCTCGACGTCGGAAATTTGCGCTTCCGCAATAATCAACTGGCCGCCGTCGGCTTGAAACTCAGCCATCCATTGCGGCATCTTGATGCGCTGATCAACTGCCTGCGCGTAATTGTCGAGACGCGCTGTCCAATCAATGTTCTTTTCGCCCAGTGCGCCGGGAACAGTGAAGCTGATTCCTTCGACCCGCGGACACTCTTGCTCCCAGAGATTCAGGTTTAGGTCGCGTTCGGTTTGCAGCGCCGAATCGAACATGCATTGGCTGGACATCACATTGCCCGTGCGAATCTCTTCCGCCGAGCGATCGGACACCAGCGTTACTTCATAGCCTGCGTCGAGCAGGCCGAGAGCGAGTTGCAAGCCGGACTGCCCCGCGCCAATGATGGCGATGCGTTTCATGAATGGTGATTCGACTTACTGCATCAATTTCGGAATCGCGGGCTCGGTCATCTCCGGTCCCATCGCGGAGTAACCGCCATCCACCGCCAGGTCCGTTCCAGTAATAAAGGACGCGTGGCTCGAACATAAGAACAGAACGGCTTGTGCAACTTCGTCTGGATCGCCCACTCTTCCGAGCAAATGGAATGCGCCGCCGACCTTGTCCGTCTTGGCCCGGTCGCCATGCGTCAGGTCGTCCATTAAGCGGCACCACGTCCAGCCGGGAGAAACCGAGTTGACGCGAATTTTGTCTGCCGCCAAATCCATCGCCTCGTTTCGTGTGAGCTGCAATATGGCAGCTTTTGTTACGGGATAAAGCCAGCGGCCCGTTTGCGCAACTTTCGCGCTGATGCTTCCAAAATTCACGACGGCACCGCCGCCGCGCTTTACCATATGCGGCCGCACTGCCTGCAACATCATCACACCGCCGACGACGTTAACGTTATAGCTGTCGAGCCATTCTTGCCGAGTGGATGCGATTGCATTGTCGATGTACACGCAGGCGAGATTGACCAGAAAATCGATTCCGACGAAAATGCTGACGGTTTTTTCAACGCAGGCGGTGACCTGCGCGTCGGTCGTTAGATCGGTTCTTACAAAAAGAGCATTCGGGCCAAGTTCGTTGGCAATCGCTTGTCCACCTTTTTCGTTGATGTCGGCAATTACAACTCGCGTTCCCGCGCGATGAAAGGCCCGCGCCACCTGAGCGCCGATCATCGTAGCTCCACCCGTTACGATCGCGACTTTGTCCTTTAGACCTTCCATGGAGACTCCCTCTTGCGCAGGTACGCTCAGCGAGCCGCCACCTTACCACGCGAGGGAAACCGGAAAAAGATCGAAATTGAGAAACCGACAATCGGCTGCGCTTGCTGCAAAAGTTTAAAATGCTGGACTAAGAGAAAGCGCACGAGCAAAATGAGGCGCTCCACAGCATTTCGCGAGGCAAACCTCATGAGAAGAATCGCCATCGTCGGCGGCGGCCAGTCCGGACTCCAATTGGCGCTTGGTCTCCAGCAAAAAGGCTACGAAATGACAGTCGTTTCGAATCGCACGCCGGAGCAAATCCGTAAAGGGCGGGTTACCTCCAGCCAGTTTATGTTCGATGATTCGCTTCAGATCGAGCGGGACCTCGGAATCAATTTCTGGGAAAAAGAATGTCCAACAACCGCGGGCATTACCTTTGCCGTGCCGGGGCCTGACGGCGGTCGGGCGCTATTCTGGGAAGCGAAGCTGGACCATCCTGGACAATCGGTGGATCAGCGCGTGAAATTTGCCGGATGGACGGAAGAGTTCGCAAAGAGGGGCGGCAACCTCCTGGTGGAGGACGCGGGTGTTGCTGAACTGGAGAAATACGCGAACTTCAACGACTTGGTGATCTTGGCCGCGGGGAAGGGCGAGGTCGCGAAACTTTTTGAAACGGACTCCGCGCATACGCCCTTTACAATCCCTATGCGGGCACTTGCGCTGACCTACGTCAAGAAGATGGCGCCCAGACAACCGTTCACGGCCGTGGCCTTCAATCTGATTCCGGGAGTTGGTGAATATTTTGTTTTCCCGGCGCTTACGACCAGTGGCGCGTGCGAAATCATGGTGTTCGAAGGCGTGCTCGGTGGTCCGATGGACTGCTGGGATGATGTGAAAACACCGGCGCAGCATCTGCAACGCAGCAAAGAAATCTTGCAGAAGTTTCTGCCTTGGGAAGCGGATCGCTGCCGCGAAATTGAACTAACGGACGACATGGGAATAGTGACCGGGCGGTTTGCGCCGATCGTACGCAAGCCGGTTTGTAAGCTGCCTTCCGGGAAACCGATCTTGGGAATGGCTGATGTGGTGGTGCTGAACGATCCAATCACTGGCCAGGGTTCGAACACCGCTTGCAAAGCCGCCAAAGTCTACCTGAATCGAATTCTCGAGCAAGGCAGCAAGCCGTTCGATGCCGCGTGGATGCAGCAGACGTTCGACGTCTTCTGGGACTATGCCCAATGGGTGGCGAAATGGACGAATTCCTTGCTTACGCCCCCGCCGCCGCACATCCTTCAACTAATGGGAGCGGCAAGCCAAATTCCCGCGCTCGCGCACAAGATCGCCAACGGATTCAACAATCCCCCGGACTACAATCCGTGGTGGTTCGACGCCAAGGAAGCGGAAAAACTGACCGCCCAGCAAGCTGGAGCTTAATGCGTGGTGATCACGACGCCTGCTGGTTCGGCAAGGGCGCAGCGTTCTAGAGCACAGATTCACTGCGGGAAATAACCCTCGATGCGAGGTTTCGAGTGAGTACGGCGAAACCATTTTCTTGACAAGCGGTGAAGCGCAATGTTGAATACTCGCAAAACCAGTGCAACGCATGGTGCACCTCGCGCTGCAGATTTACTGCTAGCCAGCGTACGGGGACTCGTCGAGTACACAGGGGATCGACCAGACTGACTTTCTTCGTTAAGTGCGCGAGTTACGCTCGCGTGCGGGAGCATGAGTGAAACCGGCGCAAAAAGTTCTCGGTGGGCGAAGCAGCGTCAAAGTCGCGATCGTCCAGACGCCGCCGGTGTTTCTGGATCGCGAAAAGAGCATAGATCGCGCCTGCGCCAAAATCACTGAAGCTGCCGCACAGGGCGCGGAATTAGTAGCTTTCACCGAAACGTGGCTCGCCGGCTATCCCTACTGGGGCGAAGGCTGGGAGTCTCAACTACAGAGATGGCTCCCGGTGCGGGTGCGCTTTTACGATAACGCCGTTCTGATTCCCAGTGAAGATACGGAACGCCTCTGCCAGGCTGCCGCAAAAGCAAACGCGCACGTCGTGATCGGCTGCAACGAAATGGATTCGCGGCCGGGCGTTCACACGATTTACAACACACTGCTGTTTATCGAGCGTTCCGGACGCATTCTCGGCCGCCATCGCAAAACGGTGCCGACCTTTGTCGAGCGCGCCGTCTGGGGCTGTGGCGATGGCAGCGATCTGGTCACCTACGAAACCGACATTGGGCGAATCGGCGGCCTGATTTGCGGCGAGCATTTGATGACGCTGGTCCGCGCGCGCCTAATCGATCAAGGCGAGGATTTTCACATCGCGGTTTTCCCGGGCGCCTTTTCCATCCACAGCGGACCCAAGTTGGAAGAACCCGATCTCGAAGGTAAGTTTTTCTGGGGGCATACTTCCGCCAGGGCACATGCCTTGGAAGCTGGCGCATTCGTGCTCTCTGCTTGCGGCTATTTCACAGCCAGTGACCTTCCCGCCGATTTCCCACTCCGCGACACCGTGAATTTGGACTATGCCCACGGTGGAAGCCAGGTCGTTGCTCCTTTGGGAATTCCGATCGTGCCTCCCACTTCCGGAGACGCCATCCTCTACGCCGAATGCCAAGCGGACATGATTAAGGTGTGGAAGGCCTTGGTCGACACGGTTGGGCACTATGCCAGGCCTGACATCGTGCGGCTGGAATATTTGAAAAATGGGCAGCAGGATTTTTCTGTAGCCGCGGTTCAGGCGTTTGAAAACACTTCGCCTCGGAAGGTTGAAGAAATTGCCGACCGCCATGGCATTGCCAGGACCAAATTGGATTCCGAGGTCCAGCGGCTGGCCGCGGGCCAGCCTTGAGTTCGAAGGACGGGTTGCGAACGTTTTGCTAGTCGTGACCAGTATCAGGGCTTCACTGAATTTCTTCCGGAGGCAGTTCATGACGCGAGGTTATCTCAAGGCGATTCTGGGGCTGGTGATTTGCGCCTTTATCTTCAGCGGCGGCCTTCACGCGCAACAACTAGCTACGCTGAAAGTTACGGTCGTCGATCAATCAGGCGGTGGAATCCCGCAAGCCAGAGTGACGCTCCGCAACCTTCAGACGGATGCCAAGCGCAGCGACTTAACGGAGGACACAGGCCTCGCGGTCATTGCGGGTCTGCCGCCAGGCAGCTATGAAATGACCGTGGAAGCCGGACAGTTCAATCCGCACAAATCTTCGCTGACCTTAACCGTAGGCCAAACCGCCTCCGTAAACGTCCCCCTCGGCATCACCGTCACGGAAAAGGTCGAAGTTCGCGAGACCGCTCAAGGCATCGACACAGAGAAGTCCGAAGTCAGTCAGGTGATTGAGCGTGACAAAATCCTCGACCTCCCTATCGCTGGCCGTGATTTCATCGACTTCGTTCTTCTCACTCCGACTGCCAACATCGGGCGCAGCACGGCAGTTGGCGCTCAATCACCGTTCACCGAAACCGTTCTTCAACTCAGTTTTGGCGGATTGCGCGAGACGCACAGCACGGCATTTGGTCTTGATGGCATCGATTACGCCACTAGTATCTCTGGCGTTCAGCGCGTCAGCCCGTCGCAGGACTGGGTTCAGGAATTTCGCGTTGTCGCCAGCCCGTACACTGCCGACAACGGCCGCAATCTGGGATCTCTCGTCAACACCGTCACCAAGTCGGGCAGCAAGGACATTCACGGATCGGCTTACGAGTTTTTCCGCAACAATGATCTCGACGCCAAAAACCTGCTCTCTGCTCCAGGGTTTGACACTCTGCGCTTCAATCAGTTCGGCGCCGATGTCGGCGGTCCGCTCATTAAGGCAAAGAGTTTCTATTTTGTTGGCTATGAAGGCCAACGCCGCGCGGAATCTCCGATCTATTCCTCCTTCATCCTTCATTGCATAGATGGCACAGGATGTTTGGGGCCAGGCACGCCCAGTATCAACCAGGTCAAGCAGAGTCTGGGGCTGTCCCCGGAAGACCTTGGTTCTTTCTTGCAGATCGATAACTACGATAAGTTTTTCGTCAAGAGCTCCAACGTGTTGAGCGACAAGACTAATCTCAATGTCGCTTATCTCTTTACCGATGATCGTAAGCAGCACGCCCCCGGGGCAGCTCCCGGCGAAGGCCTGCCCTCCGCCTTCCGCGATAACCCGGTCCGCGACCAGACCCTGTACGGCGATCTTCTTCACGTTCTCAACAACAACCTGACTTCCGAGACGATTCTCCACTTCGGCCGCAGAGCTTTTGAGCTGAATCCGGTTGGTGCTGGTTTTGAGCCAGCTCTCAATATTCCCGACCTTCTCTCTTCCGGAGGGTTCGTCGGCAGCGTCCATTCGTACAGCGAGCACCATTTTGAGGTCGCGGAAAACCTCGCCCTCGTTCACGGGAATCACACCTTCAAATTCGGCGCCAGCTTGGAACCCGTATGGATCAGCGCGCAGGCCACACTGTTTAGTCCTGGCCTGGCCGTCTTTCCACCGCAATTCTTTTTTGGCACGGCGGGACCCTTTCCTGCGGGAACTCCAGTCCTCTTTCTTTTCCTCGAGCCCAGGGACTTGTTCGGCTCGCAGATTCCCCAGCGCACCGCGCCGTTCTTTAACAATCTCTATTCGGGTGCGGCTGCTGCTACCTTTCAAAACAGCACCGCTCTCAACTTCCTTCACATCCCTTATTCGTTTTACGGGCAAGATCAGTGGCGCGCCCGCCCGAACCTGACCTTCACTTTCGGACTTCGCTACGACATCGACAAAATGCCGAGCGGCAAGGATTTGCGGCTCAACGGCGATGCTCATCCCACAAACTACGGAAACGCGCAGCCGCGTTTCGGCTTTTCTTATTCCATGCGTGGCGGCAAGACCGTCATTCGCGGTGGCGCAGGCCTCTTCAACGGGCCATTTGACTACAGTGACGTTCTCGTCAGTTGGGTCGGCGCTTCGGAATTCACTTACATTCACCAGCCCACTTTGACCGCTTTTTCCAGCGCGAGTAACTCGCAAAAGTTCCTCATCGGCACCGGGCCTTCCGGCGCCGTCGGCGTTCCCGGCCCTTTCCTAGCCGGGCCTGCCTTCAGCAACTTCACCCACAACGGCATTTATCCGGCTCCCAATGCGCCACTTCTCCAGTTCCCTCTTGGTTATGCCATGAAGAAATTTGACAACGCCTACGCGGAGCAAGCCAGCCTCGAAGTTGAAAACCAGCTCGCGAGCGATTGGTTCCTGTCTCTCGGCTATCAATACGTGCACGCCGCAAAGCTTCCCGTTTACACCAGCATCAATGGGACGCCGGCAGGTAATCTCCCTAGCGGCCCGCAGGCTTTCACGCCGACGGACCCTAACTTCGGTTTTGCTCTGCTGGTCGCCCCGATTGGCTGGTCCATCTACAACGGCGGGACCATGAGCTTGCGCAAGAATTTCACGCACCACTACAGCGTCCTCGCCAACTACACCTACTCGAAATCCATCGACATCTCGACCGACGTCCAGCTCGGCAATACGCCCTACAACTACTTGAATCCCGGCGCGGACCGCTCGCGCGGCGACAACGACATCAAGCATCGCTTCACGCTCGCCGTTCTCACCGAGACTCCTAAAGACTGGAATCTCCTCTTGCGCGACTTTAAGTTCTCCGTGCTCAGCACTCTGGAAAGCAGCCGTGCCTACACCATTTTTGCCGGCTTCGACGTCAACGGCGACATCTATCCGTTTTCCGACCGTGTCGGCAACATTGGCCGCAACACCTACCGCGGCGATCCTTCTTACACCACCGACGTTCGTCTCCAGCGCACGTTTCCTCTTGGCGAACGCTTCCGTGGTGAGGCCAGCCTCGAAGTGTTCAACCTGTTCAACCGCGCCAACGTGGTCGACATCGACCATGTTTACGGCGCGCCGGATTTCCTTGGCGCCGTACTGCAATCCTTCAGAGACGGTGTCGGCAGCCCGGCCAATCCAACGTTCGGCACTCCAAAATTCGTGGCGCCCGCGCGGCAACTACAGTTGTCGTTTCGAATCAACTTCTAGCGCAGTCGGGCGGTACCGTCTCCCGAGGCCACTGGAGTTCAACGCCCGATGAGAAGTGTCAGTATGCTGCTTGCCAACACGCGCATTTAAGGTGGTGGCGGGCGTGAATCAATCTGCAATTCAGGACACCAATCGATGATTAAACCGTTCACCGCCGTAGGCTTGGTTCCCACTATTCGTGGAATTCGTTCGCGCAAAGACATCAAAATCAATCTCGAGCACCTCAAGCATCTCGTGAAGGCCGCCAGTTGGCTTTCCGGACTGAGCATCCCGGTCCGCCTGATCGCCATTCCCGAAGGCGCGCTCCAGGCCTTCAATGATGAAGTCCTCGATCTCGATCACGCCAAATTCGCCCGCGAATGCGCCATCGATATTCCCGGCGAGGAAACCGAAGAAATCAGCAAGCTGGCTCGCGAATGGGATTGCTTCATCATGGCGCAGGCCAAAGCCCGCCACCCCGATTGGAAAGACCGTTTCTTCAACGTCGGCTTCATTATCAACCCCAAGGGCGAAATAATTCTTCAGCACTACAAAGTGGTTTCCCTCTTGCCCGTCGAGCACTCCATGTGCCCGCACGATGTCTATGACTGGTGGATCGAAAAATACGGCCGCAATCTCCAGGCTTTCTGGCCGGTTGTGGACACCGAAATCGGCCGCATGGGCATCATGATGGCCAACGAAGGCTCCTATCCCGAAAACGCCCGCGCGCTGGCCATGAATGGCGCGGAAATCGTCTATCGCGCCTCTTACCCGCATCCCGGCAGCGGCAACGACTATTTCGAAATCCAGAGCGCTGCGCGGGCGCTCGAACACAACGTGTATATCGTCGCCCCCAACCTCGGCACCTACTACCTTTTCCCGGAAGACACCACGCCCATCGACACCTTTGGCGGCCGCTCTTACATTTTCAATTACAAAGGCCAGAAAGTCGGCAAGCTCGAATACAGCGGCGGCTCCAGCTACGTTGCCGGCGTCATTGACACCGAAGCGCTACGCGACCACCGGGCCCGCGCCAAGTGGGACAACTGGATGAAAGATCTGCGCACCGAGCTCTACCAGATCGTCTACGAAAGACCGATTTACCCGAAGAATCTATATATGGACCGCGAGCCCATGAAGCACGCCGAATACTTCGAGAAGGTCACCCAGAAACAGATCGACCTGATGCATCAGCGCGACATTTGGAAAAAGCCCGAGCGCTAGCTCCTGCCGGCGCCGATAAAGCAGAAAC
>Ga0137401_10000495_pt1 | contig 15453 bp, 16 predicted proteins | sample CZOMad1_1_16fung_FD_108286 | JGI IMG/M metagenome (GOLD analysis project Ga0137401, IMG submission 108286) | Vadose zone soil fungal communities from Angelo Coast Range Reserve, California, USA - CZOMad1_1_16fungal (Illumina Assembly) | ecosystem: Environmental > Terrestrial > Soil > Vadose...
ATTGGCACCATGTCTCTTGGTACCCAATACGTCGCGCGTATCTTCCACGTGAAACCTCCAACGACAGGCGTGGAGAGTGGCTTTGGCACAATTGTCCTTGAGATGGGCATCGGTGGCCTCATACTCTGGTTTGTCATGAGTTTCGCGATCTTGTTCGCGGCGTGGCGAGTCGTGAAAAAGCTCAAAGGTTCCTGCTGGTTCCCGCTCGCCTTCGCCATTTTCTGGTACGCGGGACTTCTCCTCTTTCCCATGACGTTTACCGGGATGCAGCCCTACCAGGATTTTGTCTTGAACGCCTATCTTTGGCTTCTCCTTGGCATCCTCTTCCGATTGCCGACCCTGGCCGCTTCCCCACAGTACACTGCCGCTGCTCAACTTCCACCGTATATGCCCTGGATGCGCTGACTTGCGCCTAGCCGTCGTTTCGCCCTTCGTTGACCGCCGTCATGGGACGGAGCGCGCTCTTGCCGAACTGCTGGAGCGCCTCGCTGGCAAAGAGCATTGCGAGATTCATCTCTTTGCCGAGCGCGTCGACGATCTTTTTGTGAATCAAGCAGGTGTCCCACGCGCACACGAATCCGGAGCGATCTTCTGGCATGAAGTTCCCTCCATTCCCGGTCCCCATCTCCTGCAATTCCTTGCATGGCTTTTTCTGAATTCGTTTTCGCGCACCTGGGATCGCTGGTTCCAAGGGCTTCGATTCGACCTGGTCCTCTCGCCTGGAATTAACTGTTTGGACGCCGATGTCGTCATCGTTCACGCGCTCTTCCATCGCCTCCAGGAACTTGCCCGCGAAGAGGTCCGCGATTCGGCAAAGCCCGGTTTTCTTCGGAGGTTTCATCGTCGCGTTTATTACGCTCTTCTTGCTCGATTGGAACGCCGTATCTATACAAATCCGGCAGTTTCTCTCGTGGCCGTTTCACAACGCACGGCCGCCCTCCTGAATGACTATTTTCACCGGCGAGACGCGCGCGTCATCCCCAACGGTGTTGACATGGCGCAGTTTTTGCCTTCCACGCGCCTCGCGTCGCGGGCCGTCGCGCGCATGAGGCGCAAGATTCAGGAAGCAGATTTCGTGCTGCTCCTGATTGGAAACGATTGGCGCGTCAAAGGTCTTGAAACCGTTCTTCGCGCGGTCGGTACGCTTCGAGAATTGCCAATTCTCGTGATCGCGGCCGGGGATGATTCCCCTGATGTTTTCCGTGAAACGGCAAGTTCTCTCGGCATTTCCGACCGCTGCCGTTTTGAGCCATCTCGCGAAGATGTTCTGGATTTTTATGCTGCCGCGGATCTCTACGTCAGCCCAAGCCGCGAAGATTCTTTTGCTTTGCCTGTTGCGGAAGCCATGGCCTGCGGCTTGCCCGTCATTACTTCCGTGAATGCCGGCGTGGCCCATATGATTCACGACGGCCTAGACGGCTTCATCCTTCGCCAGCCCGATGATTTTCAGGCTCTCGCGCAGCTGCTCAACCGGCTTTGCGCGGATGAAGTCTTGCGGAGAAATGTCGGTGCCGCGGCGGCAAAGACCGCTCTTCACTGGACCTGGGACCGGAATGCCGCTGACGCCTGGGAGCTTCTGAAAGACGCTGCCCGCAAAAAAGCCTTGGCTTCTGGGCGAAAGCCGTAGGGCGCAGCCGGAGATCAGCGGCTGGCGCGGTGCGCTTCGACGGCTTTTCGTGTCGCTTCCAGCGTGAACGTCAGCGTTTCCTTCGGTATGTCCGTCACAAAAGGTTTGATCATCCAGCCAACGCCCGTGGGAATGTCTCTCGTCAGCGAAGCCACCTCGCTTTGCACGTAGACCCCGCCGTCGCGCTCTTCCATTCGCCACCACGTTTCCATCCGCCATAGGAAACCGCCATCATCGCCGGGCGGTTTTTCCCGTTCATCGCTGTTTCCGGCACTTTCGACTTGCGCAATGCGCACCGCTGAGCTGCGGCTGTGTGCTCTTCCCGGTGCATCGTGGAAGTACTGGACTTCATGCTCGGTGTTCAGGACTACGGTAATCAGTTTGTGCCGCCGAAACCGCAAAGAGATCCTGAAATGATCGCCGTCTCGCGATTCGACTCTTGATCGCTCGACGTCCGGTGCGTAATAAACGGAGTGCTTGTCGTAATCTTCAAGCACAGCCAGCACATCCCCGAGTTTTGCTCCGGGAATGAAGACCACGCCGGTCCAGTGATGAATCATGCCGCCCGGACACGCGGTGGGTTTGCCGTTGTCGAGGATTTCCAGTCTTTGCATCTCTACTTCGCCGCGTTTGAGCGCCGCGTAGGCTTCCGCCCGTTGCTCTGCTGGAAGCCCATCCACCCACAGCATGCCAGTGCCGCGCTTCAATTCACGTTCATTTCGCGCTTCCGTCAGTTTTACGTAGCGCTCGAACGCCTCCGCAGTCTCCGTCTTCAATTTTGGGAGAGGAGCGCCGCCGGCGTGCGCAACCTGCGTAAACATCTGGATCAGCCCGTGCATCACCACAAGCAGCGCGATGAATCTCCTAGCAATGCTGCTTATGGCTTTCACCTGTCGCGCGAACCCTTCAGATCGCGCCAACACAAGTTCTCTCAAGCAATTCATTCGGCAGCGACTCATGGAAATATGCGCATCCAGGACCCCTCTAGAATGCAAGTCGGATACCGCCGGACGCAAAAGAAAAGGAGGGCCTGGATGCAGGTCCTCCTAATCGCGTGCTCTGGTCTGAACGGCAGAAAAGGAAGCAGGAAACGAAACTTGGCGGGTTGGGTAGCTCGCACACGACCCCTTGCGGAGCCGCTGTCCCCGCGCGGCCCCCAACCCGTTCTTAGGAGACTACGCACCTGAACCGGGGGCCTCAATGGGTCAGCGGAGCCACTGGACAGGGTACCTGAGTAGTAGTACATCACGGCTATTTGGAGCCGAAAACTAAACGCAGCACCAAAGATAAGTATTGCAGTATCATCAAGATAGAAGGATAGGTGGCAAGCTTGTTTCGTCCAAGCCCTCCAATAGTACTAATTCCGTCTGGAGCCATCCAGCACGATTTCGGACCTATCCCGGGAATCGATCTCTCACCACCAGGTCACATACCAGCGAGCGTAGGTCGCTATTCCGAGGAAAAGAACTATCCACCAAAGTACAAGAACACTTCGCATCCAGAACTTGTAGCGCTTGATGCGGAACTTCTCCGGAAGGATCTCTGTTCCGGCCGCCAGCAAGATATACATTCCCCCAAACTCGGCAATGCCGCCTAACGCTGCATGCCCCGCAGCGAGCGCGTAGTACGGTTTTCCGATCCGGCTTGGGAGCCTCGGAAGTATCTGACGATGGAATGCCGGCAACATCGCCAGAGCGATCAAGACAAGATTGAAAAGCACGATCAATGACTGGCACCATGCGTGCCACCGAAAGCGGCGCAGGCGCGCGAGCTGAGCCCCTATGAGCAGTCCCATGCCCATGGCAATTTCAAGGACCAGAGTCAGTTCGGCATAAGTGGGAGCCGCCGTTCCTAAGAAACTCTCGCTCAGAGGAGCTCCTGTTTAGTACGAATTTGACGCGGAATCACGGTCCGCCCTGCCAATCACCGGGCAGCCCTCGAATTCCTTCCAGGACTCTCTACCCTTCAAGAGTCCGTTCGCGTTTTTCAGTTTCAGCAGAACCACTCGCTGGACACGGCCGCTCTCCTTCCGGCCCTCACCTTCAACGCAAACGTAAATTTCAGACGTCTTTTCCTCGAGGATCCTGATGTTAATTTGCGTCCCGTCGGGCGTCGCTTGGGCGTGTATGTGGCTCTCGTCTACGAACTGGGTCCTGTAGCCATAATCGCCAAACGTCTTCTTGCTCTTCTCCGGTCTCGGCCGAATGGAGGCGGGAAGCGTTGTAACATCTAACTTCTCGGCCACGAACTCGGCCACCTTTTCTTTGGGAAGTGTCGCGCGATTTCCTGCTAGACCCGCTGGCACACAGGCCAGGGCCATCAATCCGCACAACAGTTTCATTGCTATTCTCCTCCGCTTCTACGGTATTTCCGGGCGACTTAGCCCGGTCCATTCACTCCACTGAGGAACCCACCAAGGTGGCCCGTCAACGTCACTAGCGCAACCGTGACCGCCTCGATGGGCAAGCGGTAACCAGGCAGAACTCCTCCGTGGCTGCGCCGCGCTCTCAGGTGCACGAGAAAGACTATCCAGATCAGCAGGCTCGAAGCGCACCCAAGGATCAAATGCATCAAGAGAATGCCTTTGAGCCGTTGCCCCTCGAGTTGCCACTGCCACGCGAGAATTCCGGTGATCAAAACGGGCACCGTGACGACTGCCGCAGCCAGCAAATTGCAATAGGCTGCCGCGGCCAGGACTTGGCGCTTCGTCCAATGCGCCACAAAATCAAACGCCACGCCCGCGATGAACAAGGCGATCGGAAAATGAATCAGGACCACGTGCTGTGCGTGTTTCGAGAGCAGCGCCGCTTTGATGTCGAAGGGATGCAAGGTCTCTCCCTGCTCACTGCACGATGACTTTGCCGGTCATCTTCGGGTGAATCGAGCAAAAGTACGGATACGTTCCCGCTTTGCTGAAGGTGAAGGAAAACTTCTCGTCTGTATCGAGCACTTTGGATTTGAAGACCCCGTCGGTGCTGACCACGGTATGCGGGATGTCGTCGCGATTGGTCCACGTTACAACTGTTCCTGCTGGGATTGTCAGCGTCCCTGGGCCGAAGCTGAAGTTATCGATCTTCACTTCCGTTGTTTCCGCCTTTTGCTGCGCGCCTGCGAGAACGCCCCTCTGGCCGATACCGAGCGTTCCCAGCGCGATCGCCAGCACCGCCGTTAGAACTGCCATAGACACACTTCTCCTCATGTTTTTCCTACCTTTCCATTGATTTGCTGTCAGATTGGTTTCTTAGTTTTGGGTCATCCCGTTCACGCCAGCGTCGAATCGACGACGGCCAGTGCGTGCTGCCCCTGAACGTAGTTCACATCCGTGATTCCCAGTACGCTTTTCAGTTGCTCTGCTGGTACTTTCATAGGCCCCGGTGAATCTGCCTTGCCCGGCTGCGGTTGCGGAAATGCAGTCGACGCCGCCGTATGAAACGTGACGTTCCCTTCGACCTTTTGCATCGTCTGGTGAATGTGGCCGTTGAGCACCGTCACCGAACCAAATTTCTTCAGGTAAGCCAGCGCCTGGGCGCTATCTTCCGTTCCCCAACCCCACTCCGGATACACCGACCACAACGGAATGTGCGCGAACACCACGACGGGAGTGCTGTGCTTCAAGTGCTTTACGTCATCCTCCAGCCATTCCAGCTGTTCGTGCCCCAGCGTTCCCAGTCCACCCGCCTTCAAATTCATCACATTGACCAGCCCAATGAAGTGCGCGCCCTTCTTGTCAAAACTGTACCAACCGCCGCCCTTGCTCCCTTTTCCATAGCGTTCGAGGAACTGTTTCCCATCGTCGTTCAGCACGTCATGCTCGCCGGGGACGTAGAAAACATCAGAAGGCTTTGCGCCTTTTAGAATCTGGTCAACGGTATCGAATTCCTCCGGCTTCGAGAGGTGGCTGATGTCCCCCGTATGCAGCATGAATTCAGGCGCTGCCGATAGGGCGTTAATCTTGTCCACCGCGGCTTTCAGAGTGCCGGCAACGTCCGGATTCGCCGGCTTATTGAACCCCATGTGGCTGTCGCTGATCTGCACAAAGCTTAATTCGCCCAAAGCCTCCTTCGAGCTCATCTCCGGCAGCCGGCTGAGGCTGTACGACTTCAGCACGCCTCCGCTCATCACACAAAGGGCCCCCGTGCCCGCCCAGGCCATGCATTTCAGAAACCCCCGCCGGTCAATCCCGTCGTGATTGTGGTCGTACTGGATTTCGTCCTTTGTCTTACCCGCCATTGTTTCCTCCTGGGAATCTGGACACACCCGTGTCCGTAACTATTCGTAGTCGCCCTTTCCCGCCAATCTGCTTGGGAGGGCGGCGCGGGTGAGAGAGTCCAGGGAGCCCGCGCCGCATATGGGACGTGTTTCGCTTGTCCAGACCACAAGGGGCCGCCAATTATTCCCAGCTTGGTTGCTCACGAATCTTTTGCTTTATTAGTCACATCCAAGTGAGGTTTGGGAATAAAATGCTCCTCCAGGCGGTTCCCGTCTATGAGTGGCTCTGACCAGGGGAAAGGCTCGGACGTGTTGGATGCGCAGGACCGGGCGCGCTTCGAGCAGCTCGTTCTGCCGCACCTCGATGCCGCCTTCAATCTCGCGCGCTGGCTCCTCAAAAGCCGCGCCGACTGTGAAGACGTTGCTCAGGAGGCCATGCTCCGTGCCTACCGCTTTTTCCGTGGATTCCACGGTGGCGATGCGCGCGCCTGGCTTTTGCAGATTGTGCGCAATACTTGTTATACCTGGTTGGAGAAAAATCGCCCTGTGGAACTCATGACCGAATTCGACGAAGAACTGCATCCTCAGCCCAGCACCTCGCCCGAAGCTCTGGCCATCGCCGGAGATAATCGCGAGCGTTTGACCCGTGCACTTGAAACGCTTCCCCCTCGCTTCCGTGAAGTCCTCGTCCTTCGCGAGCTGGAAGGCTGTTCCTATAAAGAGATTGCGTCCATTACCGCCATTCCCATCGGCACCGTCATGTCTTCGTTAGCTCGCGCGCGCCAGCGTCTCCAGTCTGCGCTCACGCAATCTCCTCAGGAGGCCTCCCGTGAGCTGTGATTTTACTCGCACGGCCCTCCACGGCTATCTGGATGGTGAGCTGGACGCCACCGGCGCTGCGGAATTTGAGCGCCACCTGGAATCTTGCCGCGAATGCACCACCGCTCTTGGAGCTGAGGAATCGCTGCGCTCGTCGCTCCAGCGGAGCGTTCTTTACGAAAGCGCTCCCCTGGGTCTCGGCAAGAAAATTCGTGCTGGTCTCGATGCCGCGACCGCTTCCCCGGCTGCCGTTCGTATTCCTGCCTGGCGCTGGTTTGCCGTTGCCGCTTCTATTCTGCTGGTTGCTTCCGTTTCCTGGTTTGCCTGGCGGCGCCCGCTTAGGGATAGCGCTTCTACCACGCCCTTCACGGCTGCCGAGATCATTGACGCCCATGTCCGCTCCTTGCAGCCAGGGCATCTCACCGACGTTGCTTCCACGGACAATCACACCGTGAAGCCTTGGTTCAACGGCAAGCTCGCTTTTGTTCCACCGGTGAAGGATTTTGCGGATGAAGGTTTTGCCCTCGTCGGTGGCCGCCTTGATGTTCTCGGCGGCCAGAATGTCGCCGCGCTGGTCTATTCTCGCCGCAAGCACTTCATTAACGTTTTTGTTTTGCCTACCAGGGAGCCGGACACGCCCATTCATCCGCCCGGCCTCCGGCAAGGGTATCAGTGGCGCCATTGGCGCAGGCAAGGGATGGAGTACTGCGCTGTCTCGGACGTTTCAGATTCTGACCTGTTCGAGCTTGCCCAGCTTTTGTATCAGTAGGAATTTTGCTTCTCTGCGGGATGGTGCTTCCCGGTAATCTCAGGTCCTAAACGCAGGATCGCCGACGCTGCATGGCTACCTCTCGGGCAAACTAGCGATTTGCACGATTCACCGGTCACGAATCACCAGTCACTACTCACTGCTTTGGCTTGCTCTTCACGTACTCCTTGGGAATTTCCTTCGCATAAATCAGCCGCAGCGTCACGCTCTTGGTTTGCCGGACGCGCAACGGGATGTTTCTCTCCCACTCTGAGGAAACGCCTTTTCCGGATGCCCGGACGTCGTAGCTGTCCGCTCGCAGGCCGGAAATCGTAAAACGGCCCTGCGCGTCCGTGTGCACGGCATGCGGCGCGTTGCCGCCTGACGATTGATACGAAACGCTCGCATGGGGCACCGGCTTATCATCCGGACCCAGCACCACGCCATTTAGCGTGGACGAACCCCTGTGTTGCGGCGCTGCAGCTGCCCCGCGAACCGCCGCCAGCGCCAGCACAAATAGGACAGTCAAGAACAGTGTGCGTTTCATGTTTGCAACCTCTTCCCGTGTTTTTCCCGGAACGCCGCAAGGGAGTCGTCAACACAATGTATTCCCCGCCCGTGCCTCTGCCTTGAGTGTAAAACGTGTCCCCCGGGAAGTTCCGCGGCAAGTGTGGAATGTGCTTCACCATCAACCTGTCAGCTCGGACAGGTGCGCCTCCAGAAGATTTTTCGCCATTCCTTTCGCCGCAATCGCTGTGCGCTTGGATCCCTGGATCGTGCAGACGAATCCGCTTCTATGAAATACTTGGAATGCAAACTGCTCAGGAGCTCCGATGCCACGCTACCTTACCCAGCACACACTCGCTTGCCTCACTCGCCAGGGAGCCGAGGCCCTCGCGCAACGCATGCAAGCCGGCGGGCTCGCGCGCGCCGAGCGCGTCCTCGTCAACATGCTCGAAGGGAAAATGTTCGTCGAGTTTCGCGCCCATTCCCGCGAAGATTTGGAAGCCTGGCTCAAAACCGAAGGCATGCACTTCGATTCTCTGGTGCGCATTGAATGGGAAATGCGCGGCGATAAACTTCAAATTGCCGATTAGCACCGTTCTGATCTTGGTCTCCCCTACAAAGCTCCTCCGTAGCGGCATATTCCGTCGAATTCACTCGAGGCCGCGCCGTGTAACAGCAGAATTCACCCTCACCCCCGAATGACCGGATTCGCCACGTCGCGTCCCACAAGCGGTCACTCCTATTTCGGGCCCTCGCCGTTAAAAAATCAGTTAGTCCTGTATTTTCTGTAGCTTACAGCCGAATGCGGGGTGGCGATTCGCCTGCCACTCCATCTTCCATCATGAGCAGCACATCTTTATGCCTGGACGGCGCGAGCCGATCCGCGTTGCTCCTGCAGGCGCGAAGGGGCAACTGCGAATCCCTCGCCAAGCTGATCCTGCCCTACGCACCGGGCTTGTATCTGGGGGCGCTGCGCCTTACCCGCAATCCCGCCGACGCGGAAGATGTGCGCCAGGACGCTTTCCTGAAAGTGATGACCCGCCTTGAACAATTTGTCGGCAAACCAGGTGAGGACCGCGACGACCTGCATGCCTGGGTTTCGCGCATTGCGGCTAATGCCTCGATCGACGTGATCCGCAAGCGGCGCGATGGGAGACTCTTCTCGCTCGAAGAGCCCAGCGGTGCGGGTGATGAAACTCTCGGAAGCAACGTCATGGCGCGAGAAGACAATCCCGAAGAACGCTTCGCCCGCCGCGAAATGCGCGCGTTCATGGCCGAAGCGATACGCCAGCTTCCACCAGATCTTCGGCAGGTATGCTTGCTGCGCGATGTGTTGCAGTACTCCACCCACGAAGTTGCCAGGCGGCTAAGGATTTCGGCGATGGCCGTGCGTCTGCGGCTTTTTCGCGCCCACAGGAAACTCCGGGAAAAACTCAGCATCTCGCTGCAGCCTGCGATGCAGCGGAAATCGCGCGCAACGGCAGTGACGCGCGCAACGCATCGCGGCGAGGAACTTAAGAAGGAGCACAGAATTTCGTTGCGAGCGTTTGCGGAGTGCCCCTCGGGAGATTGAGTAGAGAACGGCTCGGGAGCAGTTGGTTTTTTACCTCTTTGCATTTTATCCAATGGGACAATTCAAGCGTAATATTTCGGGGCCAATTTGTGCTGCCAGCGTACAATCATCACAGTTCTCACGCGGGTGGCCCATGGAACAAGATCGGCGCCGCAACCCTAGGTATCCTTTCGCCGGCTCCATTGAGATGCGCGAAGGCGCGTCCGAAGACAAGCGGACGGCGCGCGTCAAAGAACTGAGTTTAAATGGTTGTTATGTGGATATGGAAAGCCCCTATCCGATGGGGGCGTCCCTGGCCATAAAACTCTTTACTGAGACTGAATTCTTTGAAGCGCAAGCAAGCGTCATCTATTCGCAGCCCAATCAAGGCATGGGGTTGATGTTTCGCGAAACAAAACCCTACTACCTGATGGTGTTAAGGAAATGGCTGTTGTCGGCGATGATGGGGAAAAAGGGGCCGAAGGGCTGAATTTTTCACCGTCAGAAGTTTTCGGACTCACGTTCTTTCCTAGCTTCCATCCTTCGAATCCGCGAGCACAGCAAAACCGGTAGATACTGGCGAGAAGGAGTTACTTATTCGCTCGATGGCCGAGAACTGTGCGGGCTTCCGGACTCTTGGGGGTCCAGTCTTCCGGAGGAAAAGCCACGCGCCAGAAAGTTGGGCGCGGCGCCGTAAATTCCAGACCGATCTCCGCCTTGCCGCCACGCACGGGACCGAGAAACGCCACGTGGCACTCCTGTTCCTCTTCCGTTTTGTTGTGCTTCATGTGCACTACCGCGCCGCTGGTTAGACGGGCGTTTAGCAGGATCAGAGATCCGTGGGCATTTATCGCCAGCGTTTCCGTGAATTCCTCGAACTCCGCACCTTGAGCGCTCTTTCCGCGGATGCGCACGGGGACTTGCATCAGCACACGCTGACTGCGGCGGCGAACTCCCGCATGCGTGGGTGTATTCGAAACTTGAGCCATCGAACCTCTCTCCAATCCAGAAATTAACTATACCCCGCCGGATGGGATTGTCGAGGATCTCCCTAAAAGCCGTATACGAAGTCGATACCGCGTTTCCTAACCGCGCTGATCGATCGGGACGTAGTGGCGGGTGTCATGTCCGAGGTAGATCTGCCGGGGCCGCGCAATCTTTTGCTCGGGGTCAAGAAGCATCTCTTCCCACTGCGCTATCCACCCGGAAGTCCGTGGGATCGCGAACAGCACGGGGAACATGGTCATGGGGAAGCCCATGGATTGATAAATAAGGCCGGTATAGAAATCCACGTTGGGGTAGAGTCTCCGCTTCACAAAATAATCGTCTTCCAGGGCGATGCGCTCGCACTCCAGGGCGATTTCGAGGAGCGGGTTCTTGCCCATGAGCTCAAACACTTCATACGCGATGTGCTTGATGATGCGCGCGCGGGGATCGTAATTCTTGTACACGCGATGGCCGAATCCCATCAGTTTGACTTCACCGGCCTTGACGCGCTTGATGAAGTCGGGAACCTTCTGGACCGAACCGATCTCCAGGAGCATGTGGAGAACTTCTTCGTTGGCGCCGCCATGGAGTGGGCCGTACAGGGCAGCGATCGCCGCGGCCGTGGCGGAATACGGATCGACGTGAGAGCTCCCGACCCCGCGGATGGTGTTGGCCGAGCAATTCTGCTCGTGGTCGGCATGGAGAATAAAGAGAACATCGAGCGCGCGTTCCAGCGTCGGATTCGGCCGGTACTTGGGTTCCGTAGTGCGAAAGAGCATGTTCAGAAAGTTGCCGGGATAGCTGAGTTCGTTGTCCGGATACACGAACGGCATGCCCAGAGTGTGCCGATAGGAGAACGCCGCGATGGTCGGAACTTTTCCGACCAGGCGGTAGGTCTGCTTCTTGCGTGACTCAACGCTGAAGATGTCTTTCGCGTCGTGATAAAAAGTGGAGAGCGCCGCGATCGTCGAAATCATCATGCCCATGGGATGGGCGTCGTAGTGAAAGCCGTCGAGGAATTTCTTGATGCTTTCGTGAATAAAAGTGTGGTGCGTGACGTTGTAGGTCCAATCATTCAGCTGCGAAGACGTCGGCAATTCGCCATGCAGGAGTAGATAGGCCGTCTCCAGATAGGTGCTTTTTTCCGCCAGGTCTTCAATGGGATAACCGCGATAACGGAGGATGCCGGCGTCGCCATCGATGTAGGTAATCCTGCTGATGCACGAAGCGGTGTTGTTGAACGCCGGATCGTAGCTCATCAGGCCAAAATCTTTTGGGTCCACTTTAATCTGGCGGAGGTCGGCGGCGCGGATGGTGTCGTGCGTGATGGGGATCTCGTAGGACTTGCCGGTGCGATTGTCCGTAATGGTGAGGGTTTGGCGGGGCGTGGCCGAGCCCTCTTCCTTTCTCGTTGCCGTTGCGGAGAGTGGGGAGTCCATTGAAATTCCTCGGACAGTAGCGAACAACTGCCCGGCTTTCCTATTCACTCTACACCAAACTGGGCGCCGCCGGAAACTGGCCGAAGCGCCAGTGCAAAACGCATAATCTTCTCAGCCGCGGGTGCGCTGGAACTCGCGCATGAAGCTGGTGAGAGCTTCGACGGCGGCGGGCTCGACGGCGTTGTACAGCGAGACGCGCAAGCCGCCGACGGAGCGGTGACCGGGCGTGCCGACCAGCCCGGCCGCGGCGGCTTCACTCGCGAACTTCTTTTCAACGGCATCCATGTTCTGGGCGGCCGCTGAGCGGCCAACACCACCGGCGACGCGGAAGACTACGTTCATTCTTGAGCGCGAGGATTTTTCGACCGGGCAGGAGTAGAAGCCGCTGCTCGATTCGACTGTGTTGTACAGCAATCCTGCCTTGGCGTCGTTGCGCTTCACCATTCCCGGAATTCCGCCTTCGGATTCGATCCATTCGAGCACCAAGCCGACGATGTAAATCGCGAAGGTCGGCGGCGTGTGATAGAGAGACTTTTCCTTTATGTGTGTGCGGTATTGCAGAAGCGTTGGGAGATTTTTGTCCGCGCGTTCAGCAAGATCCTTGCGAATGACAACGATAGTCACGCCGGAGGGTCCCAGATTTTTCTGCGCGCCGGCGAAAATAAGGCCGAACTTTTTTACGTCGACGGGACGTGAAGCAATATCCGAAGACATATCGGCGACGAGCGGCACAGCACCGGTTTCCGGAAGGGCGTTCCATTGCGTGCCTTCGATCGTGTTATTGGTGCAGAGGTGGACATAGGAGGCGTCGGGTGAAAAGTTGATTTCTTCGCGACGGGGAAGGCGCGCGAACTTTTCGGGTTCGGTGGAGGCGGCCATATTGTGGAGGAACCCTTTTTTTAATTCACCGATGGCTTTGGCGGTCCAAGTGCCAGTATGGAGAACGTCAACGGGCTTTCCAGGGAGGAAGAGGTTCATCGGAGCCATGGTGAACTGCATGCTGCCGCCCCCCTGAACGAAGATGACCGCGTAATCGTCGGAGACTCCCAGGAGATCGCGCAGCTTTTGTTCGGCGGCGGCGTTGATGCTTTCAAATTCGGGCGAGCGATGGCTCATCTCCATGACGGACATGCCGCTGCCGTGCCAGTCGAGAAGCTCCTCGCGGATGCGTTCAAGGACGGGAAGAGGAAGCGCTCCCGGCCCGGCGTTGAAATTGTGGACGCGCTTGGCGGCGCTGGCGCTGACGGTTGCGTGAGTCACGGAATGGGTTTCCTCTTTCGTGTGGCGTTCTGTGGTCGTAATGGCGAACTGGCGATCATGTTTGGCTTTCCAGAATAGCAGATGTGGCGGAGCTGAGAAGAGAGAGGCGGGTACCCCCACCCCCGGGTGTTTTGATGGAAAGGAAAAAAGTTGAGTTTTGCGGCGTGCTGCGATGTTTGAGTCCGGCCACGATCTCTCGGCTTCGCTCGGGATGACAGCAGAGGCGAATGGCGGTTTACCTCCCGACGGGAATCGGGGTAACGCTAGATGGGCCCTACGGGATTACGGCGAATTCGACGCGTTTGCGCATGGGGTCGATGCGTTCGGCGCGGACGCGGACTTTGTCGCCGAGGTGCCATTCGAGCTGGCGAGGTTTTGCGCCAGCCGAGGCCTCTGTAGCGCGGCCGCTAACGAGCCGAGAACCCGACGCGCCTCCGGTGCGAACGGACGAAGAGGTGGAGCGTTCACGCTGAGAGCGGCTCGACGCGCGGCCGCCGCCTGGGCCAGCGAGGGCGACGATGGCGTGATCGCGTTCGCGGAGCACGCATCGCGCTCCGGCAAATTCTTCCAGGGCGCTGATGGGCAGAAGGCCTTCGACGAAGACTTCGAAGAGTTCGACGAAGCAGCCGTATTTTTGAACGGAAATGATCAGGCCGTCGTATTCCTCGCCGAGATGCTCTTCCATGAATTGAGCGGTTTTCCAGTCCATGAGTTCGCGCTCGGCGCCATTGGCGCGGCGTTCGGCTTCAGAAGTTTCCACAGCGATTTCTTCGAGCTGTCGATGGGAATACAGCGTGGCTTCCGTGGCGGAGTCTTTGCCGTGTGGGGTCATCTCAGCCGGCGGGAGGGAGGGGGAACCAAGCCGGGATCCCTCCGCTCCGCGCCCCGGCAGACCGGGACGCTCCGGTCGGGATGACAGAAGGGACGTGCTGCGGCTGGTTTCGAGTCGCGAAGAGGAAGGCGGACTGGCTTTGGGATGCTCGAGCGCCCATTTCAGGATGCGATGAACGATGAGGTCGGGATAACGCCGAATTGGCGAAGTGAAATGGGTGTATTCGTCGAACCCGAGGGCGAAATGGCCTAGCGGCTCGGCGGCGTAGCGAGCCTGCTTGAGGGAACGCAGCATGAGGTAGGAGATAATCCGCTCTTCCGGCTTGCCGACGACCTTTTTGATCAGGCGCTGATAGTGCTGCGGCGTGATGCGCAGGTCGCCGGCCGGAAGCGCCACCTTCATGCCGCGCTCGCGACCGTGGCCATAGGAGTCAGGGCGCCCTGCTTTCGCGGGCGCGGGAACGCGGCCATGGCGAATGACGACTTCGCGCTGGTGCAAGTCTTCGACGCCGAGAGAGTAACCGAAGGCGCGGGCCAGCTCTTCGAACTCGAGAACTTTGCGCGCGTCGGGCTTTTCGTGAACGCGATGGAGCGACTCGATGCCGCGGCGAAGAAGACACGCGGCTACGGCGCGATTGGCGGCGAGCATGAACTCTTCGATAAGGCGGTGAGCAATGTTGCGCTCGCTGCGCGTGATGTTGGTCATGCGCTGTTCTTCATCAAATTCGATGACGGGTTCGGGGAGATCGAAGTCAATGGAGCCGCGCTCGTTGCGGCGGGCGTTGAGGAGCAGAGCGAGCTCCTTCATATCGCGGAAACGCGGCGCGAGCGAGGCGTAACGCCTGGACATCTCCGGGTCGCCCTCGAGAACTTTGTTGACGTTGGTGTAGGTCATGCGCTCGGCGGAGCGAATGACGCCGGAAGTCATGCGCGAGGATTTCATGTGGCCGGCGGCGTCCAACTCCATGAGCGCGCTCATCACCAGGCGATCTTCATGGGGCTTGAGCGAACACATGCCGTTCGAAAGGGCTTCCGGAAGCATGGGGACGGCGCGATCGGGGAAATAAACCGAAGTGCCGCGGAGGCGCGCTTCCTGGTCGAGTGGCGTGCCAGTTCGAACATAGTGCGCGACGTCGGCGATGTGAACCTGCAAGTGCCAGCCGCCGTCGGCGCGATGCTCGACGTAGACGGCATCGTCAAAATCGCGCGCGGTTTCACCATCGATGGTGACGATGGGCAAGTGGCGGAAATCTTCGCGGCCGGCGCGCTCGGATTCGCTGACAGGCTTGGCGCCACGCTCGGCTTCGTCAAGAACTTCGGCGGAGAAAACATGCGGGAGGTGATGCTTGCGGATGATGATTTCGGTGTCGACGCCAAGTTCGCCCGGACGGCCGAGAATCTCGATGACGCGGCCGGTCGGCGACGCGCCTCCACCGAAATCATCATCCGCAAGCATCACCTCCCGCATGTTTTC
>Ga0137401_10000497_pt1 | contig 15431 bp, 13 predicted proteins | sample CZOMad1_1_16fung_FD_108286 | JGI IMG/M metagenome (GOLD analysis project Ga0137401, IMG submission 108286) | Vadose zone soil fungal communities from Angelo Coast Range Reserve, California, USA - CZOMad1_1_16fungal (Illumina Assembly) | ecosystem: Environmental > Terrestrial > Soil > Vadose...
GTCCGCCGCCGCAATCACGTCCGGATCGCGCACCGAGCCGCCCGGTTGGATCACGGCGGTCGCTCCGGCCTTGGCCGCTTCTTCCACGCCGTCGGGAAACGGGAAGAACGCATCCGAAGCCACCACGCTTCCCGCTAGCGGCGACTGTGCCTTCATCACGGCGATTTTCACGGAGTCCACGCGGCTCATCTGCCCCGCGCCGACGCCCAGTGTCGCGCCATCTTTCGCGAAGACGATCGCATTGGACTTCACGTGCTTTGCCACCTTCCACGCGAAGCGCATCGTGTGTAGCTCTTTCGGCATCGGCGGGCGCTTCGTCACCGTGCGCAATTCGCTCTCCTGGATTTCACCCAGATCCGGTTGCTGCACCAGCATTCCGCCGAGAACGCGCTTCAGTTGCAGTTCGCGTTCCGGCTCCAGGCCGCCGGGGGGCAATTCGAGCAATCGCAGATTTTTCTTCGTCGCGAAAATGGCTTTGGATTTTTCATCGAAACCCGGCGCGGCGATGCACTCCACGAAAAGTTTCGCGACCTCTTCCGCCGTCGCCGCATCCACGATGCGGTTGAACGCCAGCACGCCGCCGAACGCCGAAACCGGATCGCACGCCAACGCTTTCAGATACGCCTCGCGCAGCGTTCCCTGCTCCGCCGTCCCGCACGGATTGTTGTGCTTGATGATCACCGCCGCAGGATTGGGAAATTCCCTGGCCAGGCTGCGCGCCGCTTCGAGGTCCACGAAATTGTTGTACGAGAGCTCTTTTCCCTGGAGCTGCCGCGCGGCCGCCAGTCCTTCTGGTTTCCGCCCCGCTAGAACGTACAATGCCGCGGCTTGGTGCGGATTTTCGCCGTATCGCAATTCCTGCTGCCGCCGCAGAGCAACATGCACGCGCTCCGGTAGCACCGGCTTCGCTTCCAGCAAAATATTTCCCGAAGCTGCCGCCAATCGCTCCAATTCCGTCGTGATCATGCCGTCGTACCGCGAAGTCGCCGCAAACACTTTGCGCGCCAGGTCGAGCCGCGTCGCGAGAGTAGTGTCGCCCGCGCTCTCGAGTTCCTTCGCCACGCGCTCGAAATCCGCGGGATCGCTGACGACCGTCACGCTCTCGAAATTCTTGGCCGCCGAACGCAGCATTGTCGGCCCGCCGATATCGATGTTTTCGATTAATTCTTCTGCGGTCAGCCCGGCCTTCGCCGCCGTCGCTTCAAACGGATACAGATTCACGACCACCAAATCAATCGGCGCGATGCCATGTTCTGCCGCCTGCTTCTGGTCTTCCGTATTCTTTCGCCGGAAGAGCAGCCCGCCATGCACTTTCGGATGCAGCGTTTTCACTCGTCCGCCGAGCATCTCCGGCCAGCCCGTAAAATCCCGAACGTCGCGCACGCTGACGCCCGCTTCGCGCAGCAGCTTCGCTGTCCCCCCGGTGGAGAGAATTTCGATCTTCAGCGCGGCCAGCCGCTTCGCAAATTGCACGATTCCTGTTTTGTCAAACACGCTGATCAGCGCGCGCGCCACCGCCATCGGTTCCTCCGCAAATGGAAAAGCACATCAGTGTACGGGTCTCGCGCGAATAGGGGAAGTGCACAGCCTGTGGGAAACGGCGGGAAAAATCTACGATTTCACCAGCGCTTTCAGTTTGACCTGGCCTTCAATCGTTTCCACCAAGTATTCGACATCCTTACAATTTTTCTGTTTCTGGAGTTCCTTGGTTTTTTTCAACACGAATTCATTGAAGCTGGATCGTGAAAGTTTACCGGTGTGCTCGCCAGCCAGCTGCTTCGCTTCCAGGAACGCCTGGTACAGCTGGTCGACTTTCTCGGTCTCGCGCTCCGGCTCGGAACACGTCATGCGAAACGCCTTGGGCTCCGCGGCGGACATCTCTGCTTCTTTTTTCAAGCGCGCCGCTTCGATTTCCTTCGCCGCCGCGCCAAAGTGGCGCTGGACTTTTCCTTCCTCTTTCAGCGCAACTTTCTTCCGGAAAATATCCTTGTATTTCGCGTAGGTCTGCGAAAGATTATTGAAGCGGAACCGCTGCGCGAATTTCAATTCGCCGCCGCGCTCAGCGTAGCGCTTCACCAGCAGATCAATGCGCCACTCGATTTCAGTCGGCGGGCGCTTCCGGCCGCCTCCGAAATACTGATCGTATTCGATCTTGAGCTGGCGGATGTCCCGCTCGAGCTGGCCCAGCTCTTCGTCAATGGTCGCCATGCGCGGAGGAAACCCCCAAACCCCCATGCTAAGAGGACACGCGAGTGGCGTCAACCGGAGGAGCGCACGGAGACGCGCATTTGCCACGGCGTAAGCTAGGCACTTCTCGCCACTGGGTTTGAACGGGCGCGGGCATTGCCCGGCGCTCCGCACTGTGCTGAAATGTCCGAATGGATGCCCGGGCCAAACGCGCGGTTTCGAACGAGCAAGCGGAACTTTTGCGGCAAATTCCTTCGGTGGATGAATTACTGCTGCAGTCCCGGCTGGCAGCGCTTTCGAATCGCGTGGACCGTAGCGTGGTTGTGGAAGTGGCGCGTGCGGTACTGGCGGATCTTCGCGCGCGGATCGCCGGCGATTCGAATTGGACTGCGGTCGCCGTCAACCCGGACTCGGTCGAAGAACTTATCACGGCTGCCGTGGAACGAATTCTCTCGCGATCGCTGCAGCCGGTAATCAACGCCACCGGCGTAATTCTCCATACCAACCTGGGCCGCGCGCCGCTGCCGGAAGCCGTGGTGGAAGAATTTCGCCGGACGGCCACGCAGTATTCGAATCTGGAATACGATTTGGAGGAAGGCGCGCGCGGCAAGCGCGACGTGCATACCGCTGAGCTTCTTACGCGCCTTACCGGCGCGGAATCCGCCATCGTCGTCAACAATTGTGCCGCGGCCATCCTGGTGGCCCTCGCGGCACTTGCCCGCGGCGGCGAAGTGATCGTTTCGCGCGGCGAGCTCATCGAGATCGGCGACGGCTTTCGAATCCCGGAAATCATGGAGCAGAGCGGCGCGCTCTTGCGCGAAGTTGGGACAACGAATCGTACCCAGCTCGCGGACTACGAAAACGCGATCAATGAAAAAACACTCGTGCTGCTCCGCGTGCATCCTTCGAATTTCACGGTCACAGGCTTCACGGACAAACCCTCGCTCGAGGACCTGGTGGCGCTGAGCCAGCGGACGGGATTGCCACTCGTGGAAGATCTTGGTTCCGGTTGTCTGGTGGACCTGTCCGAGCACGGAATCACCGAGCCCACCGTTCGTCAAAGCGTTGAAACAGGAGTAGGCATCGTCACCTTCAGCGGCGACAAACTTCTTGGCGGACCACAGGCTGGAATTATCGCCGGGAAAAAGGAACTTGTTGCGCGCGTGCGGCGGCATCCACTGTTTCGCGCACTGCGCGTGGACAAGCTCACGATTGCCGCGCTGGAAGTCACGCTCGGAGCGTACCTTCGAGCGGCGTGGGACGAAATTCCTGTCATGCGGATGATTCGAATGACGCCGCAGGAGCTCAAGCGCCGCGCCGAGAATTTCCTGCGCGAACTCCGTCCCGAACTTCCTCTCGACGAAGTCGAGATGGAGATTGCCGACGGCACTTCGCTCGCGGGCGGGGGTTCCACACCTTCGCAATCGTTGCCGTCGAAGGTGATTCGAATCGCCAGCGCCCGGTACTCCGCGGCAAAACTCGAACAGCGCCTCCGCCGGGCGCCGGCCGGCGTCTCCGTGATCGCCCGCGTGGAAGACGCCCGGCTCATTCTCGACCTTCGTACCGTGTTCCCTGAACAGGAGCCGCTGCTCCTCAAGACGCTCGCCTCGGCTCTACATTAGGATTCGCCATTTCGATACCCTTGGATCCGATTGGCGCGTCAAACGGGGCGACGGGGCGCGCGGACGGCACGCAGGCTGCCCGTCCAACGATTGATGACAGTGGAGCAGAACAATGGGAAACCTCTTGCAGGACATCCGCTACGGAATCCGCACGCTGGCAAAGAATCCGGGTTTCACGATCGTGGCCGTCCTGACGCTGGCCCTGGGAATCGGCGCGAACACGGCCATCTTCAGCGTGGTGCAAAATGTGCTCCTCCGTCCGCTGCCCTACCCTGAGCCCGACAGGCTGGTCGAAATATGGAACACATATCCGCCCCAGGTTCCGCGGGGCGGATTGTCGCCCGGCGATTACGCCGATTGGAAGCAGCAGAATCAGAGTTTTTCCGAGATGGGCGCTTACGTTCGAATCTCGCAAGGATTCAACTTGACGGGCGAGGGTGAGCCGCAGCGCGTTTTGGCGAGTTATGCGAGCGCTGGTCTCTTCCCAATGCTGGGAGCGCACGTCGTGGCCGGCCGCTCGTTTGTCCCTGAAGAAGACCGCGCGGGCAGCGCGCCAGTGGTGATTTTGGGCCATCGTTTGTGGCAGAGACGGTTCGGCGGCGATCCCAGCGTAGTGGGCCGCATGATTGCGCTCGACAATCGGCGCTACACGGTTGTAGGCGTTCTGCCTCCCGGCTTTCAGCTATTACGCTGGCCGGATTTGTGGATGCCCATCGGCCAATTCAATGACGACTTAACCGAGCACGTTCATCACGCATTCGACGCCGTGGCACGGCTGAGACCGGGCGTCTCAGTTGCGCAGGCACGCGATGAAATCAACAGGCTCAATCAGCAGGAAGCTATCAAATATCCGAATGAGCACAAAAATTTTGGCGTCTCAGTGCAAAGTCTACAGGATCCTTCCGCGGCGCAGTTGCGCAATACGCTTCTGGTTTTGTTTGGAGCTGTGGGGCTTGTGCTGCTCATCGCGTGCGCCAACATCGTGAGCTTGCTTCTCGTTCGAAACGCAGCCCGCGAAAGAGAAGTGGCCTTGCGCACCGCTCTAGGCGCAAGCCCATGGCGATTGATCCGGCAGTTGCTCACGGAAAGCACGTTGCTCTCGCTGGTGGGAGGAGCGCTGGGTTTGCTCCTGGCCATCGCCGGATTGAAAACCTTGCTGGCTTTTGTCCCCGCGGACCTCGCCGTCTTGCAGGACAGCGGGCTGAATGGCACGGTTCTGGCGTTCACCGTGGCGGTTTGCCTCGCGGCGGGGGTCGCATGCGGTTTGTTGCCAGCGATTCGGACGCTGAAGACGAATCTGGCTGGCGTACTGAAGCAAGGCAACAAAGGAGCAGGCGCAGCAGGACATCACCGGACTCACAATTTTCTCGTGGTCTCTGAAATCGCAATGGCTCTCATTCCTCTCATCGGAGCGGGACTGTTGCTCCGGAGTTTTCAGCACCTTTTGGAAGTGGATCCGGGCTTTCGGATGGACCACATCCTGACGATGGAGATCCAGCAGCCTGCACTTTCCTTCGCGCAAATTAACCAGCTCTCTCAGGAAGAGCAGCTCAAACTGGGCGAGAAGCAATCTCGGCAGTTTGAACAAATCGCGGAGCAAATCCGCGCCCTGCCGGGTGTCAAGGATGCGGGAGGAATCGATGACTTGCCCCTCGGCAATGAGTTTCGCCAGGCGTCGCGATTTGTGATCGAGGGCCAGCCACTTCTCGCCGCGGGCGCCCGCCCGATCGCTCAGACTCGCACCGTGAGCCTAAGTTACTTTTCTTCTCTGGGAATTCCGTTGCGCGCAGGCCGCACCTTTAAGGCGGACGACTGGAAGGTTCTCAACCTGTTCATCAACGAGACGATGGCGCGGCGCTACTGGCCACAAGGCGATGCGATCGGAAAGCGAGTCAATTTTTGTTCGCTCGACCCCAAACCGTGCTGGTTTTCGATCATAGGCATCGTCGGCAACGTGCACCAATTTGGGCTCGATGCCGAACCGACGTTTGACGCTTATTTTGTTGGCGGGTGGACGCCGTATCTCGTCGTGCGGACAGCATCCGATCCATTGGCCATGGTGGCGGCCGTCAGAGACGTCGTCCACAAAGTGGATCCCAATCTGCCGTTGACACGCGTTATGACTATGGATGGGCTGCTCTCGGACTCGGTTTCACCCCGACGGTTCTCGGCCACGCTCATCGGAATCTTCGCGGCGCTCGCGCTCCTGCTCGCGGCGGTGGGAATCTACGGAGTGATGAGCTACACGGTGAGCCAGCGGACGCAGGAAATTGGAGTGCGCATGGCGCTTGGCGCGCAGGTCGACCACGTGCGCGGCATGATCCTCGGACAAACGCTCAAACTGACGCTTCTCGGTGTTGGCATTGGTCTGGCGGGCTCTTTTGTTGTGGCGCGACTCCTGGCCAGCCTTCTCTTTGGAGTCGGCGCATACGACCCGATTACGTTTCTGGGAGTCGCGCTGTTGCTGACCGCGGTGGCGCTTGCGGCTTCCTACATTCCCGCACGACGCGCGATGCGCGTGGACCCCATCGTGGCACTGCGGTACGAATAGACTGGCGCGCGACGAGTCGCGAAGAAAGATTGCGCCGCTCGCCTAGGGAGCTGCTCCTCGAAAATGCGGGCAGAAGGTACAATCGAGCTGTGCTCGCCTTCCAAATTGCTAGAGGAAAGCTGAAATCCACAGAAAAACGGCTGCCGCGGCTTCGGCGTGGTTGGGCGCTGGTGCGTGTGCGGCTGGCAGGAATTTGCAATACGGATGTCGAAATTCTGCGTGGATATCATGATTTTCGTGGGACGCCCGGGCATGAGTTTGTCGGCGAAGTCGCGGAAGTACGTGGCGCCTCGGCGTCAACAAAGAAGAAATGGCTAAGGCGGCGGGTCTGCGGTGAGATCAATGTTTCTTGTTCTGCTTATGGCTTTAGGCCCGTTTGCAGATTTTGCAAGGGGGGATCGAGCACCCATTGTGAACGCCGGACCGTCGTGGGCATCGTGAAACACGACGGTGCGTTTGCTGAATGCCTAGCGCTGCCAGTGGAAAACTTGCACGTCGTTCCTGAACATGTCACGGACGAGCAAGCCGTTTTCGTCGAACCACTCGCTGCTGCTTGTGAAATCCTGGAACAGGTCAACACGAAAAATTTCAAGTCTGTCGCGGTTCTTGGGGACGGCAAGCTTGCTCAGCTCGTCGCGCGTGTGCTTCGCACGGTTATTCCGCGCGTAGTGATGTATGGCAAACACGAAAAAAAGTTAGCGCTGGCCGGCCTCGCTGGAATCGTAACTCGAAAAGTACGGGGAGATGCTTCCGATTTGAGGCGGATCAAGGAAACTTTCGCATTCCTAGTGGAAGCGACCGGCTCGCCCAGTGGACTGACACTGGCGCAGCAGATGATCGAGCCGCGCGGAACGCTTGCTCTCAAATCCACTTTCCATGGCGCCGCACCGGTGGAAACCTGGCCGATTGTCGTGAAAGAAATTACCGTGGTGGGCTCGCGGTGCGGGCCGTTTGCCAAAGCAATCGCATTGCTACTTTCCGGAGAAGTCGATCCAACCCTATTGATCACTCGTACGTTTCCGCTTGCGGAAGCGCAGAAGGCTATCGCTTTCGCCCAACAAGCCGGCGTCATGAAGATTCTACTGAAACCCTAATAGAGACTCGGCTCTGTGGCTTTCTTGCTTTAGAGGCGGTTGATGCAGGAGGCAACACAAGCGGCGCCGAAACCGTTGTCGATATTCACGACGGTTACATTCGATGCGCAACTATTGAGCATGCCCAGTAGCGCAGCCACGCCACCGAAGCTGGCGCCGTAGCCGACGCTGGTGGGAACGGCGATCACCGGCACGGCCACGAGGCCGCCGACCACGCTGGGAAGCGCGCCTTCCATTCCCGCGACACAGATGATGACGCGGGCTTGGGCGAGTTTGCCGCGATGATCGAGCAAGCGATGGATGCCGGCGATGCCGACGTCATAGAGAGGCTCGGAGCGATTGCCCATCATCCGGGCGGTGAGCAAGGCCTCTTCCGCGACGGGAATGTCGCTGGTGCCGGCGGACACAACAAGGATTGTTCCTTTCCCGGTGATTTCGGCGCTGCGCTCGATGGTGATGACGCCGGACAGCGCGTGGAATTTCGCGGCGCGATTCAACTTCTTCACAGGCGCGAACAATTTCGCGTCCGCACGCGTCACTAAAATGTTGTGCCGCGAATCCTTTTTGCGCAGCATGGCCTTCACGATGGCGGCAACCTGCTGGGGCGTTTTCCCTTTGCCGAAGACGACTTCGGCGAAGCCCTGGCGCAGCGCGCGGTGATGATCTACCTTTGCAAAACCCAGATCTTCGAAGGGCAGATGCTTGAGGCGCTCGATGGCCTTCGAAGGCGCGAGTTCGCCAGATTTCACGGATTCCAGAATTTTCAACAATTCACTCTGATTCATAGGGTCTGGCCGATGCGAATTCTAACACTGCACGCGGTCAACTCCTCAGCTTGACTTGCCCGGATGCCGCTGCGAGACTGAATCTATCCTCGCGGAAATCATGGCTGACACGCAAAAACAGATTGTAACCGTAGGTGTGACCGGGGCCAGCGGGGCCATTCTCGCGCAAAAGACGCTGGTGTTGCTCGAAGAAGATGCGCGCGTCGCGCGCATTCACCTGGTAGTTACGGAAGCGGGCCAGCGGCTGTTCGCCGAGGAGCTTGGCCTTTCCGCTGGCGATCTGAAGCAACTGCCGAGCCGGATTCTCGGGCGCCCGGCTGCAAAAATAGAAATTCTGCCAAATAAAGATGTTGGCGCGTCCATCGCCTCGGGCAGCTACGTAGTCGATTCCATGATCGTGATTCCCTGCTCGATGGGAACGCTTGGGGCGATTGCCACCGGGATCAGCGACGATCTCGTGGCGCGTGCGGCGGACGTGATGCTGAAGGAAAGCCGCAAGCTTGTTCTTTGTGTGCGCGACACGCCATTGAACCGCGTGCACCTCGAAAACATGCTGCGTGCGCAGCAGGCGGGCGCGGTGATCATGCCTGCCGCTCCCGCGTTTTATCATCATCCGAAAACGATCGACGATCTGGTGACGCAATATGTATGCCGGGTGCTTTCGCAGATCGATCTGCCTCAACAAAAAATGTACCGCTGGGCAGGCACGCCGGCGTCAAAGAAAGCCGAGGCATGAACTAGAAATGGCGGGCCGCATCAAGACCGTACTGGAGATGATCAAGTTCGAGCATTCCGTGTTTGCGTTGCCGTTTGCGCTCACAGGGGCGTTGCTGGCCGCGCGCGCTGCCCAACATGGATGGCCCACGTTGCGGCAAATTTTGTGGATCGTAATTGCCATGGTTGCGGCGCGGTCCGCGGCGATGACCATGAACCGGATCGCCGACTTGCGCTACGATCGCGAGAATCCGCGCACGAAGCAGCGCGCGCTGGCGACCGGCGCTCTCTCGCTGCAATTTGCGTGGCTTTTCACCGTGGTTGCAGTTGCCCTGTTTTTTGTGGCGGCATGGCAATTGAACCCCCTTGCGCTGAAACTTGCGCCGTTGGCGATCGCGATTCTGTTTTTCTACTCGTTCACGAAGCGCTTCACGAATTGGTCACATCTTTTTCTTGGATTTGCGCTGGGCATTTCACCGGCGGCGGCGTGGATCGCTATTACCGGAGGGCTCGATCTGCGCATGCTGATTCTTTGCGGGGCGGTCACGCTGTGGGTCGGGGGTTTTGACGTGCTCTACGCGTGCCAGGACGTGGATTACGACCAACAAGCGGGACTTTTTTCCATTCCAAAAGAATTCGGGATCGCGAATGCGCTTCTAATCGCGCGGGCGATGCACGCCGGCGTGATCGGGCTGCTCGGATGGCTCGCGTTCAGCTTCGGGCTGCCGTGGCCAGCCTGGATGGGAATCGCGGTGGTGGCGGCGCTGCTTGCGTACGAGCATTCCCTTGTCAAAGCGAACGACCTGAGCAAGCTGGACGCTGCGTTTTTTACCGTGAACGGCTATATTAGTATGTTGTTCCTGCTGTTCTGGGGCGCGGCGGCGGCGTTTTGGCGCGTTTGAGATTTTCGGCGGATTCGAAATGAGCGAACTGACGATTACCGATCATCGGTTGAAGCCGATTGCGGACAAAGTCCTGGCCGGCGAACGGCTGAGCTTCGACGACGGGATTGCGCTTTATCGTTCATCGGATTTGCTGGCGGTGGGCTGGCTGGCGAATCACGTGCGCGAGAAAAAGCACGGCAACATCACGTATTACAACGTCAACCGGCACATCAATCCGACGAACATCTGCGTTGCGCACTGCAAGCTTTGCGCGTTTGGCCGCGATCCTGATGCGCCCGGCGCTTACAATTTTGCGTTGGATGAAATTTATGCGCGCGCGGAACAGGGCGTGCGCGAAGGGGCGCTGGAGTTTCACATCGTCGGCGGCCTGCACCCGGACTTGCCGTTCGAATATTTTCTGGAAATGATCCGCGGGCTGAAGCAACGCTGCCCGGGCGTGCACCTGAAAGCGTTCACGATGGTCGAGGTGGGCTACTTCGCGCGCATCGCGAAACTTTCCACCAAAGAGACGCTGATGAAGCTGAGAGAGGCGGGCGTCGATTCGCTGCCGGGCGGAGGCGCGGAGATTTTTCATCCGCGCGTGCGCAGGATTATTTGCGATCACAAGGTCAGCGGGCAGATGTGGCTCAACATCGCGCGGCAGGCGCATGAAATTGGATTGCATTCGAATGCCACGATGCTTTACGGCCACGTGGAAACCGAGGAAGAGCGCGTGGATCACCTTGTCCGGCTGCGCGAATTGCAGGACGAGACGCACGTCTTCGTGGCCTTCATTCCACTGGCATTTCATCCGGACAACACGGCGCTCTCGCATATTCCGAAGCCGACCGGTTACGCGGATTTGCGCAACGTCGCCGTGTCGCGCCTGCTGCTGGATAATTTCGAGCACATCAAGGCGTATTGGATCATGCTTTCGCCGAGCATCGCACAGATTGCGCTGCGTTTCGGCGCGAACGATCTGGATGGCACGGTGGTGGAAGAAAAGATTTATCACGACGCTGGCGCGAAGACGTCCCAGTTTACCTCGCGCAATGAACTCGAGCGCTTGATTCGCGCCGCCGGGCGCGTTCCCGTCGAGCGCGACACGCTCTATCGCCCGGTGGACCGCTCGAAGCTGCCGCCGCTCCCGCCGCCGACGCGGCCGGATCTGGTCAGCCTCACTCTAAACGTCTGAAGCCTCGTGCTTTCGCTACCGCACGCAGCCGGGGAAATAATCTCTTACATCGAAATGTGCCAGGCATGGAGCGTTAGCTTTCAACAAGGGATGCATTTTCATCTCCGGCCGAATTTAAGCGTTCTTCTCATGAGCCGCCGCGCAAACGCACCATACAGAGATAGCGTTGAGGAATCCGGGAAAGTGTTAATTTACGAAGGGCATGATGCCCCACGGAGGAAAGGCGACCCGGATCCAAAATCGATCGACCAGCCGCGCGCTAGTTCAACGGGGAAACTCACCCAGAATGGGCTCTTCGAAAAGGCCGCCAACGATTCGAAAGAGGGCCTTAAGTCATCGGAAGTAGTAGCCGTCTACGAAAAAATTCATGCGGGAATATGGGCCTTCAATGGGTTCTTTCGTCTCACGGACTGCTGGCAAGAACGAGGCGATGCACGATCGGTTTTCAAATACCGTCTCGAACTCGCCGAAGATCTCGATATCGAAGCTGCGCCCTCCGAGAGCCTACCCCACACACGTATGATTCCTTCGGCTGTGAAGCTAGAAGTCTGGCAACGTGACAAAGGGCGGTGCGTTATTTGCGGGCAGGAGGATAACCTCCACTTCGACCACGACCTTCCCTATTCCAAAGGAGGGACTTCTTTGACCGCGAAAAACATCCGCCTGCTTTGTGCGCGTCACAACTTATCAAAGAGCGACAAGATTCAGTGAACCGTTGCGGCTCTGGCAGCGACCTTTTCCAGAACGTCTTCGGGTAAGGTGGCGTAGCCCTGTTCCTGGGCCATTTTCTGACCGCTGGTATACACCCACTTCAGGTAGTCGGCCACAGCGCGGCCGCGCGCGGGATCCTTGGCAACCGCAGGCACGTAGAGCCAGGTGAAACTGCTGATCGGATAGCTCTCTTTTCCGGGCGCGTTCGTCAGCGAAATACGAAAATCATGAATCATCTTGCTGCCGCTCGAGGATGTCGCCGCGTCGATCGATTTTGTCGAAGGCTTGATGAACTCGCCCGCCGCATTCTTAATGCTGGCAAAACGGACGCTGGAGCTAACGGCAAGATTCAACTCGGTGTAGCCGATCGCGCCGGGCGTGTTTCGCAGCTTGGCCACCAGGTCCTGCGAACGCTGGAAGGCCTGGCCTACCGGCCATTTTGGCGATTCGCCGCGGCCGGCCGTGGCAAGAAATTCAGGACTGACTTTTGCAAGATAGTCCGAAAGGATGTAATTGGAGCCCTTGCCGCCAGCGCGGTGGAGAACCTGAATCGGAAGTTCCGGGAATTTCATCTCTGGATTGAGTTTCGCGATTGCCGGATCGTTCCAGGCCTTGATTTTCCCGAGAAAAATATTCGCCATCACGGGCCCGGTGAGTTTGAGCTCACCCTTCACATCGGGCAGTTGGAAGATCACTACAATTCCGATCAGCACGGCCGGCAATTCGAGAACTCGATTCTTCGCGGCGCGGAGCTGGGCTTCGGGGATCGGCGCATCGCCGCCGCCGAAATCCCCGGAACCGGCAAGCGTGTTGCGGGCACTCTCCGAGGTTCCCGAGGCCATGTAGCGAATATCGGTCGAGGGCTGCTGTTTGTGATACGCCTCGATCCAGCTCTTATAGAGCGGCTCCGGCATGCTGGAGCCGGTTGCCACCAGCACGGTTTTTTCCTGGCCCTCAACGACGGCAGAAGAGAAAAATGTCAACACGAAAAGAGCAATTGGAATCCAATGCAGTCTCGATAACACGCAAGCCTCTCTTCGATTCAGGCGTTCTTCCTTCAATCCGGGGATATGGAATCTAGCAAATACTGCAGGATATGCAATCAGAGTAAGGTAGCGGGGCAATGCCGGAAGAAGGGAAGAGTGTCTTTGTGTAGAACTCGGCACTAAACATTTGACGAAATTGCAACTCCAGCGAATGCTTTTCCGTCTCAATATTAGTTCATTTCGCTAATCCATGAGGAGCCACCGAATCGCATGAGAGCCATCGTATTGCTTACGATTTCCAACATCTTTATGACCTTCGCCTGGTATGGACACTTGAAATACCGGAACGAGGCTCTCTGGAAAGTGATTATGGCGAGCTGGGGCATCGCCTTCTTCGAATACTGTTTTCAGGTGCCGGCAAACCGTATCGGCTCCTACCAATTCAACGCCGCGCAATTGAAGACGATTCAAGAGATCATCACGCTCTCGATCTTCCCAGTGTTCTCGATTTTCTATCTCGGCGACAAGTTCAAATGGAACCACGGCGTGGGCTTCGCTTTTATCGTGGTCGCGGCGTTCTTCGTTTTTCACAAATGGTGAGAATTAGCAGCTGCGATTCAGGTCATGTGCACGGGCGGCCAGACGAGCACGTCTTGCCTTCGCGCGAAATGCAAGAGCGGCGGCGGCTCCAGCGCAATTCCGATCGGCTCGGCCATGGTGTTTCGCGGAAGCTCCGCTTGAGCCTGCTGCAGCGGCCAGGGGCGATGATGAATCTCGCCTCGAATGAGCCGGCGACCGCCGTCGAGCGCATAGAGACAGTAGCGTTCCATCAGGAAATGTTCGAGTGTGCCCCACTTCGGAAAGAACACGGAGGCAACCGGACGGTAGCGCACCTGCAACGCTGCTGGACTGGCGCCAGAGTGGTTTCTTTGACTGGCGTACTCGATCCAGCCGTTGCGTTCTAAGCAGCCCATCCGCGCGCGGAAGTACGGCAAGTGGAACCAAGTGCGCGCGATCGCCACGGCCAGCGAGTTGCCGGCGTCCAGGCTGAAAAACCAAACACCCGGCTTCCCATCGTAAACCACGTACGTGCGTACGTTCAGTTCGGGACATGCCGAGAGCCACGGCATCGCGGGCGTCCCACGCAAGCGAACATTTGTCATTCGAAACGGGACGACGGCGAGCCACGCCCGGCCGTCGAACGTGTCAATTTCCAGCCGTCCAGGAATCAGCGCTCGCAGTTTTTCCGCATCGACAGGCCAATGCGCAAAGAGGAGATCGTGCCAGCTTTGCGTCATCACCCAAGAGCCCGCAGGCAGAGGCCACGGCCGGTGCGCAACGTCGCGCAATATTTCCTTCAGCATGCGTTTCACTTGCTGCTCGACAGTTTCATTTTGTGAATATACCCTTCCTGCTTGCCGGAGAATCGAATTCTCTGATTACGAAGCGGACGAAACACGCAAAAGGAGAGAAATATGCAGCGCAAGGCATCGGCAGTCTGGCAGGGCGGTTTGAAGGATGGCAAGGGCACAATTTCCACGGACAGTGGCGTCCTTAAACAGACGCAGTCCTCGTTTAGCACGCGGTTTGAAAATGGTGTGGGTACCAATCCCGAGGAACTTCTCGCAGCAGCGCATGCCGGGTGTTTCACGATGGCGCTCTCCGCGCAGCTTGGTAACGCCGGATTGACCGCGCAGAAACTGGAGACGACTGCCACCATTTCCCTGGAGAAACTTGCGGATGGCTTCGCTATCACCAAGAGCCATCTCGACCTTGTCGCGAAAATTCCTGGCGCCGACAAGGGCAAATTCGACGCTGCGGTGAAAGCCGCGGAAACGGGCTGCCCGGTTTCGAAACTGTTCAAGGCCGAAATCAGCGTCAACGCGCGCCTCGAATCCTGATGGACTGGGCGTACACTTCGCGCATTCTCTTGGGACCCGCCGAACAGGTACAATGCCGCACATGATTCCAGCTCCGGGCGCTTTCGCCGCGGGTGTCGCGATCTTCCTGATCGTCATTTGGGACGCGTTCGAGGCCATCATTCTTCCGCGACGCGTGACGCGACGATTCCGGCTGACCCGTTTGTTTTACAAAGCGACGTGGACCACCTGGAAATTCATCATTGGGCTCGTATCGTCGAGGAAGGGCCGCGAGACGTTGCTGGGCTTCTTCGGCCCGATTTCGCTGTTGATTTTGGTTGGCGTGTGGGCGGTGGGGCTGGTTTTTGGTTTTGGGCTGATGCAATACGGTGCCGGCTCGGCCGTAATAATGACCGGAGCGAAGCCGGGTTTTGTGACCGATCTGTATCTCAGCGGCACGACATTTTTCACGCTGGGTCTCGGTGATGTCGTCCCGCATTCGCCACTGGCGCGTGCGCTTGTAGTCACTGAGTCGGGTTTCGGGTTTGGTTTTCTTGCCGCCGTCATTGGCTACTTGCCGTTCATCTACGGTTCGTTCTCGAAGCGCGAGGTAAATATTTCGCTGTTGGACTCGCGTGCGGGCACGCCCCCCACTGCGGGCGAGCTGCTTCGCCGCCACGCCTACCCGGGAGGCAGCGAGGCGTTGCGTCACCTTCTCAAGGACTGGGAGTTTTGGGCCGCCGAACTCATGGAGAGCCATCTTTCGTATCCGGTGCTGGCGTTCTTCCGCTCGCAACACGACAACCAGTCCTGGATCGCCGCGCTCACGGCAATTCTGGACAC
>Ga0137401_10000498_pt1 | contig 15428 bp, 14 predicted proteins | sample CZOMad1_1_16fung_FD_108286 | JGI IMG/M metagenome (GOLD analysis project Ga0137401, IMG submission 108286) | Vadose zone soil fungal communities from Angelo Coast Range Reserve, California, USA - CZOMad1_1_16fungal (Illumina Assembly) | ecosystem: Environmental > Terrestrial > Soil > Vadose...
ATTTCACAGGCCCTTTCTTTAGCAGACGATCAAACCGACTTAGACGATCTCTGCAAACAACTGATTCTGTTCCACTAACGTTGGGACAGTACTGATATGAGAACGCTTCTTGTACCCGCGGCGGGTCGCTCCAGCCGATTTCCCGATCTGCGCCCCAAATGGGTACTCACGCACCCCACCGGAAAACTCATGATCGACATGGTTCTGGAAGCCATGGACTATCGGCAATTCGACCGAACGGTCATTACGGTGATAAGAGAGCACTGCGAGCGGCATCACGTCGATGTCATTCTGCGACAGATCTTTGAGAGTTCAATCGATATTGTGGTTCTGGAAAACGAAACGAGTTCGGCCGCTGAGACCGTTTTTCAATCGATTACTCAGGCCGAGATTGAAGGCGATGTAATCATCAAGGACTCGGATTGCATTGTGCGCAGCGCTGTTCCCGCGCGCAGCAATTTTATCGTGGGGCTGTCCATCCATGAAAACTCGCCCGTTGATCGGATTCAGTCCAAGAGCTTTATTGTCAAGGATGACAACGACGTCATCCTTGATATTGTTGAAAAAGATGTCGTGTCCAACATCATTTGCGTGGGAGTTTACGCCGCGGATGCCGGGCAATTCGCGGGCGCTTACGCGGAAATACGCCGGAGCGACATATTCCAGCGAGTCGGTGAATTGTACGTCAGCCACGTGATGTCGTACCTGATGCTCCAGAAAAAGGTACTCTTTCACTACATTGAAGCCGATGACTTTGTGGACTGGGGCACCTTGGAAGACTGGTACAAGGAAATTGACAGGCACAAGACGTATGTATTCGATATCGACGGGGTGATTCTCAAAAACTGCGGCAAATACGGTGAAAAGAACTGGGGAAATACGTTTGAGCCGATCGCCGAGAACGTTCGTGTCGTGAGGCGCCTCTCGGATGAAGGGCACGAGATCGTCTTCATGACCTCTCGAACCGAAGAGTTCCTGGGGAAGTTCCGCCAGTTTCTCGCGGAGCAGGGAATTCGCTGCAAGACAATTGTCTCCGGCTGTCTTCATGGCAAGCGGATCATCATCAACGATTTTGCGGCCAGCAATCCGTATCCGTCGTGCGAGGCCGTGGCGATCAGGCGGAACGATCTGCTCGATCCTTACTTGCCGTGATCGGCGGCTGACAGGCTGACTTCCATGCGGATACCTCCGCGTTGAGCTTTTTGAGAGGTTCATGGTAATCGTCGGCCAGGTGAAAAAGGCGGCAACTTTCTTTGGGACGCGCTCTGATGGACGTCAGATCGCAGGGGAAGCCTTGGGAGGGATGAGGGCAGGCATGGCACACAGCGTTGCGGGAGGCGCTAGATGAGAGTTGCGTTATGTTTGCACGGCGTGGTGGGGCACCTCTACAAAAACAAGCAACAGCTTATGTGGAGCGAGGACGTTGATTACCGCATCGGCCTGGAGCACTATCGCCGCCACCTCTTCGCCGTTAGCGATTGCGTGGACGTGTTCATACATTCCTGGAGCACGGAGTACGCTGAAAGGATCAGGCGCGACTATCGGCCTCAGCGGCAGATCTTTCAGACTCAGATCGACTTCAAGCAGGATTCCCCAGCGCTGAACTTCTTGAAATCTCGCTGGTATTCCACCCAGGCGGTGGTCGAGTTGAAAAGGAAGTATGAGCAGGACCAGGGGTTTACTTACGACTGGGTGATGCTGTCGCGCTTCGACCTGGCGTTATTGCGCGATCTGGATTTCGCAAAGTACGATAGAAAGATCTTCTATGCTGCGCGACACGGCCCCTCCGGCAGCCAGACGAACGACGGTTTGTGTGATTTGTTCTTCTTCGCGAATTCTCATAACATCGATCGGTTCGCCTCGTTATACAACGTCTGGGAGGAATACCGAATATTTGACGCCCACGAAGAATCATATGTTCATGCTCAGAGACTGGGACTTTCTATCGGGTATGATCTGTTGCGAGGTGACGGCTTTCAGTTGGTGCGCGGAATTTACGAGAATTGTCAATACGCCGGCGAAGAGTTCCCTGGCCTCGAAAACTTGACCAAAGCCGCGACTTATCCCGAGGACCGTTTCTGGTGAACGTCGAATCGTCCAGTACGCCCCGGAACGGGAAGGCAAGGATGCCACATGATGAAATCGGTGACGATGGTTGCCTGGGATTCCGCGCCTGTTCGAGGAGACGGAGGCTTGGCGTATGCAGTTGGACGTCTGGCAAGCCAGTTGTCCGCGCTAGGCGTAGAAACCAGGATCCTATTGCCAGCCTGGTCGGCCTCGACAAAGTTTACTGGTGCCAGCCCGTTGTGGCATCCGATTCTCGTGGAGTTGCCGGACGCGGTTCGCCACGCTTCTCGCTGGCGACAACACGCGGAATTCTGTCGCGCTGCGCACGCCAGGTTCGAGCGGCTCGCCGACCACAGCACTTCAGACGCTATTATTGTTCATAGCGATGAAAGCGCGCTCTTCGCCCTCCGGCAGCGCAGCAAGTGGAATAGTCCGCCGCTGGTTTTCTGGGTTCACAGTCTGTTCGATCCGCCGATTGACGATTTACCTCACGAAGACAGGCGGTTGCTCCGGTCAAAGTCGCTGATGCCCTCGGCCATCAATGCCGCTGATATCGTGGTAACGAGTGCGGGGGTCATGAAAGACGCGAGCGAGTTCGATTGGCCAACCGGCATGCGGGAGCTCCAACAAGCCCTTCTGCTTGCGGGAAGCGACGGAAGGTTGCTGACGGTCGAATCAACAGGTTGCCTTCCCGAATGGGCAAAGGCTCCGCTCACACCCCTGACCTCGCCGCCCCGTCTGGCGGAACTGGATGGGACATCCTATGTTCTCTTCCCAGCTCGGCCCTCCGTTGACAAGGGACTCGCGCTGTTGGCGGCAATCGCCGAAGGATTGCGTAACGATCACATCGACTGCGTCGCCATTAAGAGACCGTTCTGGAACAGCCGACTCGAAGAGCCGTATAGCAGCCTGCCGCTGCGGTGGCTCCCCTGGCTGTCTCAAGACGAGTTGGTTCAGGCGATGCGCGGGGCAGCCTGTACCGTGTTGCCCAGCGTTACGGAGGGCTTTGGTCTGGCCACCGCCGAGTCGGCTAACCAGGGGATAACAACGCTGTATCAACCGGTTGGTGGTCAGCACACTTTGCAAGTCTTCCCCCACGCTCGCGCGATTTCGCTGACCACCAATGACCGCGCGAGGCTCTACCGGGTCTGGGTGGATTTGTCTACGAATTTGACAGACCGTTGGAGCGCTTGGAGCCGGCATGAGCAGTCCCTAAGGCCTCTGGTTGAGAGATGGGTGCAAGCCCTCCGAGCGACCGTGCTGGGGGGCGAGCAGCCATCGGAACCACACGAGAGTTGTTCGGAGCCAGCGGCGGAGCACCGTTGGGGCAACCGACTAATGCGCTGCCTCGATGGCCGTCTGCCTACTAACGAGCGATCTCAATGATGGTCGTGTACTCGCCGTAGCCAATATTACCTGGAAGTCTTTACCTGGATTTAGGAAATTGGATACGTTCCCGCGCAATACGCGATCAATGAAGTCAGAACCGTCTGCTGTAGCGGGCGGTTGATCGCTGACGTCAGTAGACTTCGGGAACTGCGCGGCGACGGCTGAGGCGACATTGAATCGGCGCAGGTGTCAATCCGGCATCGATCAGGCAAGCGGAGTACGAATGGAAAGAGCAGGCTTGCGTCGAGGCGGGTTCGTAATCCCCAAGCGCAAGAAGTCAGTCAAAAAGACATCGTGCACTCTTGTCCCGGCGTAAGGTGTCAGGTTAAGGTCGATGATGTAATGCTTGTCGTGACCGTCATGCACGATGTCGATGCAGCCAAACTCCACGGGCGTCTTGTCGACAAATGTGGCGACGTCCCGCTTTAACGTCGCGCTTATCGGTAGATTGTCCGTACCCGCCTTAAGGGATTCGAGGTCCGTCACAAAGTTCGTGTCACGCGGATCGCTCGAAAGTTTCTTGATCATGCCCGGAGCAAAGGCTTTGACGATGATGACTTGTTTGCCGGAGAAGTAAGTGCGGTAGAACGAGTCCTCGGTGTTGGTGACGTACTTTTCAATCACGATGGCCGGGTCCGTCCAGATCCCCTCCTGAAGCATTCCGCGCTCCACGGTTTTGTAGTAGTAGGCTCCGATCTCAGGGGAGATTAAATGCTCAAGGCCACCGGCTGCTATGTTCTCCGGCGGTAGAGACCTTTCCAATTCGCCGCCATAGTTCAGGTCGGTCTTAACGAATAGAATTTCGTCAGCGGAACCGGACGGCGCTGCCTTTAGCGAAGAAAGCCCGATGGCTTCAAGGTGCGCGTGGAGGGTCGACTTGCGAATGTCCTGGACGAGTCCGTTGACGGCAAAGACACCTCGTTCTACGAAGCGATTAGTAAGGTCGCGGATCCGGAGCGGCAGCCGACGACGAACTGACAGGTTAATTTGGAAACAGACTGTCGTGACTGAATCGCAAACGCGCTCGAATTGTACGGACGGAAATTCGCGGAAGGGATCCGTCGCGATCCGCACCGCGTTGTCGCCGAGGACGTGAGCCAGCAGGAAACCATCCCACGCTTGCCACTCTAAAACTGCGACCGCACCGCCGCCGGACGGCCCGCCGGCGAAAACTTCGTCTGCGATTACCATCGGGTAAGATTACCGCGCAAGACGGAAGTTCGACAGAGTTGGATTAGAACGCACCCTGTAACTCGACAAACTGGCTGGCTCCCTTCCCGCCGCCTGTGCACATCCGGCAGATAAAGACGCCTGGGCCCGCGGGATTTCCCTGATCGTCTTTCCCGTCCCAGACGACCGTTCGCCTTCCTCGGGTCTGCGTCTTCTCGCTGACCAGCATACGGATGAGAACTTATTCCAGAGTCCGACAAAAACGTTCTCAGCGTCTTCCGGCAACGTGTAGCTGATCTGGACCGTGCCATCATCGTTTGGTACCTGGGCCAACTCGAAGCAGTGACCTGGCTCAATCGACACTACTTCTGCGGTGAAGTCTTCTTAGTATGATCTCTGGACGGAGTCCTGGAACCCTGCGTGGAGTTGGCCGGCTCCATGCGTTTCATGGACCCGCCCAATCCGTGAGTGCGCGCGGCAAAGGCCGCCTTCTTACCGCCGCCGATGCTCAGCTGGAACACCTGTTGGCCCGAGCAGCATCCGCTGGTCACCTCCCTGGCGATATCCTTCACAAACCGATAGCGGTTGATTAACCAGCCACCCGGTCAGTTCGTCAAGGAACCAGATATCATCGGTTCGTGAAGTTGCGACCGGAGAATTCGGCAGTAAGTTCCACCGGTAATTGGTGACTGGTGCTAAAGCTGCTTTTGCCATGGATAGAACTCCTTCGAGTAAGTATCAGATTTTCCCGATCAGTGCGCTGAGTTTCGCCGGCCGATGAGTGATGCATTCTCTGCAATTCCGCCGATCACGACAAGCGGCGATCTGGTGGCGCTCTGGTGCTAATGACCGGTTCGCGCAGCGAAGGGTGGGGGCAAAACGCCTAACCTGTCAACTGAATACAGCGCGAGGATGGCTCACCGCGTAACGCTGGTTAGGATTCGGAGGCGCCTGTTGCCAGCCGCTGTTGACTTCGTCAAACGGATATAAGGGAATTCCCAATTCGCTTGCGATCCAAGGCACGATCCAGTCAAAGCTGGCTAATCCACAACGGTTGGCGCGGTGCGCCATGCGAAAGAAATAAGGGGAATCGTTGATGAATCTGGCCGGCTCTTTCAAGCGACTGTCTAGCAACATCTCCGATTGTAGGATTTGCTCTGCAGCATCCCGAGTGAACCCCATGCATCCGCCCTGAATGGAAGGAGTCTCCGACGCTGTTTGCAGCGTTCCAAACAATCCGCTGCGAACCGGCAGATACTGGAATCGTCGATGAATGACGGTGTCGGGGTCGATCTTCAACAAGTATCGAGTTGGTTTTTCCAGAAAAAGTACGAGCATGCGCTCGATGACTGCTCCACCATTCTCGATGCCGAATAATCGCAACTCTCCGCGAAAGTCGATCTTGTTAAGCTTGGCGAGGATCGGAAAGCGAGGATCCGGATCCCCATCAGACCGTAATATGACGCGGCTCGCCGAATAATGTTTGCGCAGGTCTCCCAGGCACTCTGCCGTGGCATCGTAGTTCTTGTAAGTCAACGCGAAAAACGTGAGATCGTCATCGCAGTAGTTGGTCAATGCCTCAGCAGTCTTTGACATGGTGTGACCCCGAGAGAAAGGCGTTCGCGTTGGCCTGCGCACTTCTATTGCATTCAGCCCTGACAGGTTGCCACAGTTCACGCATTCCACTCAATTCTCGGTGTCGGCAGTTCGCGCCTTCCCAGGATGGAAAAAATCGGAGAGCTGTTAAGTTGAAGAATGTGGATCATGCTAAACTTGAGCAATTTGACTCAGCAAATTCGCACGAAAATAGTTCCCGTGAGCCGCGGTGCATTTGATTCAGACTGGCCGGTCGGTTCATCGTGTCAAAGGATCGCATTGGAACAGTTGCGACCGACAAATTTGCTTAGTCTTACAAAGCTGCCTGGGGGCGACAAATGGCAGGGTTGGTAGAGCATCCCGCAAAATTTTGGCCACGAGACGGCCGTCCACGATTGATTCATCTCATGCCGTGGGACCTTACCGTGGGCGGAGCTCAACGCATGCTCGATGTGTGGTGTTCGCACGAAGCCCACCGCTGGGATACGCACATCCTCACGGTCGGCACGCGCGGGCCGTTTGGGTTTGCCGGCGCAACGGTCCATTCCTCATTAGGGAGTTCGCAAGTCCTCAGTCTGATTGAAGCCCTGCAGCCGGATTTGCTGGTGCATCACGAGCCGACTGATAAAAACGGGATCAGTTCCAAGTGCCCTCAAGTTTGGATCTTGCATTGCACGAATTCTCTGCGAGAATTGCCGCCAAAGCACGCGACGGCGGCAACGGTGTTCTCGAATTTTGACTCACACGAAATTCATTCGGGCTGGCGGCAGTTGCCGCTCAAGGTGTTGCCCCCGCAAATCGATACTGCTGAATTTCGCCCAACCAAACGGAAGCATGTTGGCCTCATCTGCGGCATCGTGGGCCGTCTGCATGAGGATAAGGTTCCACGCTCTTTCATCGAGGCGCTTCTGGCATGGCAACCGGGTCCGTGGCGGATCCGCTTCATCGGGAATGGACTCGATACTGGCTATCAGCGGTTCGTGAGCGGGAAGCTTGCAAACCTGCCGTGGGTCGAATTTTCGGGCGACGTGACGCCGATCAAAATGCCATCGGCCCTGCGTCGGCTCGACGCGGTGCTGATTCCCACAGACGCCACCCACGGTGAAACCGGCTCCTATGCAGCACTGGAGGCGATGGCGACGGGGTTGCCCGTGATCGCCCGAGGCCTGCCTGGGCTTAGATACAACTGTGGAGATGTGCCATTTTACGCGAGCGAGGATAACGAACTTCTCGCGCGACTTCGTGAGTTGGATGAGGCGGACGCACGTTCCGAAGCAGGTAGCAAGGCGCGCAAGTCGGTTGTTAACAAACATGGCGTGCAAAAACATACCGCTACTCATAGTGCCCGCTTCTCGGCAGCCCTCCGCTGCGAAATTTCGATTTTGATGCCCGTGTTCGATACGCCCGCGGCGTACCTGGCGGAATGTTGGGAGTCGATACGGGCTCAAACGTTCCGCGAATTGGAGCTTGTCCTGGTGGATGATGGATCGAGGGCAGCCGAAACAATCGCAGAAATTGACCGCATCGCCGGTGATCCCAGAGTCGTCCTCATGCGATTCAAAGAAAACCAAGGCATTGCTTCCGCTCTTAATGTGGGACTGAGTCGATGTCGGGGAAAGTTGGTGGCCCGGATGGACGCCGACGACAAGATGATGCCGACTCGGTTACAGCGACAATTTGATTACTTGCAGGCCCACCCGGACGTGACGATACTCGGAACTCAACTGCAGGGGGTCGAGTGGGAAACCGATCGGTTACTCCCACCAACCGAGCATCCGGAGGAGGTCACGGACGAGTACATCAAACATCAACGGAAGACTTCGGAAATCTGGTTTCTCAACCACCCCACCGTAATGCTGCGTCGTCGTGAAGTGATGAATCTGGGCGGCTATCCCAGGTATCGCGTTGCTCAGGACCTTGGCCTGTGGTTGAAGGTGGTTAGGGCGGGCCTGAAAATCCACAATCTGCCGACCGTCGAGTTACACTATCGGTTACATCCCAATCAAGTTTCGACGGCCAGGCGCGTACGGCGCGAGGAATACACGCAGATCGTCGAGGAGTGTTGGAAGCATCAAGCGGCGATGCGAGAAGAACCTGCGTGACTTAGAGAGATCGGTTTAGCAAACACCTGCCGCCCCTAACCGGCAACTACTTCTCCGGCAAACAAGTCATCATCGTCAAAGCCTTTGCTCCCGGTACTGTCAAGAAACTGTCTCGAACTAGAGCTTACAGGCTCGTTACGTCGGCTGGCTGGACTTAAACGCTTTCGCACTCAGCAGATCGTTGTATTCCGCATCGTCCCTCACAAAAGCATCGAATCAAAGAATCGCCAGGCTCGAGTTTAGCCGATCCGAAATCACCATTGAGCCCGGCTTGTGCGTGATGCAAAACGGCAGGCGCGCACGCTCTACCGCAAGCCGCGGCGTAGCTCCACAGGCCCAGAACACTGGGATCTCATCTGGGCGCATCTGCGGTGGCTTCGAATTAAACGATGGCCTTTCCAGGTCGCTTATTCCGATCAGCTCAGGCGCGCCAATATGGATGGGTGCGCCATGGACGCTCGGAAAGCGCGACGTGACCTGGATCGCCCGTATGGCCTGTGCGGGAACAAGCGGTCGCATCGTGACGATTATCTTTCCCGCAAACGCGCCGACCGGGAATGTGTCAATGTTGGTCTGATACATGACCACGTTGTCACCGCGAGCCACGTCACGCAGCGACACGCCCGACTCCATCAGCGCGTATTCAAAGGAAAACCCGCAACCCCAAACAAAAGCGACAAGATCGTCGCGCCACAGGTGTTTGAGATCGGTCGGCTCCTCGATCACCTCACCATGGCGAAACACCGTGTAGCGCGGAACATCGGTGCGAATGTCGAAGTCTTCACCCAACATCGGCAGATAAGGATCGCCCACACTACCGATGGCGATAAGCGGGCAGGGTTTCGGATTCCGGTGGCAGTACGTAGCAAAGTCGAGCGCGTATTTCTGTGGCAGAATACATAGGCTTCCCTGGACATACCCCTGGCAAAAAAAGGATGTAGATCCCGCGTGCTGGCCGGTGCGAAACAACAAGCGAGCCTCATGGGCGCTTAGAGACAGCGTTTCGGGCTCGGAGGCGGAAAGGCATGTGTTCATAGCGTCGTAATCCTGGGACAATTCCTGGGTGATGTTACCTTTCAGGTTATAAACGACCCCCTGCAGACAATGGACGACCCGACGATATCATCGTTACGGATTCTAAATCCACATCCTTCGTCCAGTTCCAGCAATAGTATTCTGCGCGCCCAATTGAGAGCCCGCAGGACCCGCGCTCCCAATTGAGCCCGCCGGACCTGGTCAAGTTCCGCGAATGCTCAATATTTGCCCGTGCCCTAGGGCGGGCGTTTTGTCGGTGTTCTGTAGGTGGGCCCCATGGCAGCCAGACGAGCGGATCCAGAACGGACCGCTCGCCGACCCAGGTCCCTACTTCCGGAAGTAGCTTTGGTGCCGCAAGAGCATGGTCTGCGGCGGCGGGTCGATTCCCTCGATTACGAACGGTCTGCCGTGACCGAGGATGAAGCTGGCGTCGCTTCCGCCGTTAACGGTGGTGTTGCCGTGACAGCCCATGCATCCGCCCATGTTGTAAGGACCGCCCCTCGTGTAGATGTTGTAGAAGGGAGCACCCACGGGCTTCGTGATCGTCTGCGGGTTGCCACTCATGTTGTTCATGTTGTAGTTGGAGTACGTAACCGCTTCATCGTAAAAGTCTGTGATGCTCAATCCGTCGCCAAAGCTCCCGGCGAACTGCCCGCTGAAGGCCGACAGTATCATGTTGGTTTCAACCAGGCTATTCGACAAGTAGAACGACTCCACCGGAATTATCGGTTTCGCGCCAAGGGATGGGTCTCCATACAGCCTTCCCGGCGTCTTCTGATTTTTGTTGCCGGCCGGGACCCACTGAACGTTGACCAATTTATAGTTGAGCCAGACGTTGTTCGTCGTGTTGTACCCATACGTCTTGATTAGATTGTGGATATCCTGATTGACGGCGATGATCGGATTCGATGGAATACTGAATCGGCGCCGGTTGACCGTAATGTAGGATTCCGACTCCAATGGGGAATTTGCAGCGGGAAGCGTTGAGCTGTCCCCATCTCTGGTGTTCTGATAAGAACTCTGTGTAGTTGATTTCGACACCCCTGCGCCATTCGGCGCCGGTATGAATTGCTGAGCCGAGACACTGGTCGCGTTCGTCGGAAACTGCGACGGAAATTCGAAGACGTTGGGTGTCGTCGCGTAAATAAGGTATTTGCCGGCAGGCGCGGTACCCGCTGAAGGGTACACATAAGGCGGTGACGGTGAGGGCGCCGGCGACGACACGAATGCGTTGGCTAACAGATTGCCATCGACGTCCTCGACTGGGTTGCCGTCCGGCCCAATGACATTGTCCTGATGCTCGAACGTTGCGAAGATGAAGTAGGGTGCAGACGGTGTTTTGTGAATGATGTGGAGTGAAAGCAGCACACCAACCGTGTCCACGTACTGGTACGAATTGTTCCCCAGCTCTTTATAGTATCGGATTGGCGCCGCATGATACCCGCCCGGAATGGGTTGACCGCTTTCGTACGCCTTGCGTTCCGCGTCGGTTGCCACGCGAAACGCCGCTTTGAACTCAAGGGTTCCGCTGGGAAAGCTCACGTAGTTGCCCGTTGCTTGGGGGGATCCAGCGAGGATCCCTGGCGGGGGAAACTCCCCTGTCGTGACAATATAACCTGACGTGTTGCCGAAGCTCGCGACGGGTTTTTGCGGCGTGCCCCTGGAGGGCGGGTTCTTGAGTAATGACGAATTGTACCACCCGCGCGAGACAATATATCCGTACTCCATATAGTTGGCTTTTGCCATAAAGAGCACCTCTTTTGCGCCCAAGTACATTTTGCACGTGCCAATCTGGCTGCCTTCGTCCAGATTTATGAACGGCGTGATGGCGTTGACGTTCGACGCAGACGACGGGCTGACCGTCAAGCCTGGATAAACGTACCCGGGCGTTGAGTTGTATCCCCATGAAACCGTGGGGTCGTTTTTGTATCCGTATGGGGTAGGCAGGGGACTGGGTGAAGGACTAGGTTGGGAAGGAGTGTAGATCTCGGCCCGGTGACGAGTAGACTCCCAGACCAGTGCCGGATAACTCTTGCCCGGAGATCCCATTGGAGGTTGTCCGAACTGCCTTGCCCTGTCGGCGAACTCACGCGAACCGGGTCCGTTCGATTTGGCGTTGCCCGTGACAGGGACATTGGGCCAATTAAGCGCGATGAACTCTTGCCAGGCGTAGTATGCGGCGTCCTGGTTGGTGGCCGTGCGAGCGCCTCCGAGTCCGGGAATGTCGGGTAAGACCTTAATCGGTACGTTGGGCTTCCTTTGAAGCATCCCCACGATGTTGCCGCGGATCTGAGCCACGGTCGGAGTGGTGGTGGGGGCATTGCTAGACGTCGCCACATCGGCAACACATAATCCAGCGGCAACGAATAATCCAATAGCGAAAAGTGTAGTTACTCTCGTTTTCATGCAGCCATTTTTCTCCAGCCACGGCGCAAAACACAAGTGGCGATTCAGTGTCGATCTGGTGTCGATCAATCGAGAAGCAACTCGGATTCAAACAGGACTGAATTCACTCAGCGGAGGTTGCTCGGTCACCAATCTCGAAGTGCTTGCTTTAAGCTTTTCCAACGCCAGGCAAAGCCTGGTATCTTTCGCTTTCGATACCGATCAAGGTCCTTTTCGAAATTCCTGGTCGTGCGGATACCATCTGCGGAAAAGATGACATTTTGAAGCTCCCTCGCCCTAACGTTATAGAGTTCGGCAAAATCATCGGCGGGGATTTCAAAATGATTTCGCAGTGCGTGACCAACCGCGTGCCCCATTGACTCCTGCAGGTACATACGAAGCACCATGTGAAATACCGCTATATTTCGTCCCAGGTGCCGCTCATGAATGCCGGCTGGAAGCCCCTCAAAACCTTTACCGGCGAGACGACGTAGGTTGCGATCCAATAAGAATCCCCCCAGGTCGCGGTGCCAAAACCGCTTTGTGGGCATTCCATCCCGCAATTCCATCAGGATATTCTGCTCGTGCATTTCGCCGACGAGGCCTTCCGTCATTCCGAGGAAGTAGGCCTGGTAGATGAGTGGCGTAAAAATAAACCTGTCAACCCAAGCCGTGGGTTCAAGTCGGCTCGATGCGACCAGATCCACAATCCGCGGACGTCTACCATGCGAGCAAGCAACCAAGCTAAATACCGGTACGATTTCCTCTCCGGCGCCAAGTTTCGAGGGTATGTCTCGTGCCAAAAGCCCGGCATTGGTTTGCTTATGCACAAGCCCTACCGGGTCATCAAGCAAAAGAATTCCTTGCTGATCTAAGTCCTCTCTGGGAATCCCGGCAAGCAGCGAGGACATACCAACGCTTCGCTTTATTTCCTTAAGCCTAACGTTTCGATTCAGCCCCCCGATCCACACGTTAACGGATGTCTTAACCGTGAAAGGCGGTATGTTGGACTGCGGATTCCACACCAAAAGAGTGCGGTGGGATGCCATTGGCGTTGCCAGGAATCTCGGATTTCTCCATCTTGCGCACTTCATGTCGCGATTGAGGAAATACTGCACGGTCAAGGGATGCACAAGATGAGAGTAGAATTCGGAACTGGATCCTGAAAGGTACCAGGGTAAGGGGCGTGTCGGATTTTGAAACAAGCGGAAGTGATCCTTCGGTGCTTCGAATTCCGGTAACCAAAACACCGGTTGCAGTTCCGGCCAGAAATCAGGCGGGACTGAAGTAGGCTGGATGGGGTAATCGCCTTTGCTTATCGTACGATCATTGAGTTCTTGTTCCTGATGAATCCACTTCACCGGATCCGGGTAATTCAAACTGAGTTTCTTCAGCGCCGCTCGTCCTGCCGCGGGCGTTCGCAAATAATGTTGGGGATTGGCAGCTGGTATTTTGCCTGTCATCATTTGCACACTCGATACTGCAATTTCCCTCGTCGCGTTGAATGATAGGGGCAGACTGGCAATAACCGTCGGCCTGATTATGCTGAGAATCTGGAGTGACCTATTTCACAGCGCGACCACGCGCGTAGTTATCGTCGTAATCAATCTTCAAGTCGAATAATGCTGCTAAGCGCTTCTCATATGCTGAGAGATTAGGTTGGCTCGGCATAAATCGAGAGCATTACTTTTGGCAGGTTCCGCCCCGGCCGGTGCGATCACAGGGGAGGCTCAATATAACCGTACCAGGCAGCCTGTGGGGGATCCTGCAGAAAGGCTCGACTGGCTCTGACGTATATCTGGTTGCCCCAGTCATAGTGCCAGAAGACCTTTGCCGTTTCGTTAAGCAGCCCTTCTCGGGTCATAGCCCAATTCAACAGCCGCCGGTTCTGTAACCGGACATCATCTTCGTCAATGTGTCCAGTAGCCAGCTGTCGTTCAAAATAGTCACCGACGCTCGCGTCACTGTCACTATCCTCTTCAAAGTTCGCTCCCATGTCGAGTAGTTCGTTGGTTACGGAATCTCGCAGCGTCAGATCCACTGCCGCTCCGTTGGTGTGCGCCGGCCAGGTTCGGGAATCGCCCTCGTCGAAAGATGCTGGATCGACTATGAACTGCCTCGCGTAGGCCCGATGTTCCTGTTCGCTGCCACTTGGGTTCTGCTGTTTCGCTCTTGCGTAAAAGAAGTTCCACAAGCCTTGCTGGCAGGCAACTGAACGATGACCATCGAGCACGAACAACTCCGCCTCGAACGGCCGGAGTAGCTCGTTGACGCGGGCAAGTTTTTCGGCCACGGATTTTCGCAGCCACACGTCTTTTCGGCTGCCCTCGATCGCACAGCCAAACGGCGGATTCTTGCCGTCCGTCCTTGCGTAGTAGCTCTCGAATGCGACGCCCACGGACTCCAACGGAATCAGCGGCTCGCGATCGCGCGGGTCATTCTTATCAATGGGAATCTCCAAGTACGGGCTGGAAAACATTTGCAGCGAGATGATCGGAACTTGATGATCAACGCGCATCCTGCTTCGTGTCATGAGGCCCTCCATCGTTGTCGCAGGCTGCTGGACAACCGCACTATTGACTAATGACCACTGCCTTGGTGTTGGCAGTTATTGTAGGGGTTCCCCCGGCCGGCCGGCAAACTATTAAAGTTGAGAATACGCTGGGCGTCAGCCGCGGGGTCACGACCGTGTTATGCTGGCAAAAGTCTTCTCACAAGCGATGCAATGCGATCGCTCTGATTCATTTCTGAATTTGGGAAAGACAAATCATGACTAACCATTTATGGTTTGAGCAAAAGCTGCCTACTTGGTACTCACCTGATGGCGGCTGTCACGGACATGAAGCCAAAGAATTGCAGGCTGTCACTCACTCTGCTAAATCTGTCATGGGTTGGCTTGGTGATTCTCAAGGGCTGGCTCTATATCAAATGGCCCGGTGGCCAGTTGCGGGTGGTGTTTTAGAGATAGGTTCGTTTTGTGGGAAATCAACGCTCTTTATTGCTCTGGGCTGTAAGCACAGTGGCGCTGCATTCTATGCCGTAGATCCTCACAAACCAATATCTGAGGGCGGGAAAGAGCAATTTGGGCTTAACTTTCAACCCTTCCTGGGTAACAGTCTTGGGGAATTGCGAGAGACACTAGACAGTTGTAACTTGGCTGCGTATGTAACTTTATTAGTTGCCACATCGGAGGAGGCGAGGCGTCAATTTACTGTCCAGCCGCTGAAGTTACTCTTCATTGATGGGAGCCATGATTATGCTGATGTTCTGTTGGATTATGAACTATGGCACAAAATGATAATCAAGGGAGGGCGTCTTGTCTTCCATGACTCGAACTTTGAAGGGGTGAATCAAACGATACAAGCTAACCTCGATCGTGATCGTTACGATCATGAAGGCACAGTTGGCGAGGGTCGATGGGCCATGACTGTATGGCGGCGTCTCAGGTGAGTTCCAGTGCCAAAGTTATGATTAGCAGTGTAGAGTGCTATTGATTCTATTAGTCCTAAGGTAAGGCAGCCAAATACCCTAAAGAGGGGGTCTTACTCATCTGTGGCTGCTAGATAGTGCCCAGAATACGGGACCACCAATGACTCTTCTTGACACTTCGGAACTTACAGTAGATGAGACAATGGAAAAAGTTGAGCGGTGGATACGAAGCTTCATAAATGGACATGCATGAAC
>Ga0137401_10000499_pt1 | contig 15422 bp, 15 predicted proteins | sample CZOMad1_1_16fung_FD_108286 | JGI IMG/M metagenome (GOLD analysis project Ga0137401, IMG submission 108286) | Vadose zone soil fungal communities from Angelo Coast Range Reserve, California, USA - CZOMad1_1_16fungal (Illumina Assembly) | ecosystem: Environmental > Terrestrial > Soil > Vadose...
AACGCCGTGTACATCCCGCACCAGCACACCTGGCAACTGGAACACGAGCCGGTGGTCTCGGGTTCGGGTAAGTTGGTGATTCTGCCAGCGTTCCGCGACCTTCGCGCACATTTCTAGCCAGCTGCGAAAGCGATTGGCGGGGGGGGGCCCGGAGTTGGGCGATCAGAAGCGCACCTAGTGCGCGCGGAAGGCAGCGGAATTTACTCATGGAAAAATGATTCCCGGCCCTCCCAGAAACGCTGGCGTGCGGGGTCCGCGAATTGGCGGCGTTGCGGATCAAAGGGGCCAAAATTTCCCGAGGGGCAGTGTTCCCAAGAGAACAGAGGCCGATCGGGTTGTCATTTTAGGAAACCGGTGCGGACTAAAAAGTGCGACTCGGGGGATCTCCCGCACAATTAGAGACAGGCGGGGAGAGAAATGTTTGCCGTCGTAGGTTTGATGCTCGATGACATTTCATCCGGCGATCTGCCGCAACTGCGGTTGGCGGAGGCCCTCGACGCACGCACGAAGCAAATTCACTACCCACCCGGGACGCCTACCGACGTGGCCGTGTATACAACCAGCGCCACCGACACGCAAGCTTTGGTCGCCCGCACGAAGTACCGGGAACAAGGTGAGTTTCTGGTGTTCCTCTATTTTAACGAAGCTGCGGTGCAGATTTGCAAAGATGCAGGAATTCCGCTGCGCATTGTGGATCGGGTCGACCGCAACGAACTTCCTTCCAACAAAGAGACGGTCTTGGAACGATCGTATTTGGCGCCGGTATCGGGCTAAGACAGAAAAAAATAGAGTTTCCGGAGGGGAGCGGTTTTTGATTCACCTCTCTTCGTTCTGTCTTTCCTGCCACGCTATAGTTCGGCAAGGCCCACCGCCAGAATTCATGGATGCAAATGCGCGTGCGATGGCAGGGGTGGCTGTGCCGCGCTTATGGTTCGAGTGCAGCGGAGGCGGCGGCGAGGATGTGGCGGGAGTGTTTTTCCTGGACCATGGCGATTACTCGGAGGTTGGGGCGCTTCCAAGCGGAGTCTAGCTTTAGGTCGGATTGGGCGGTGAATGCGGGGGCGCTGTTCTTGTCAGCGATGCCTAATTTTTTGAGCAGGCGGACTACGGAGGCGTGCTGCACATCGCGGCCGGCATTTTCGCCGGCGCCCACCGCGGAATGCAGGCCCTTCTCGGTGATGGCCAGCCACACTTCCGGGGCGTCGGAAGAAGCGGCTGGGGTTAATTTTCCGACGCTTACGTTGAACTGCTGGCGATCGCGTTTGGCGGACGGCCAAGAGCGGAGGGAAATTTCCGTTCGTAATTGAGTCAGGGACGCGGCGATGGTCTGGCGAGCTTCCCGGGCACGGTGGCCGACAAATTCAGTGCGTCCGTTCACCACAATTTGCGGGGTGTAGATACTTTGGCTGTTGCGGAGGACTGCGTAGGCCTGCTGACGCTCGGTCCACTGCGCGGAGGAGAACGGGTCGGTCCAGCCCTGATGGTTCCAGTAATCGACGTGCTCCTCGAGTGCGATGATTTCTGCGCCCGGGACCGGCTGCTGGTCCTCGAGCCCCGAGAGCAAGGCATCCGCAGGCGGGCAACTGGAGCAGCCCTCGGAGGTGAACAGTTCGACGATCACCGGGCTGCGCGCGGACGGCTCGTTGGCGCGCGTCGCGGGTCCTTTGGCTGGCGCGGCGGAAAATGACCATACAGCGAGAGTTGTGATCACCAGGAGCGTAGGTACGGAGTGTTTCAAGGGTAGCCGGGCCTCGTTTCCAATAGATGATACGACGATGGCCAAGGGTGTGGATGTAAAATCCTGTGCAATAGGATAAGCGCGCCGCGCAATAACCAGTGTGATAAAGTTAACCGGTTACTTGGTGCCACGAAAGGTTCGCCCTTGGCTGACCCTGTCGGTGTTCGGATGCTATTCGGTGGGCGCTTGGCCGTCGATTTTGCTAACACGCCTTCTTGCCCGGGTATAGCGGCGCGGGAGCCGTCGTGGGAGGAGCTGGTCACGTTCTTGGAGGCTTCGCAGGTGGTTTCTCCGGAGCGGGGAGCCAATCTGCTGGGGCTTCCGGAAAGCGACCCGCAATCGGCGGCCAAGATTCTTTCGCGGGCGAACCGGCTGCGCGAAGGGCTCCGCAAGTCGTTTGGGGCTATGGTCAGAAAGGAACGCGTCGCCGCGGAATGGGTTGGTGCGGTCAACGAAATCCTTCGGATTACCGAAGGTCACGACGAATTGACGCCGAACGGGGCGGGCTGGAAGCTGGAGTTCATGGCGCGGGAAGGCGGGGTGGACTGGCTGTTCGCGGCGGTGGCGCGGTCCGCCGCAGAGATGATTGCGGAGGGAGCGCAGGCGCGCTTGCGAATGTGCGCGAATCCGGCGTGCAGCCTATTTTTCTTTGACGCTTCTAGCACCCATCGACGGCGGTGGTGTTCGATGGCGATTTGCGGGAACAGGAATAAGGTGTCGAGTTTTGCCAAGCGCCATGGAACGTGACGCGCGTGGGGGCCACATCGCTTGCAGCGGTTTCGCGCGGGCGTTTATGGCTTTACGTATTGGGGGGCTTGGCCTTTGGACCACGGGTCGTAGCTGTGGGCGAAAACCAGGCGCTCAGCGAGCGGTGGGTGGGAGTAGAGCCAGAAGGTAATGAAGGGCGAGGGATTGGGATCCTCGAGGTCAGATTCTCCCATGATCTGGAAGGTGTGGGCGGCGACTTCTTCAGAATTGGGCACAATGCCGTGAATGATTTCAAGGCCATAGACGTCGGCGGCGTGCTCCTCCAAGCGAGAGATGCCGTTCACCACCGGCGCAGCAAAAAACATCAATATTTGAAATAGCAGCAGAAAGGACGCGAGCGCGGCCCAGTCTTCGGTGCCATAGATTTTCCAATCCTGGCCCCAGCGATCGAGCGACCAGTGCAGTCCGCGAAAGACCAAGTACAACGCCACGAGGAGTCCTACGGCGCCAAAGAGAAATCCCTTCCAGACGTGGCCGAGGACGTAGTGGCCGAGCTCGTGACCAATGACCGACAAGGCCTCGGAGTTGCTGGTCTTCTGGAGCGTAGTGTCCCAGATGACGACGCGTTTGGAAGCGCCGAGGCCGGTGACATAGGCGTTCATTCTGTTGCTTTTTTCACTGGCCCGCATAAGGAAGATGCGATCGCGAGGGATCGGAACGCCGGCATGCTGCGTGAGCGTTTGAATGTCGGCAACCAGCTGTGGGTGTTCATTCTCGAGGGGCTCGAAATGGTTGAACAGCGGGTCAATGACCCAGGGACCGATGTAGATGATGCCGAGCAAAATGGGCAGGGCAGCAAACCAAAAAAAGAGCCACCAGCGGCGCGGACTGCGGCGCATGACGGCGAAGAGAACCAGAGTCAAGATGAGGGCAAACAGGGTGCCCACGATCTCTTCTTTGGTCCAATCCAAGAACCAGGAGCCCCAGCGCTGCACGGATTGTTCATAGCGGAGGGAGAGGGAATGCCAGTAGAGGCGAATGGGTAACTCGCAGATGTCGCAGGCCAGCAGCAGCAACGGAACGAAGATGAAACCCTGCAGCCAGCGACGGGCGGCGAGGCGCTCGGCGAAATCGCGAAATTTAGCGGCGATTCCCAAGCGAAGAATTAGCATCAGCACCGCGAAACTCACGGCGTAAGAGACAAAATAAAGGGTGTAGCCGGCGCGAGAATAGGCTACGGCTTTTTCGTAGCGGTCCTCGGACAAGGTGTATTGCTCGGTATTGGAGGTTCGAGGCGGGGTGCGCTCGGTCTTGGGCAAACCGGGAATGGGAGCTTGCGAGGGAGCCGAACGACTGGGAGCAGTCTGCGCAGGGTAGGAGTGGGAGGGCGCGAGGCGGGGAAACGCTGACGCGGACAGACAGGAAAGAAGAAGGAACACGAAGGCCCTGAGAATCGGAAAGCCTCGAACGTGCCGCAATTGAGCTCCTCGCCAATAAAATAGCACGACGGTGCTGCGCCATGCGGTTAGCGTCCGGGAGTATGAGGCGCGAACGCCCAATTCGCAACTCTCTGGAATCGCGGCGCCGGCCGGGGAAGCTGCCCCTGGTACTGGACGTAATTGGTTGGGCCTGCGGGTGCCAAGGGATTGCGGATTGCGCGGGGGCTAGAGAACTGCTCGGAAGCACGTTGCTTGATTGGCAGCGGGCGTTTAGGCGTGGTTGCTCTGTGCGAGGGCGCGGGCGTATCCTGAGGATTACTCAGCTCGAAAATGTGAGGATGATGGTATGCAGCGCAATGGGTTCCCGTGCTTATTGGTAATGGTCATCGCAGCGTGCGGCTTAATGGCTAGCGCGGCGCCGCGGCAAGAGCCAGACCAGTCACAAACGGATTCGGTGGCCGAAGCGGCACGCAAGGCCCGCGACAAGAAAAAAAACCCGAGCAAATCGCCGAAGGTCATCAGCGATGATGATCTGGACAAGCGGAATTTTCAGCCGGGCCAGGAAGGACTAAACGTGGGGTCCAGTCCCAAGTTGGAGACCGCGCCGCCGAGTCCCGAGGGCGGGGCTGCGGCGGGGAGCGAGGAAGCCGCCGAGAAGAAGGAGGCCGGGGAAGACGCGGAACTCGCGCGACTGAAAGTGCGACTGGCCGACGCGGAAAAGGATTTGGACTTGGGGCAGCGGGAACTGGCCCTCGACCAGGATGCGTATCTTTCAAAAACGGATTATGCCAGTGATATCGCCGGGAAAGCCAAGCTCGACGGCGAAAGGCAGCAGATCAGCGACCGGCAACAGGAAATCGAGAAGCTGAAAACGCGGGTGGCGGCGTTGGAGGAGTTGAAGAAGCGCCATAAACCGCGAAAGGGGCAAACAGCGCCGCCGGCACAGAGCGAGAAACCCGCTGCTCCAACACCGGAAAAGCCCGCGCCACCGCAGTTGTAATTCCTATTTTTATCTTGGCTGATTTTTCTTGGGCGAAGCTGTGCCAGGCGATCGGTTGGGCGGTGCTACGCAGGGCGAATTGCGAACACCACGCGAGCTTGGCGGCTGAACAGGGCGAAGAAAGCGAGCAACTGTTTCCAGGGGAAATATTTCTGGTTGAGCAGCCGCATGCCACGTTGTGCTTCGGCGCCGGTGACGATGGCGGCGCGAGCTTCAAGCCAGTCACCGCGGAGATTACCGCGAGCATCGCAGGGAGCCACGCGCACCCGGGAATTGTTGCGGATGCGCTTGGCTTTGCCGGAATCGGCGGTGCTGTAGACGAACAGTGTTTGCGGGACGCCGGCAGCGGGCTCAGAAGCGAACCACACAGGCGTGCGCACGGCTTGGCCATTTTTGCGGAAGCTTTCAAGATGGAGATATTTGCGGCCCTGGAGCGAAGAGAAATCGGAGGCGGTGTCCATCTTGAATTCGATGCCGGACGCGGCTGCGCTGCTACAGGAAAATGAGGCGGGAGATGCGCCCGCCCCGTTGGCCGCCACCACGGAATCGATTGTGGGGCCTATTTGCGGACATAGACGGCGTCTTCGCTGAAGGCCTCCTTCTGGTCTTTCTGAAAGGTCCAGGTCGTTTTGAAATGGTCGGCGTCAAGGAACGTGTAGACGGCGTGATGCATGTGGCCGTCGCTGGGGCTGTTGAGGTTAGTGGCGTTTTCGAAATCGAAAGTGAGCGTTTTGGCCTCGGGGGCATAGCTCGCTCGCATGGTGGGTTGATTGCCGGCCACGCAGTAATGCGTGAGCTTTAACTGGCCGCCATCGAGATAGTACATGGTGATCATTTCGACGGACTTGCCTTGCTCGAGCAGGTGAAACCTTTCAAGGAGCGCCGTGCCGCCGGCGGTCAGCTGGATATCCAGAGTGACCCGGTGTTCGCTCGGTTTTTGTTCTTCCCAATGACCGACCAGCGATTTGAGTTGCGCGAAGGCTTCCGCGCCCCCGGGCGCTGCTGAGGTGCGACAGCAGCTACCCAGCCCCGCTACCAGCACAGCGATCAAGACTCTAACGACACGTTTCATGGCCATTCTCCTTGCAGCAGATTTCTGCTGTCTTTTTTCCGCGTTGCGATCCCCAGTTACAAGAAATGTGGTCTAGCTTTGCCGGCTGGTTGCGGGGACGGCCGGGGCCGTGCCGTAGCGTTGTGTGGCGTAGCCGACGATCATGCCGACGATGCTACCAGGCAAAATAATTTCGAAGTAATAGCCGTGCTGCATCTGCGCAACGATGAAGGCCAGCACAAAGCCGACGGCGAGGCCGAACCCGATACCCAGCAGAAGGGAATGAACTTTTCGCGCGAAGAAGCCGATGGCGATGCCGGCGATGAGCCCTTTAATTGTGGAACCGATGATGATGCCCGCCAGTTGCGTGCGGACTGCCGGGGTAAACCATGCCGTTGCTCCATCCATGGCTCCGAGGACGGCCCCGAGGAGCAAGCCAAGCAAAATTTTGTTCATGTGACCCTCCGTGGGCCCAGATTCTCTACGGCTTCCATGTTCTTTACAACGGAGGAGAAAATTCCTTTAAAGATTAGCGGCGGGAAAAGAGGAGGAGCAGGATGCGCATCGCCAAATAGGCGGCCATGAGCAGGATGGGAATGGTATGGCGGCGGTAGAAACGCGAGGCCTTGTCAAGGAGATTTTCACGGCGCGCGGTGACCGGGAGACCGTCGAGGTAGCGGGAGACGTCGGCGGAAAGGTCGCTGACAGAGGAATAGCGTTCCCGGGGGTCAATCGCCGTGGCTTTGTCGCAGACGGCGTCGAGCGCTTTGTCCTTCTGGCGGGTTGACTCTGAGGGTTCGCGGGATGCGGGCGTGGCGAGGAGGAAACGCAAGAGTGCACCGAGGGAGAAAATATCGCTGCGTTGATCGAGGCTGGAAATATCGCCGCGGGTTTGCTCCGGAGACATGTAGCCAGGCGTCCCGAGGATGGTTCCGTGGCTGGTGACGGCCGATGCCGGGGCGGCTTCGGGCCCGGTCGGTAAGGCGCTCGGCGCTAGGAAGTGCACGGCGTCGGGATCTGCGCAACTTTCCGCGGCCGGTACGGAATCGCGCACGATTTTGGCGAGGCCCCAATCCATCACCAGAACTTCGCCGAAGGCGCCGACCATAACATTGGCGGGCTTGAGGTCGCGATGGAGGACACCACGGGCGTGCGCGAAGGCCACGGCGTCGCAAATGCGGAGGAACAGGCGCAGACGGTCGGGCACGGAAGGGACCGATTCCAGGTGCTCGTCGAGGCGCCGGCCTTCGACAAATTTCATGGTATAGAAAACGCGGCCGTCGGCGAGCGTGCCGACGTCGTGGACGGGAACGATGCCGGGATGCTCGAGGCGAGCGAGGACACGGGCTTCGCGGTTGAGGCGATGCGCAAGGTCGCTGTCGAGGACGGGAACGTCGAGAACTTTGATAGCCACGCGGCGAGCGAGTGTCTGGTCTTCCGCGGCGTAAACGACGCCCATGCCGCCGCGCGCGATCTGTTCGAGCAGGCGATAACGGGTTCCGACGAGGTCGGGCACATCGGCACTTTCACGCAGACGTTTGAGGGCTTTGTCGGAGAGAGATTTCACCGGGCTTCCGAACCGAATACGGCGCGGGCCTCGCGATGAAACTCTTCGTCGGTGGCGCAGATCTGGCGCAGGCGCTCGAGGGCGATGCGGCGAAATTCGCGGCGCGCCCACGCGAGCGCGTTGGTGACAGCGCTGACGGGTAGGGAATATTCCTCGGCGAGCGTTTGGTAGGAAATATCAGAATCGCCGGCGAGGTCATATTCTTCAAAGAGACGGAAGGTGCCATCGCGGTCGTGTTGCCGGCAGAGCTGGCGAAGGTCTTCGACGGCTAGTGCAAAGAGGCTGCGGATCCATTCTTTTTCGAAGAATTCTTCAAGCGATTCGGGAGAGGGAATCGATTGGGGATCGATCGTGAGTCCGGCCAGCTCGCCTTCGGCGGCGGGGAAGTCGAGTGCCAGGTGGATTGCTGCGCCTCCGCGTTTTTGACGATGCGCGGCCTTTTCCTGGTTGATGATGAAACTGTCGACGCACAAGCGCAGGTAAGTGCGCAGGCGGCTTTTGGCGGGATCGTATTTTGCGAGCAGTTCGCGTTCGAGGAGTTCCGCGAAAAATCCTTGGGTCAAGTCTTGCGCGTCTTCCTTGGGACGATTCCAGCGGAGACGGACATATTTATAAACGGGCTTCCAGTAGGCGGAGAATAAAGTATCCAGCGCGTGCGTCTGCTCCGCCGGGTCTCCGCTCTTGACGGCATGGATCACCGACCAGCGCGTCATTGGAAAACGGTCTGCGCCCTCCGCTGACCGCTGGTCGGTCATTTTTCCCTTTGATGAAGATACGATCGCCACGGAGAAGAGTCTAAGCAGGGAATGATGCTGGTGACAAGCGGGGCCGCAATATTCGCATGCTTGGGAGGTACACTCTTTGAAATAATCGAGAAGATAGGACTGTCGACGGAGCAAAAACAAGCACGGGAATCCGGCTTCGGGTTCCCGTGCTCCGACCGACCCGGGCTGCCGGTATGTCACCGTTGCGGTTGGTTTAGGCGCGCGGTCAAAATGACCTGCTCGGGGGTTGGCATCGAGGCCGATAGGGAAATCTCTTTTTCTCTCTCGGACTTGCGGAGCTGCCGGCTCGACGAAGTTCCGGCCATCCAGCATTGGGAAAGAAAATATCGGTTGCCGTAGCGATGAAAGAGCAGCTTAGAATCGGAGTGAGGCTCGATCGTCGGGGCCGTCATGGTAAGCACGATTGCCGACGCGTTGGGATTGCCGCGGTGAGTGAGCAGCAGAGCCGAGTTGTTTGAAGAAGTGTCGACGTAATATTCGCCGGCAGGCAGAGTAGTCTGACCGGCCACAAAGGCAAAGGGAATATCGACCACCATAAGCTGTTGCGCTCGAGCGACTCGAGTGGCGGCCATGATGGAAAGCACCAAAAGACCAGTCATTACTAATCCTCGCTTTTTCATGGGATCCTCTCTTTTCTTGCAGATCTGTTAGCTGCCTGAATTCTCTCCTGGCCGATTTTTCAGTGGGCCATTCGATGCGCGCACTTTCGCGCATTCTTGTCCGCACCGCAATGCACGGCGGGTGAACCGGAGGGGAATTCCGGGTGAACAGGGAAAGCTACGGGAATGAAGGATTTAGCGAGGGTCGACAAGATGCGATTTCGAAGCGCGGTGGTATTATTCGTCGTCGGTATGGGACGTACATGTCATCTGCTGACCGATCCCCGGACGTGATGGTCTTCGACGTTTTCCACGTGGATCTTCGCGCCGGAGAACTCTACAAGACCGGGCGCAAGATCAAGTTGCAGGGTCAGCCATTCGAGGCCCTGGCCATGCTTCTAGAGCGTCCGGGTGAAGTGGTCACGCGGGAGGAATTTCGGAAACGGCTCTGGCCGGAAGACACATTTGTGGATTTCGAGCATAGCCTGAACACCGCGATCAAGAAGTTGCGCCAGGCACTAGGAGAAGACAAAAGTAAGCCTCGCTTTGTCGAAACGCTACCAAAGCGTGGATACCGGTTCATCGGTGAAGTGGAGCAGCGGGAGAAGCAGCGGGCACGACGGGAGAGCGCACCGCGCACTTCCTGGGTGGGCTGCGTCGCAAAACTGTCTGCCATGGGTGACGATTCTGTTGCTCTGGTGGCGGCAGATGAAGAGGCTGCCGCAGAGCGGGACAAGCTCGACGCCGCGAAGGACGATGTGGGGTTGTCGCTATTGATTGCCTCGCAAAAACTTTTGCTGCTGCCAGCCGGCACGCCGGTAAGAATTCTGGAAGTTCAGGAAACCGCGTCGCGCTGCCAGGTGCGTATTCTGGAGGGGGAGCACTACGGCAAGGCGGCCTTGGTGCCCCTCAAATCGCTGGTCGACCTACCCTAGTCGAGGCACAGGCACGGGTAGGTGCGCAGGCGGCTTTTGGCACGTCGTATTCGGCAAGAAGTTCTCAACTAGATCGCCAAAAAATCCTTGGGTCAGTCCTGGGCGTCCTCCGCAGGGCAGCTTCCGGCGCAGGCGCATAAGTCATGGAAGGAACAGGAGAGAACAAAAAGGCTCTCCGCCCTTCGCCGAAGGGTTGCGCTGCGGTAGTTAGAAAGTCAGCTTAACTCCGAACTGCCATTGGCGCGGCACACCGTACCAATTCACGCCAGACGAGGAACCCGGCGTAACCAGATTTGAGCGCTGCGCTCGCGTTGTGCTGTTCACCGTCCCAGAGCCCAAGCAATCCGGAGTCGGACTGCACACGGCTTGAACCACACCGCTTAGGACGTTGCCTCCAGGATCAAAATTCTGGAAGTTGAACACATTGAACAGGGAAATCTGCGGTTCAATGACCACGCGTTCTGAAATTCCATGGAACAGCTTGTTCGGGTGCAATTCCCAAGCAATATAGAGGTCCGTTGTAAACCGCGGCGAAACACCCACCTGTCCTGCGGGAGCCAGTGCCAGTGTCGGAGTCACGGCACCAAGTTGATTAAGTTGAGTTTGCGTGAATAATCCGGCCGTGATGAGGGCTTGACCAGCGGGAGTCAGCTGTCCGGCCGAACTGCTGTTATAGCCGTTGAGCAGATTGTTTAGACCGCCAACCTTCACACTGCGCCCGAAGGTACCGATGTTCGTGCCCGGCAAAGGGTCGCCCACTGTGCCATCGCCGGTTACGTCGGTGCGGAAGATTTCACCAGACGCGCCGGAGTTTGGGAGCAGCAACGTGAGCGGCGGAGCGGTCGCCCAGTGCGCTGACATGCCCGCTCGCATCGCCAATGGTAGATCCATCACTGCGCCGACTCCGACGTTATGGGTGCGGTCGAGACCCGATGGTCCAAAGAACTTGCCCGGATTGTCGAAGTCCGTCGCGTTGTTGATGAAATCCTGATCCGCCGCTTCGCTCTTGAAGCGAGACAATGCGTACGAGGCCACCAGATTAAGTCTGCGTATCCCGGGCAAAGGATTGGTGAGGTCGGTCTTAAGGGAGACGAGCAAGCCGTTGTAAACCGAACGACCGATGGGGAAAAGCATCTGGTTCTCACCGACGTTCGGATTTACTCCGGGGAATGCGGCGGCGGTGCAGACACCGGGTGTTGTGACAGGGCAGGGAAAGCCCGCATTCACGGCCACCCCGGAATCGAGACCATTGCCCGCGTAGTCGGATATCAAAGCTCCTGCAGTTATTGCGCAATCGATTGAGGCGGCATCAAATCCGGCACCACAACCGAATGATGAATTGGTTGAGGAAATAGCCGCTTGGGCATTTGCCGTGTTTAGTGTCCGTGCCGCACCCAGGTGATTCACATCCACGCCGAGCAAGTAGTGCAGGCCAACGTTGCGCACATAATCCACGGTAAGCACAGTGTTTCTGGCCACTTGCCGTTGAACGCCGACATTGAGCTGGACAGAATAGGGCGAGCGGTAAGTAGGCGCAATAAGTTGATCACCGGTTGAATTCGCACCTTCGGCGAGCGTGGTACCGACAAATGAGCCATTGGACTGCGGGCCTGCGGCAGCAACCGCGGCTTGATATTGCTGCTGAAATTGAGCAATTTGGGTCGCCACGTTTCCAATTGGCTGGCCACAGAAAGTTGCTGTCATGCTGCTTCCATCGGGAAGCGGGACCGGGATGGGACCTCCGAAGAGGCACGCGAGTCCCGTGCCGAAGAACAGGCCTTGCTTTAGCCGCGCGGGCCTATCGAACAAAACGTTGTTGAAGATGGCGTTTTCGTAGTAAAGGCCACCACCCGCGCGAATCACCGTTTTGCCGTCGGATTTAGGATCCCAGGCGATGCCCAGATGAGGGGAAAAGTTCTTGTTGGGCTGGTGGATCTTGTTGCCAAGTCCGGGCCCGAATTGATTGAGTTCCGGGATGGCGGGAAGATCCGAATCCGAGCGGCCGGTATCACGAACGTAATGCACGCCGTAGCTGATCGTCAGATTTTTCCTGGCCTTCCAACTATCGCCGATGTACCAGTTCAATCGGGTATCAAATTGGCCGCCGGCCGGGAAACCGAACTGGGGGAGTTCGGTGAAGAATCCCTGGCCGTTTCCCATCAAAACGCTTTCTGCAGGCCAGTTCAATGGATTGGCGGCGCCATTCGAAAACGGTCCCGCTGCAGCGGCCGTTTGGTTGGAACCGTTGAAAGTCGAATTAACGATCGGCGCGAGGCCAAAAAACTTGGCAAAGCCACCTCCGAGGATGCGGTTCGCCCCGATTCCATAACGAAGAATGTGCGAGCCGAAGGTGAAGCTCCCGTCGTATTTCCCCTGCTTGTTGCTTTGAATCGTCGCCTGTGGCGCCAGAATATTCGCACCAGAACAAAAATCTTCGCCGCCGTTGAGGCAAGTCAGATCACCAGGGCCAAGAGGAGTGATGTCGATCGCGATTCCAGGGGCTGGGTCCGGGCTGCCAGATGCGGCAACAGCATCTGCAATCGCATTGCGAAATTTCATGTAGCCAACGCGGAAGCTATGCGTAAACCTTCTTGAACTGAAATCGGTTCCCATTGCGTAGGAAGGGGTGTGATCGACGTTCGCAAAAGGTTGGTAGACGTCGGGATTGAATCCGCGCACGCTCAAATTCTGATCGTACGAGAACCGGAAAAACGCTTTCCAGGATCCACGAATGTTGTAGTCGAGCCTGCCGACGTACTCGGTTTCCCGGAAAGGCGAATTAAAGTTGCCATTGGACGAGCTGAAAACCGGAGCTGGAGACGAAACGGGGCTCTGCAAAGTTTGAGCCGTGCGCTCCACATCCAGGAAATAGAAGAGCTTATCTTTGATGAAATGGCCGCCGAAGCTCCCGCCATACTGATTGCGTCCGAATTGGGGGGCAGGTGTTCCTGGTTGGGGAGGCGCAATGGACGCGGAAGTACGATCCGATCGGCCGTAGTAGTACACCTGACCGTGCAGGTCGTTGGTACCGGTTTTCGTCTGAATGTTAACGGCTCCGGTGGAGGTGAGTTCCGTGGAAATGTCGAGACTGGACTGGCTGAGATTGAATTCCTGAATTGCACTTACGGGAATGTTCTGCGTGGTGGTCCCGACTGTTTCGTCGCTGACGTCCAAACCATCGACTTCAATGCGCGCCGTACGGCCAGCCCGCCCTCCGAAGGAGATGGAAGAGAAGCCATTCTTGGTCGGATCAAAGGTGGATCCGTCCTGAATTTGCACGCCGGGAGCAAGTTGGGCTAGATCGAGGAAGTTACGACCGTCCACCGGCAGCTGCTCAATCTGCTGCGAGGTTATGACATCCTGGACGGTGGCTTGCTCCGTATTCACGGCGATCACAGTCGCCTCGACATTGATGACGATCGCTTCAGAGCCCACCTCAAGGGTAATATTCACGGGGGTGACGATGCCGATTTGGACCAGCACCGGAATCTGGACGGTCTTGAAGCCCTTTGCCTCGACGCGGATGAGATACGATCCAGGGGCGAGTGCCGCAACATTGTATGCGCCGGAGCTACTAGTGTTTGCCCGTAGCTCCTGTGACGTCCCCTTGTTGGTGACGGTAATCTTGGCGTCGGCGACCGTTCCGCCACGTGGGTCCAGCACTGTCCCTTCAATACTGCCAGTGGACATAGTGGCCTGCGCATATGCTGCGGGTATAGACGCAATGGCGCCCGTCATCCCCATCCCAAGAATGGTCCCCAAGACGAACATTTCCGCTCTCTTACGCATCTCAGCCCTCCATCCTCGCACCTAGCACTAGACTTTTCGTGGGATTGGATATCCATTCGGCGAGACTCCAAGCCCGGTTACGCCCATAACTCTCAGCCGTCCGGCTCTGAATTTTCTCTTGCCGCCAGGGCCGTCCCCAATGACTTGTAGAACGCAGACCCAGATGCAAGAGATGGGCCAGCCGTGCGAGTAAATAACGCCTTAAACTACTATGATTTAGATGTCTGGCACGTAGAGCATATACAGATTTAACTTTTGGTTTATGGATGAGATACATTATTTTGGATGGTTAGTCAATTGATTGGTTTCGGTTCGCTCGTACACCCACTACAACTCAGTGCCAGCCACGCGAGCGCACGCGGAGATAGGCATCGCGAGGTATTGTCGGGATATCGTTAGCTCTGATGACGGATGCGTTCGGCGAGGCTGCGGGCGCGCTGGCGGCCGATATCGACGAAGCGGGCGTCACCGGCGATTTGATCGAGGGTGGGGAGCGCGCGCTGCGGTTCGGGGAGCAGGTTGCGGTTGAGATCCGTCTCAAATTGCAACAAGGCATCATTGATGCCTAAGCGGTCGTACTTCATGCGGCGCTCGAGAAGACCTAACAACTCTTGCTGGCGGGCCAGCCCCTCGAAAATCTGCAACAGCTGGCTGGCGGTGGAATTCAGGGTGTAATTGAACTTCACTTCGTAAGTCTCCGCACCGCGCTCCCAGCCGAAAGTCTTCTCGCCAAGGTTGGCGATTTTGCGGTGAACATCGAGATCCTGTCCCTGGAAATGATGCAGTTGGTCCGCGAGCGCGAACATTTTGGACCGCAACGCGGAGCTTACCTGGAAGTGCGCGGCGCCCGGATCATCCTCTAGCTGGCGGATTTCGTAGGTGGCGTCGTCAGAGTCTTCGCGAATGGCGATTTCGATGAATTCCGGGGTGCTGGATTTAAAGACGCGGCGAAAACTGAGCTTCGCGCCGGTGGCAGCCGTGGATGTCGACCTGCTGACCGCTACGGGGGAAGAAGGGATTAGAGACCAGTCCGCAGGGGAGCCACAGCACAGGCCCACCGCGAGAGTCGAACAGAGCAGCAGCGCGCCAAAATGGAGGGATATCATCGTGGTTTATTCGATGCGCAAGAGCGCAGCGCGTGTTGCGTTTCGGGCCGCACCTACACCGGGGGATACGCGAGATTTGAGCTGCGCGGCGGAGTCCTCAGGAAGCCCAAAGCGCAAACGCGCCTGCTCCACCCGGAGATGGCAGAGCGCCACAGCCAAAGCGTCGGCAGCGTCAGCCGGCTCGGGGGTCTCGGTCATGGACAGGAGCGCACGAACCATGAGCTGCATCTGGCGTTTGTCGGCATTCCCGTATCCGGCGACGGAAGCTTTGACCTCACGAGGGGAATAGCTATGGACCGCCAAGCCGTGCTGCGCGGCCGCCAGCAGCACCACGCCGCGTACTTCGGCGAGGCGGAGCGCGGTACGCATGTTTAAGGCGGTGAACACGGATTCGGCGGCAACCACGGTGGGTGAGAAATCGCGGATCAAGCGGGAAACAAGTTCGTGCACTTCCTGCAGTGCCGCTCCTGTTGATTCCTGCTGACGGACTGACGGCACACGCAGCGCGCCATAATGCAGTAATTTGCAGCGGCGTCCGTCGCTCTCGATGATTCCGTAACCGGTAGGACCCGCTGCCGCCGGATCCAAGCCCAGAACGCGCAAGCATTTCTTAGTGGAGACGCTAACGGCGGTCATCGGTAGAACAGTTTACGGCGTTCTGCAGGTCGCTGCCAGAGGATTATGAGGGGATGGCAGATACGGGAG
>Ga0137401_10000502_pt1 | contig 15407 bp, 10 predicted proteins | sample CZOMad1_1_16fung_FD_108286 | JGI IMG/M metagenome (GOLD analysis project Ga0137401, IMG submission 108286) | Vadose zone soil fungal communities from Angelo Coast Range Reserve, California, USA - CZOMad1_1_16fungal (Illumina Assembly) | ecosystem: Environmental > Terrestrial > Soil > Vadose...
AGGGACAGGTATGGGCCAGTAGCCGGCAGTTGCACCTGCTGCTCAATACTCTAACGAAGGCAAAGTCCATCCGGGAGGCTTCTTCCCCGGGAATGAAATTGCTGGCCACCCGCGAAACTCATGTCGCGAATCTGGTGGCGGAAGGATTGCCGAACAAGGAAATTGCGGTAAGACTTGGCATCACGGAGCATACGGTGAGCAACTATCTGTTCCGCATCTATAACAAACTGGGCATCTCCACCAGGGTTGAATTGGTCCTTCACATCATGAAACAGAGGGAAGAACACGTCACCGCCAGCTAGCTGCCCGAGCGATGCCAGGGCGAAGCGACGAAGTCTTTTGCTTTTTCAAGGGTGATCCATCAGAAAGCTCTCGGGAAGTTCAATGGGGTGAATGGCCAGGAACACGGGCGGCGGGTGCCGCAGTCCTTATCTCTTTCTGATCTCCATGCACCGCTCATCGCCGACTTCTTACAGAACCTGGAAGCAAATCGGCCGAATAACGCCCACAGGCCGTTGAGGCGTTGTTGGCCGAGGGAGGTCACCAGATTAATTTAATGCCAAATTGTATCTGCCTTGACGTGGTCTGTGTTGCTTGAATGAGACCCAGGGGGAGCGTCTAGGAGATTGAAAAAGTTAGGCGGCTGCATATTTGAGCGGTTGAGTATATTGAAGGCCTCGACCCGAAGCTGCACTTGGAAACCTTCCAAGATCTTCTTAACCAGGTTATTCTTGAATAAGGAAATGTCCAGGTTGGACTCCCCAGGGCCGGTCAACGTGTTGCGGCCCGCGGTGGTATGGAGAATCACACCCGGCGGCGGAATCTGGAAACATTGGGTCTTGAAGTAGTTGGTGAAGTTACCCGGATTGATCGCATTTTCACCGGAGCAGCCGGGTCCAGGGACAAAGATAGACCTCTGAGCTGCATGCGCGCCCATTTCGTTACCAGCCAGGTCTGCGGCAAGCAGCAGGGTAAACGGCGTACCACTCTGAGCGATGTAGATTTCGCCCACTTGCCATCCTAATTTCGTAAAACCGACGGTTGGGACCCACCTGGGTTAGTTGAAACCTGCTGAATCTTGTTGCTTCTAAATGATTCTTGTTGACACGTTTGCTGCTTGCTTGTGGAACTCCGTTGAATTTAGATGAAACTTGGTGCTTTCGAAGCTACAAAATCGTCTACAATCCTCGACCGATCGATCTCGCAGCCGTCTTGAACTTTGGTGAGCCACAGCTTTCGGAGGGAAACATTTCCAGGGGGGACTGTCGAAAAATGACGATTTTGGATTCTTTTCATTTGAACTTTGAGTTCGCACTTCTCGTGCAGGGGGTGCAAATTATGGGCGGGTAAGTAAGCCGGTTTTTGTTGCAGTTGCTTTTACTTCTCTTTTCCGCGACGAAACGAGGATGTCCCACGCAGTTTCGTATAACCTGAAAAGTCCCGGGCACAGTGTCGTGTCCCAATCAAATCGGTGTGCCTAGGGGTCTGACTCGAGCGGGAAATCCGCTTGGAAGTGCAGGCGGTTCGTCGAACGAAAAAGTAGGATATTCGAATGTAGAGTCAGCACACTTTACTTTTTGGAGGACCTGCATGGTGCGAGGACGAGGCGAAGTGTCGTGTTGCCTCCAACGCAGGCAGCGCATCAAGTGACGACCTCTCAATCTGGGGCGAGCATTCGCCGTCGGGGAATGTGCCTCCGTAGAATGAATTGACACGCAACCCTGGCCGCGAGGCACTGGAATCGGATCTCGTGACCGACTTGCCCACGAATGAACCTGTCCGCCCGGCGCAAGCCGCCCGATCTTGATGGGCTGTGTGAATATATGATTCGGAGAAAGGCGTCGTGACGCCCAATACGATCCTGATTCAGGGAGATGGAATCGCCGCATGTTGCTGCGCCCGCCTGTTACGCACGAATGGTCTAGACATCGTCCTCGCCAAAACAGCCAGGGCCAAACTCCCAACCATCCTCGTCAGCGAAAGCACTCAGGTCCTACTTCGTGATGTGTTCGAAGACCGCGAGTTATTCCAGGGATTCGTTCCCATACGAAAACGCATCGTGTCATGGGGGCGTCAAGCGCGGCCAAACATTATTCCGCACTCCGCTATAGCGGTTTCCGAAGAAGATCTCTTGGGTCGTCTGTGGCCTAAGGTTCCGGGGTGCGTTGGCATGGAAGGAAAGGTTCCCGGCTGGACAATCATTACGTCCCGCGCGTCAGAATTGTTGCCAGCCGATTGCAAGTTTGGTTCACGGATCGCATCCGCGATATCGGTTCGGCTCAAAAGTGCTGCGGACCGCGATGCTTGTTGGATCGAATCGTTGGATACGGGCTGGCTGTTTCTACTGGCTTGCGGTCAGGAAAACGGATTCCTTCTTTCCGTGGGTGACGCACCGGAATTACACCTGCAAAAGAGTCGTCTCGTGGAGCGGCAAATTGAGAACATCACGGGCCACGCGAGCGAATTCCCTGCATATCCCCGCATCCTTTCGGCTTTGTCCGGTCCCGGCTGGCTGGCGTGCGGGTCTGCCGCGATGGCCTTCGATCCGGTGTGTGGCGAAGGTGCCTCGAACGCCGTTCGGGAAGCGATCCTTGCGTCAGCCGTGATGCGAGCGATGTCGAAGGGTTTCGCGACGGAGGATGTCTTTGCCCATTATTCTTCCCGGCTGACGGCGGGATTCCTGCGTCACCTCGAGGCTTGCCGTGATTTTTATGTCAGCGGGAATTCCGGGCCATTCTGGGAGTCAGAACTTCAATTGCTGGAAGAGGGAATTGCATGGGTGCAGAGTCGTGTGAATCACGGCCCGCAATCCCGCTATCGCCTGATCGATTTCGAACTTCAAGCGGTTGATCCCTCCTAACCGGTAAAATACCTCTGCACTCGTTCACTTGCCAGGACCCGCGGTGACACGGGCCAGCTGGAACTGGCGCGAAAGATAGCTCTCCTGGGATAGCAGTTTGCGCGGAGTACCTGACTCGACGATCCGCCCCCCGTCCATGACCACCACGAAATCGGCCAATTCCACCAAAGACATGCGATGTGTGATCAAAACGGATGTGCGGCCCCGAAGTGCATGGGAAAATGCACGAGTGACTGCGGTTTCCGAGGCCGGATCCAGTGCCGAAGTCGGTTCATCCATGATTAAGATCGCGGGATTTCGGAGCAGAGCGCGAGCGAGCGCTATTCGCTGGCGCTCTCCCACAGAAATCGTCGATCCGCGTTCCCCGATGATCGTGTCGTATCCGTCCGGAAGTGCTTGAATGAAATCATCAATCGCAGCCTCCCGGGCGCACGTTCGAATGTCTTCCAATGTCGAATTCGGCCTTCCGTAGGCGATGTTTTCTTTCACACTCGCACGAAAAAAATAAGGGACCTGTTCGACCACGGCGAGATTCTGTCGAAGGTCCGGCAACCGGATTTCGCGCAAGTCGTGACTGTCGATCGTGATGCGGCCAAACTGTGGATCGTAAAAGCGCAGGAGCAGGTCCGCAAGGGTGGATTTCCCTCCGCCACTGGGACCGGCGATGACGCAGAGGGCCCCAGCCGGAATATGGAAAGAGACGTCCTCGATGACAGGGACATCTTCCGAATAGCGGAAGCGAACACGATCGAAGGTGATTTCGCCCCGCACATTGTCAAGCGCGATGGCGCACGGAGATTCGCTGATTTCGACAGGAACGTCGAGAATCTCGAACACACGTCCCAAAGCCACGCCGCCCGTCAGGAGATTCGTATACACGCCAAGAAGATTCTGGACAGGGGAGAGCAGTCGCATATGGTAAGCCATGAACGCCACCAGCCCGCCGATGGTGAGCTGGCCGGCAATCACAAGTTTGCCGCCATAAAAGAAAACGATTGCAGTGGACAGAGTCAAAGCAGTGCTCGGAAGGGCGCTCGCCAGAAATGACAGCAATTGCATGGACAGTAGCGCCTGCACAAATCTTGAATTGTGTTTCCGGAATGCTTCCGCTTCGCGTTCTTCATTGCCGGATGCGACCACCAGCCGCATACCAAACAGGGTTTCGATCAGAAAACTGCCCAGATCCGAACTGCGCTCGCGAAGATCCTTGGTCTTCGCAGTGAGCCTCGCCTGGTAGTGCCGAAGAGCAGCAACCCCCACGGGAAGCAGAGCCACGCTGGTCAGAAACAATCGCCAGTTTAAAGACGCCATGATCGCGATGCTGCCCACGAGAAACAATATGTTGGAAAGAATAGAAAGCAGCGTATCGGAGCAGACCCGCTGCACTTCGCCGATGTCGTTGTTGATGCGCGATACGATATCGCCCATCTTCGTGTTCGCATAATAGCGGGGAGACAGCCGTTGCAGGCGCCGATAGACGGCAAGCCGCATATCAAAGAGACATTCCGCGGAAAGTGCGACGTAGCGATAGCCGGAAACGGTGTTGAGAATAAAGCCGGCGACACTCACGAGCACCATCAAGACGGCAATTTGAAGGAGCGCGTGAGCGTTGTGACGGAGCAGCGCATCATCAATCAGCAGCCGCGAAATGTACGGCTGAGCGAGACCAACAGCCGTGGAAAAAAGTCCCAAGACCAGCACGAGCAGCAACCCACGCCAATACGGCGCCACGTACACGAGTGCGCGCCGATATTGGGGAAATGGGATTGCGGTTTTTTTAGCGGCCACTTTTTATCTGCCAATCTGATATTCGCGATTCATGAATTGCTTGGGGATGCATGACAGAGGCTTCGTGGCCTGCCTCCATCCTGCGGGTAGTCGCGGCAGGAATGCAAATTCAAGGTTCAGATTTCAGGCATTGCGAATTTCTTTTCGAGCGGTTACTAGCCCGGCAATGAAAATAGAATGCGACAGCATTATCTAAACATAAATCGAGGGCTACGACGACCGGCGTGGAGAACCTTGGTATCAGTATTCACGATGATCGCAATTTAAAATTTGAGTTTGCATTTTCTGCGCAAACGCAGGAGGATGCGCCCGCGATTCCGGGACGGTTGATTTTCTCATTCTTCGTCGGAGTGAGATGGGGTACCCCGGGTTCGTAAGGCAAGTCCTTTGGTAGTCCTTTGGGACACAGTGTCGTGTCCATCCCAGTCCATACGTAACGCTCCACGAGGAGCTTACCCAATTCGCGAGGGAACTGCGGGCCAGTGAATGCGTCTCGCTTCCTGAGGCAAGCCCGGCTGTTTCCTATCGCCAGCGAACATGTGGTTACGGGTGTGCGTGTACCGCAATCCGTGGACCTCGTGCGCTCGAATCTAAAAACTTGGATGGAGAGTTGCCATGACTTGTTCTTTTCAGCGTTCAAAATCGGCTAAGCGGACGGGGACGGTTTGGGGGATGTTGCTGGTCCAGGCGTTTGTGGCTGTTACGGCCATGTTCTTGTTCACCGGCACCGTTTTCGCTCAATCTACTTTTGGAACTGTTCTGGGAACGGTGAAAGATGCAGCCGCAAACGTTCTTCCGCACGCCGCAGTGTCCCTTTCCAACAAAGGTACTTCCGCAAGCCGGACAGCCGTTGCCGACCCGGTGGGGAACTATTCATTCAACAATTTGGAGCCGGGAAGTTATCAATTGTTGGTGGAAGCGCCTGGCTTCGAAAAAGCTCAGATTGAAACTCTGGATTTGCAGGCCCGGGAAACGAAACGTGTGGACGTCCAACTCAAAGTGAGTACGCAGACCGAATCCATCGACGTTGTGGAATTCGGCGGGGCCGTAATCAACACGGATGTGTCAAATATCGCCGAAACCAAGACCGGCCGCGAGCTTGTCGATCTCCCTGTGGCGATTACCGCGCATAGCGCTGGTTCGACAAGTCCAATTTCCACGCTCACCTACCAGCCAGGCGTTCAGACGGATGCCGCGGGCAACATATCCATGATCGGAACGAAGCCGAGCATGATGTCCATCAGCCTGGATGGAATCAGTACGATGGCCGTCCGCGGAACGGCTCCGATCAACGAGCTGTTTCCATCGTTCAATTCCATCGCTGAAATCAGAGTCAGCGAAGTGAATAACAACGCCGAGTTCGGTGGAATCAGCGACATTACGACCATTTCAAAAAGCGGAACCAATGCATATCATGGCGGGTTCTTTGAAAATCACGAGAATAAAGCATTTAACTCTGGAAATCTAATTACTCACACCAACCCCAAACTGATCATGAACGATTTCGGAGGGTTTTTCGGAGGCCCTTTAAGCATTCCTCACCTCTACAACGGGCATAACAAGACATTTCTCTTCATGAGTTATGAAGGTCTCCGTTTGCCGAAAGAAATACCCATCGTGGAAAGCGTTCCCACAGACGACATGCGCAACGGAAACGTATGCAATTACCTCAATGCGAACTACAAGACGACTACCCCCAGACCAATCTACAGTGCAAATGGGACGCAGCTCAACTGTGCGAGCGTGCCAATTTCTCCTGTTGCCGCAAACATGTTGCAATTCTTGTTTCCCCGAACGACGGTCGCGGGTACGAACGCGATCGCCAACAATTTCACTGAGGATTTCGCCGCGCCGATTTCTAGCGACCAAGGGGACCTGCGCATTGATCAGAACCTAACTTCCAAGCAGACGATCTATGCCCGGGGCACTTACAAGAACAGATCGGTCATCAGTCCCGCGGTGAACACGACCAGTGGAGCGGCGGTTGGCTCAGCGCTGTTAGGGTCGTTCTCATTGCCAGAACAGGACTACGGGATGACGATTGCGTACAACTATGTCATTACTCCGACGCTGATCAATGAGGTTCGTACTGGGTTCACCGGCAACCGGCTCGGGATCGGTCTGGGTGCAATCACCGCCAGCACGATGGCACGTGAAATCGGAATGACTGGGCTTCCACCACTGCCCGATGGAAATGCGGCCCCCAATGTCCAAATCAAAGGTTTCCAGTCTTCCGGCGGAACGGGAACTTCTTCGTCACATCCTCGGAATCACACGTTCCAGGTGCTGGACACCCTCACCTGGACCAAGGGAACACACACGTTGAAATTCGGCGGGGACTATCGTTACCTGACGGAGCGTAGCGAGAACGTCTTTTCGACACTTCGCCTCGGCGTCTATGCGTTTGACGGCTCTGTCACGAACGGCGTGATCAACGATCCATTTGCCGCTTTCCTTCAGGGGATTCCGGACCAGACTCAAGTAGCGTCAGTGATCGAGCCCAATTTGGAGGGTTATGCGGGCCACTGGGCCTTCTTCGGCCAGGACGATTGGAAGGTTACGCCGAAGCTCACCCTGAATTTCGGCCTCCGATGGGAATATCACCCGATGTTTCAAGACCACCTTGTCAACGTCACGAACTTTATTCCTGACTACTATTCCGTTGTGAAGGGGGTGACAGTCCACGGAGCAGTTGTAATTCCAAACCAGGCATCGCTCAGCATCCTCAATCCGGGTTTTGTTGCATCGATTTCGCCCATGCCAATTTTGACCGCCCAGCAGGCGGGCATTCCCGAGAGTATGCGGTACACGCAGAAAACAAGTTTCGCTCCGCGCTTCGGATTTGCGTGGCGCCCATTCGGCAATGACAAGACGGTGATCCGCGGCGGCTACGGGAAATACATCCAAGCCCTTTTGGGGGGATTGATCGGCGCGCAGTACGGTGTTCATACCTCCGACTATGAAACCTACCGGCAGTCGTTTTCAGGCGGAACCGCTCTGCTGCAATTCCCTTCCCCATTCAGTACGGGGACCCCTGGCAATCAAGACTTCTTACAGACTCAACAGCTTCATTACCGAGATCCTTACGTTCAGGAGTGGAATTTCACGATTGAGCGTGATCTTGGGTTCGGCACGGCACTCCGCGTTTCGTACGACGGGCACCACGCGACCGATCTGTCCACCACAATTGATTACAATCAACTTCCTGCGAATGCCGTTGGATATACCGCGCTCAGGCCAACCCGCCCTTACCCGACATGGAACAAGTTGCAAGGGATTGAGAATGGGGCTTGGGCCAATTACAACGGCGTGACCATCGAGGCCCTGAAACACATGTCCCATGGGGTTCAATTCCAGGCCAGTTACGCATTCGCACGAAACTTGTCCAACGAAGCCGGAGGCGGTGCGCCGAACGGTTTCGTCGGGGAAAACGGCGCCCTTGTGACGGACCGGTTCAATCTGGGGCTTGACTATGGCAACGTTGCTTTCACGCGTCGCCATAGGTTCTTGACCACCTATCTATATGAACTCCCGTTTGGTCAGGGGAAAGCGTTTTTAGGAAATACGAATGGTCTTGTCGAGAGACTTGTGGGCGGATGGGAAGTTGCTGGGGTTCTCTTATACCAAAGTGGTCCTTTTCTGACTGCTGGTCTACCTACCTACGATCCGTCGGGAACAAATTTTACGAATCGATGCGGTTGTAACGGTCGGCCAGATCTGAACCCCGGTGTTTCTCCCTATGCTGCCACTCCATGGACAGGCGGCTGGCTGAATCCCGCAGCGTTCAAGATACCGAACCCAGCGATCCCAGGCAACAGCAATCCGGCTATTGGTCGATTTGGAAACACGCCCGTCGGCAGCTTTGTTGGGCCGGGGACACAGGCGGTTTCACTCTCTCTCATCAAGGCGGTGAAATTCTCCGAGAGCACCCGCCTGCAAATCGGCGCCGAAGCCTCAAACCTATTCAATCACGCAAACTTCGCAGCGCCGAATGCAAATTTCAACACATCGAGTTTTGGAACGATTACCGCTCTCCAGAGTGCGGAGGGCGCGGGACCACGCCAGGTACAGCTCACTGCGCGGATCAGTTTCTAATGAAATGCATAAAGGATAAATACCGAACATGAAAATCCTGACGCAATTTACGCAAGCCCTTTTGCTGTTGGTCGCATCCGCCGCTGCCCTCTCTGCGCAAACCAGCAAGGAAGCCGGGATCCCCATCACGGATCCGCTTACGATCGCCAAATGCGGTGCCTGCCACATTGCGAATGGCAGCAGCATGATGCGACGGCTCTCGTATCTCCGCACTACGCCGGAAGTCTGGGAGGAAGCGATCAAACGAATGGTCCGCCTCAACGGGCTGACAATTACACCGGCGGAAGCAAGCCAGGTCCTCCGCTACCTCAGCAATAACAACGGACTGGCGCCGGAAGAAGCCAAGCCGATCTTCTGGGAAGCCGAGCATCGGACGTTCCGAACTCAGGAAGATGAGAACGGTGTTCCGCCAGAATTGCAGCGGACCTGCAACTATTGCCACACGATCGGCCGCGTGCTCGGCCAGCGTCGGCCCCGCGAAGAATACGAGAAGTTGGCGAACATGCATATGGCCATGTTCCCCGGCGCCGAGACGGGTGTATTTCGCCCCAACAATAGAACTCTGAATCCAGATGACCTCCCTGCGACGCTGTCGACTGGCGCGGCTGGCGGCAATCCCACATTGAACTACGCTTCCGTCCCGGCACCAGAATCAACGAAAACGCCGCTCGATATCGCTCTCGACTACCTCGCTGCAACCCAGCCTTTGATCACACCGGAATGGTCAGCTTGGAAGCCGATCATGCATCCTCCCAAGCTGGCGGACACTTGGGTCATCAACGGCTATCAAAAAGGAAAGGGGCGAGTCTATGGAAAGGTGACTGTGGAAGCGACGCCTGCTCCCGACGAGTTCACGACCAAAATCGAGCTGCACTATGCCAGCGGCCAGGTCGAAACGCGAACAGGTAAGGGCGTTGTATACACGGGCTACAGCTGGCGCGGACGCTCGAAGGCAGCGCAAACCGGAAGCGCGACCGATCCGAATTATTCTCCCGTGGAAACTCGCGAGGCAATGCTCGTCTCGCGCGACGGCAGCACGATGGAGGGCCGCTGGTTCTGGGGCGGCTATCAGGAATTTGGCCTCGATGTGCAACTGATTCGCCAGGGAAGTGAAACCGTTGTGGCAGGTACAGACCGCTATTCGGTGCCTTCACCGTGGACTGGAGAGATCCATATCTATGGAGGTAACTTGCCCTCCATGCCGAAGCCCTCCGACTTCGATCTTGGCATAGGCATCCAGGTCATCAAGGTGGTCCATGCCACTCCCGGCGAGGCAACGCTGCAAATTAGTGTGGCGCCCAGCCTGCCTGTGGCCATGCATGACGTTTCCGTCCGCGGCTCAACCGCTGTGAAGGCGTTCGCCGTTTACACCAAGATCGACTACATCAAAGTAGCCCCGGACGCGAACCTCGCGCGGCTCGGCGGCACCATCTCAGCAAAGCAATACGCCCAGTTTGAAGCCATTGCGTTCTCCAATGGTCCCGACGGAATTCCCGGCACGGCGGACGACATCTCGCTGGGCCCCGTTTCCGCCAACTGGTCTCTAGAGGAGTTCCTGTCCACTCCCGACGACGATGATGTGAATTATGTGGGCACCATCAATCCAGAAACCGGTCTCTTCACGCCCTCGGTGGAAGGTCCAAACCCGAAGCGGCAGAAAGCCTCGAACAATTTCCCGACGGAAAATTGGGGCGACGTCTGGGTCGACGCGTCCTACAAAACCGACAGCGCGCAGTCCTTGAAAGCGCGGTCCTATTTGGTGGTAACCATTCCGAATTACATCCAATTTGACCAGCCGGAGGTTTCTCAATGATCGTTGGATCAGAAACACAACCCCAGCCCTACCGCCTGGGCGAATATCACGCCTTTTCCGCATCCGGCACCGAGTTCCTGTATTTAATTCCGAGTGGCTCCATTTTTGCGATGGAAGGGATCGCGAAACTCGTGATTGAACTCCTTGGCGCCGCCGAACTCCCGCGCGAGATCTTGGTCGCGAAATTGCTGGATTTAGGGTGTTCGCGGGACGACGTGGAAACAACGCTTCGGGAACTTACTGAGATCGATGCGGTTCAATGCGATCTGCAGGAAAATGCTCCACTCGCGGTCCCGGTCCAGGATTTTCCCCTGCAGCGCATCGTTCTAAACACCACGAACCAATGCAATCTCGCGTGCACCTACTGCTATGAATATAGCGAGGACAAAATTGCCCAGTCCGCGGGGAAGGAAAAGTTCATGAGCAAGGATATCGCGGAGGCCTCGGTCGAGATGCTGTTGCGGGAATCGGCGAGCCGCCGCAACATCCATGTCACCTTTTTCGGTGGCGAGACTCTTCTCAATGTTTCCGTCATGCGCTCCACCGTGGAGTATGCGAAGCGGAGAAGCGCGGAACTGAACAAAAAGGTCGAGTTCAGTCTGACAACCAACGGCACGCTGTTGACAGAAGAGATCATTGAATTTCTCTCGGAACACCGGGTGGGTGTGACCGTGAGTATGGACGGGGACAAGGAACTCAACGATCGCCAGCGCATCTTTCACGATGGCAGGGGGAGCTACGACGTCATTGTCCCGAAAGTGAAGATGTTGCTGAAACGCCACCGTACGAATTCGATCGGCGCCCGCGTAACGCTCACGGCCGGCGTCAGCGACGTGCGCCGCATTTACCGCCATCTCACACAGGAGATCGGCTTTCAGGCCGTTGGTTTTGCTCCTGCAACGGCGAGTCCGCAGCGGCTGTATCACATCGGCGGGCAAAAGATGGACAGCATCCTCGATCAATTCGCCGAACTCGCCTCGGAATACTGCGACTACGCACTGCAAAACAAGCAGCACGGTTTCACAAATGCCAGCGACACGTTGAAAGAACTGCACAGCGGGATCAGTAAAGCCTACGCGTGTGGCGCCGGTCTCGGCATGCTCGGCGTCGGAACCGAGGGAAATATTGGCCTGTGTCATCGCTTTGTGGATTCACCGATCGGGAAGATGGGCAGCATCAAGGAGGGTGGCATCGACAAGACGGCGCGCCGGGAATTTTTAAACACTCACCATATCGGCGCGCGATACGACTGCCACACTTGCTGGGCGCGGCCCGTTTGCGCGGGAGGCTGTTACCATGAGGCATTCATCCACCACGGCGACACTAGCGCCGCAAACCTCCATTATTGTGACTGGATCCGCGGTTGGAACGACGTATGTCTCAAAGTGTACGGAGAGATCGCGATCCAAAATCCGGAATTTCTGAACCGTTTCGTTGAAAACTGAAGTGCACGCAAATGCCCGCACAAAAGGGCTAGGCGTTTGCGAATAGGAAAGGACAATATCGAGATGGTCTCACTTCGAGCAATAAATCGTAAGGCAAAGCAAGTCGAGGAAGTCTCCTTTGCAGAGCGGGGAGATATTCAGGCGCTGCAAAACGGATCCTCGGCAAAAACTCCTGGCAAAGTCTACCACCCCATGGGATGCACGCTGAACTTCACACCCGGCTGGGAAGTCGATATTTCAGGCGGCACGGCAGGTCTTTGCCAGCCAGTTGAACGCGACCTTTTCGACTGCTACTTGGGTTGCGGCTGGCCCGGGCACGTTCCCGATCACCTCAACAACGCGCCAAGCTGGACGGATAAGTGCGCATCAGCCGTCAACGATTGGCGCAATGTAGATATCGTATTCCCCTGATTGAAAAAGTTTCTCAGAAGCCGCCGGACAAGGAGAAAAAATTGGCGACATCCTTACGCTTTTGCAGACGATGGGTTCCATTTCTGGCTGTCTTGATCACATCTTATGCCTCGGCTGCCGCCGATTCGCCACAGACGATGGCAGGCCATGCCGGGCTCATGTATGTTGGCACACTCGACCACAAAATTCTGGTAATCGACCAGGACAAAGAGGAGGTTGTCGGAGAAATCCCACTGACCGGCATTGCCCGCACCACAGCCCTCTCCGCAGATCAGACGCAGCTCTACGTCATAAACACGAAGATGACCATCGAGATTGTGGATCTTGCGGCGCGCAAAGTCGTAGGGACCATTGATCTCACCGAATCAGGAAGCCGGCCGAGGATCACCGCAACGTCTCGCAATTGGCTTGCTGGCGGAGCCAACGGGCGTTTCTCCGGCTTGGCCGTTGACCCGACGGGACACTATCTGTACACGACACTGCGTGTCGTCACAAAGGATATCGATCAGTATCGTTTGGACCCGCCAAAATTCGTGGCCATCGACGTCCAAAATAAGACGATTGCCAAGAGCTTTGATTTCCCAACGGGTTTTGACCTGGGTTTTGGGTTCAATGCCAGCTACAAGGTATCGCCAGACGGAAAATCCCTCTACGTCTTTGACGAAGATGTCCTTGTTTTTGATTTGGACAAATTCACCCTCGTGGATCGGATTCCACTTTCAAAGCCCCCGTATCCCGGCGCCTCGCCCTATCGTCTCACTGTTACCGATGATCCGTACGATGACCAAACAACGGTAACCTCCGTGTACACGTCTGTCGATTCTGTCGTGCACAAGGGCACTTTGGGCCTTGCGTCGCTAAATCTTCTGACGAAGGAGGTCAAATACAATGCCATTGGCCCCGCGCTTCCGATGCTCGGGTTCCTCGTATCACCGGACCGGAAGCGTGGTTATTCGGTGATGTTCACTGGCGCCGGCGCGAATCGGCCAGTGGAATGGTGGGTTTGGGATATCGAAACCCACCGAGTTATCAAAAAGGAGCCGTTTGAAGGTCGCCCAACATTCCGCTTCGCGGTAAGCAGCGATGGCAAGAAGCTCTATCTCTATGGGGCGGGATCGTCGCTGGAAATCTTTGACGCGGAAACATTAAAATCTCGGAAACTGATCTTTCTGAATAAAGACGTTACAACGAACCTGGTTACGCCAATCCGGGCTGGAGGTGACTAGCCGTTTGTATCCGCTGTAGAAGTGAAGGGAAATATGATCCTGTGGAGACTGAACGCCATTCTATCTCAAGAACCCACGCGAGGCTCTTCGAGGCTAGGGCTCAGTCTTCACCAGAGTCTGCGCCCTAATTCACGCACTGAATCCGGTAGTGGTCTGAGGGTCTTCGATTGAGGCAACCGAGTCCCAAGACGGATTCTTACGAGAGAGACATCCAAGTCACGATGCGCGAGGCCAAGCAGGTTTCTCACGAGCCAAGCCGGGAAGCTTTTCCCGGTGCGACCGGTCGGGGTGTTCGGGTGGCGGTCATCGATAGCGGCGTTAATCCAAAACATCCCCATATTCGAGGCTTGGCTGGCGGAATCGCTATTGGCATAGCGAGTGGCATCAACTCCTACGTGGACTTTCTAGGGCACGGCACCGCCGTTATTGCAGCCATCCAGGAAAAAGCTCCGGATGCTGAATTCTATGCCATTAAAATCTATTACCGTTCACTTCGAACGGATATCAATTTGTTGATTGGAGCCCTTCATTGGGCGATTGGCGAAGGCGTGGACGTGATCAACTTAAGCCTGGGTACAGCAAATACCGCCTACTGCGATCGCTTGATTCCCATAGTTCAAAGGGCGACCGATGCCGGCATTCTTTTGGTCGCTGCCGCCGAAATTGACTCGGTCCCTTCGCTGCCGGGAAGCCTGCCCGGCGTCATCGGCGTCGGTTTGGATTGGACGTGTCCGCGAGGCAGGTTTCGCCAGAACCCCTCCGAGCATGGACCGCGCTGGTTTGCATCCGGATACCCTCGGAGCTTGCCGGGAGTAGCTCCTAGCGACAATCTTTGTGGCATCAGTTTTTCGGTAGCCAACATGAGCGGGTTTGTTGTCAGAGCTTGTGAGAAAACTAAGCAACACTCGCTCATTGGAATCTGTGAGGCGCTTCACAACGAGGCAGACCGTCTCCGTTCAACCGAAGGCTGGATACGAGACACCTGAAAAGCCTATGCCTACTCTTGCTCCCCTTGCTACGGATCGCGATGCTCAGCCTGAATGGCTGTTATGTCTGGCCGCTGCGCGTCAAGTCTCGCAAGCCCAGCAAGAGAAGTTTGCAGATAAAGACCGTCGGCATTTCCAATCGGGACTCTTACGTGGAGTGTAAGACTTGTTGAAGGGTATGCGTGGGAAAGAACGGAAGCGAGCGGCATAGCAGAAAACCGAACTCCTCATAGGGTAGCAATGTACTACTCCGGCCTCATCCGGGCAGACCTCGTTCCCAACCTTGAGTATAAGCCGGATAGAAGCCTGGATTAAGGCGGACGTGAAAGTATACCGACGTATCTAATACGAGCGTTCCACTAGTCGCGGAGCATTTCGAGCTTCGCGGGGCACGTCCCCGTTGGCCTGCCATTTCACAAATTCATGTCCCGCCTCACACATTACCGGGATCCAGCTACTCCCACCGATTGAACAACCTTCCGTCGCCCTCTTCTGTGCCACGAACAAGCACCAATCCCAGGTCAATTCCTTCCATACGGCTGAACAGGCGGCAGAACTGGGCAAGCAGGCGAGCATCTTTGCCTTTGCCGAACAAAGAAATTGCACAGAGGCTTGGCATCACGGAGGACACGGTGAGCAATTATCTGTTCCGCATTTATAACAAACTTGGCATCTCCGCTAGGGTTGAATTGGTCCTTCACATCATGAAACAGCGGGAAGAACACGTCACCGCCAGCTAGTTCATTGAGCGAATCAAGAAACTGAGAGGCGATCGCTTCTCTC
>Ga0137401_10000505_pt1 | contig 15365 bp, 30 predicted proteins | sample CZOMad1_1_16fung_FD_108286 | JGI IMG/M metagenome (GOLD analysis project Ga0137401, IMG submission 108286) | Vadose zone soil fungal communities from Angelo Coast Range Reserve, California, USA - CZOMad1_1_16fungal (Illumina Assembly) | ecosystem: Environmental > Terrestrial > Soil > Vadose...
AACATCTGCCAGCGGCCACCCATGCCACGCACCGCGGCGGCGATGCGCTCTGCGCGCTTTGCTCGGAGGTTCTGCGAGCAGACGGGGCACGTCCAGATGTGGCCGCAGGTCATCAGACCCAGCCAGCGGGCCCTAGGCGCCCCGTCCACGCGTTTGAGCTGGATGGCGGGTTCCTGGTCCACGTGCTCGACGCAAAGCGAGCCGCAGCCCCTCTCGCGCTGGGAAGGGGCCAGCCAGCGCGTCTGCGAGCGCAGCGCATAAGCCCCTTGCCTCGCGGGGGGCTCGACGCTAGCTTGATTCCCCGTAGGCACCCCACCCCCCCCGGTGCCAGCCTACGAAGGGCTCGTTGTCTTCCAGGACCACGAGCCTTTTTTTATGCGGTTTCGCGTTTTGCCGATACCGCTAAAGCTGAGGTGGCCGCGCGTTCAGTCAAACGTGCGGAGCCACGTCGCGGCGCACTCGGGCGAACACACCGTCCCCGTGGACGACTCGAGCACCTCCGCGTCGCGACCCTTCTCGACGTAGAGGCTGTACCACCCGACGGGCAGCGGCCCCTCGGCCGAGTCCTCGGCTTCCGTTTGCACAATCTTTTCGCATGCTTCGCACTCAGCTATCTTCATCATCGCTGACTCCTTCGGACCATTGCCGGCCAGAGCACGTTGAGCCACTCCCACATATAAACCCCGAAGAATTGCGCGGATTCGGACGCCCCCATCGCCCGGATTCGACGGTTGCGCCGCCAGCCGTACTCCACCCGGTTGAGCCAGTACTCCAACCGCGGCGACCTCTCCGGCGGCGCCACCGTCCAATACTCAAAGATATCGAAGCCATGCCCTCGGCTTGGCCCTGCCACGTTGGCCTCCTTTCTCGCGTCCGCGGTAACAGTGCCTGTGTTCTTCCAAGGGGCACGACGCGACGGCCGGGGGTGGCCGCAGGCCGGGGAGACCCGGAGGGCTGGGTAGGGGACGGGGGGCCCTCCGAGGCGACCTCAAGGGCGCGGCATGCCGCCTGCCAAGCGACAGCTACGCACACGCGCCTACCTGGGGGCTTCGCCGCCCCCAGCCCCTGAGGGGGTGAAGTTTGGGAAGTAGAGCCCGCACGCCGTGCAGACCGAACCCCCGAAACCGCCCGGAGCCGGCACCACAGTGCCGCGATGCAAGCACTTCGCTTCAATCCCGCTTCGCGACGCGAGCGCCGGCTCGAGACGCATCGCCGCCCGGACCAGCAGAGTGCTCAGGTGAAGCGCCTGCTCGCTCGTCAGCTTCGCCGCCGTGAGGCTGTCGCCCGCGGAGAGCAGGAGCAAGCAGACGTGCTCCTCGAGCACCTCGCGCACTTCGTAGCGCCCGCCGTCGGGGATGAGGGCGAGTAGCTCCGCGTTAGTCAAGGTGGGGTCGGGCGACGGCGCCGACGCCGACGGTGTGTCGTCGACGACTTGCACTTGCTTCGCGAGCGCCGCTGCCGCTCGGCACGTGGGAAGGCCGCACCAACCGTCGGACTGGCCCGGCTGGTGCGTGCCGCAACACTTGCAGATGTAGGGCATCAGTCTTTCTCCTTCGCTTCGCCCCAAACGGTCACGAACTCGCACACGGAACGATTGCACGGCGTGCATCGCAAATTGAGGCGACGGAGCGTCGCGCGCAGTTGGACCTCGAGGGCAGCTTCGGATTCGCCATTCCACAGCGTGACGTACTTGTCGCGCGCGAAGCGAGCGCCGCACCCAGGGCACTCGAGAGCCGTGAGGCGCTTGAGATTGGGCATCAGCGAACCTCCGCGGAGAGCGCGTCAAGGCACTCCTGCATGACCGCGACCTCGAGAGGTGGAGGCTCGTTTGTGACGAGTACTCCCTTACGGACGAGCAGCATCACGACGCCCCGCCATGCCTCGTTCGCAACAGAGGCCGCGAGCTGGAGCGACTTGCATCGCTCTTCCAGAAAGTCCGCGCGGTCATTCGCGCCAGCGCTGAGGATGCCCATCAGAACCCCTCCGGAGGCGAATTGTCTCGCTTGGCAATCTTGTAGGGCGCCCAGCGCGCTTCGGTCGCCTTCCACTGCCAGACGCGCGACTGCTCGTCCAGGCCGTAGACGTTGACGAAGGTGCGACGCTCGCCGGGAACGGCAACGGCGGTGAGCTGGACAATCTTGGTGGGGGTGGCGTTGGCCATGGGGGTTGCCTCGTTGGATGGGTGGGGGTTGGATTCACGTTTTTTCGTGTGTGTCAATCGGCAAAGTGAGCTGCTTCATTCGTGCTTGACTTCGTTTTTTTCGCGTGCAAGGCGGCATCTTCGGACCGAGCCACAGGCCCTCGGCCGACACGAAGCACGCGCGCCGGCACTCCTCTTGGATGACGACGCGCCGCGCGCCGCACTCGCAGAAGCCGAAGCCCGACCAGCGGTGCCTCACGGTTCGCTTTCGAGCGGCGTGCCCGGCCTGGCCTTGCACGCGTCCACGTGCGCGATGAGCTCGAGAACGGGCGCGGCGTCGATATCCTCCGCGACGCGCGGCACGAGCGCGACAATGCGCCAGCACTGGCGACAGACGCACAAGAAGACGGGCTTGCCGTTGCCGTCGACGGGTTCGGTGACTTCGCATCGCGAGTAGAGCTCGCGGCGCACGTCGGGCGCGGCCATCGTGAAGCGAATCGGCGGAGAGGGAACGGTGGGGTGGTCGCTCATCGGGCCACCGAAACGACGACCCAAACCTTGACCCCGACTTCCCAGCGCGGGAAGTAGCCCACGGGGCACGCACCCACCGAAGCGTTGACGAGGTCCACGCCGCAGAAGATGCCGCCGACCTGCACCCGCTGCATGTCCGCGAAGACGATGACCTGCACTTCATCGAGCGGGACGTTGGTATGCAGCTCGATGGGTTTGCTCGCATCGCCGCACGCCCCGAGGGACACCGGCCCGCGAGGCCCCAAGCCGATTGCCCACACCGCCACGAACAGCGGAGGAGGCGGAGGAGGCGGAGGAAGCGCGGGCCTGTAGCGGACAGCCTCGAGAAGTTCATCGAGGCCGAGGAAGCGTCGCAGCCACGCACGGAGCCACTTCATGAGCTTCAACCCGGCCCTAGGCGCGTGCGCCCTAGCTTCGCGATGGCGTCGTGGAATTGCTTGACAAGCTGGTGTGCGCGGTCCTCGGTGAACCGCACGACGGTCTTATGCTGGAAACCGAGGACCTCGACCGTGATGTGGAGAAGCACGTAGGTACCGTCCACCTCCACCTGTCCGAAGCGAATGCTGGGGGTCATGGCTGCGGCCAATTGCAGCACGCATCGCGCGTACGTGGGACGTAGGGGAACCCGGCCGGGCACGCGGGAGGCGCGGCCGCGACGCACAAGCAGCCGGCGTAGGGGCATCGCGACGCGTCGGCCGCTGCGTCGTCGACGAACGCGTCCGGCTTGCCTATGCTGGCCTCGCCGGCGTCGCTCGCGACGTCCCAACTAGCGTCTAGGTAGACGCTATCTAGAGCCACATCAGCCCCAGGCCCAGCGTCGGAGAAAGGCGCGCTCGCGTCGAGCGGTGCGGGTTCGGTAGGCGCGTCCACGGTCGAAAGGAACGACCCAGAGTCGGGTGCAGCTCCAGACGATGCGCCAGCGCCAACGTCGGGAGAGAAGGGGGCCCCGCCGCAGGCGGTCACGGTCATCAGGAGACACGCGAGGGAGCGTCTCACTTGCCACCTGTCGAGAGAAACTCTCGTACGCCCGCCACCAAGCTCTCGTACGCGCGCCGCTGCGCCCCGAACGCGGGAGACAGAATAACGTCGTGCGCGACGGCCCTGCCCACCGGAGTCCTGTCGTTGGTCTGGTCGAACAGGGTCCAAGCGTTCTTAACCGCTAGCTCCGCGTGGTCGACACGCGCGAGCAAAACGGCGAGCTCGTTACGGCTCATCGCGGCACCTGCCGCGGGAAGCGGCGAGAGAAGCGACGCTCTGCGCGCGCGATGTCCTCGTCCGAGGTGCGAGCCGCATCCGCGTTGAAGTGCGCGTAGAGCTTCTCGCACACGATGAGACTCGTCAGCCGCGCCCGGTGCGCCGCGACGGCGCGCGCATGCACGCGAGCCGGATGCGTGAGCACGTCCGGGACGTCGTCGGCCTTCACGACGCCCCCCGAGTCTTCTTGACGGCGGGCCCCTCGGCCGCGCGCGCCGTGGCCTCACGCAGGAGCACTTGCCGGCACCATGTCGTCAGGGGCAAGTGCTGCGTTCGGCCGGCGGCCACGATGAGGTCGTGCTCGGCGTCGGTGACGCGAATGAAGATGCTCTCCGTGCGCGTACGGCGCTGGACGACTTTCTTGCTCGGCGGCATGGCTCCCTCGTGCCGAGCTCGAGCAGGCCATCAAAGGATAGCCGGTGCTCGAGCAGGCCATCAAAGGATAGCCACGCGCCGGCCGAAGTCAATCAAAGGCTAGCTACAGCTGCGGGACAGGGATGGCGCCGTCCGGGACGCTCCCCCCACCCCCGCGGGTCATGCTGGCCGCGGTCCCCAGAAACGTGAGCGTCGGCGGGTGGTAGGGGCGCTTATCCTTCGGAGGCTCGGGCTCGGGTTTCTTCATGCCCCGAGCCTAGTCCTTCGGCTTGCGGCGTCGAAGCGCAAGGACCAGCGCCCCTGCGGCAGTCACCAACCCGGCCACGGCGCCCAGAATAGCGACAATGCTCATGGGGAACTCCCTCCGGTCGTCACGCGCGAGACGTCGATTGACTCCGCCGGGCGACTTCGCTGAAGTGCGGCGACGACGCCCGGCACGATGGCGGCCATCAAAGGCTCAGCAGCCGACTCCGGGTGTTTGCTGATGAGTACGACCGCGACGATGACGCCCCCGGCGACCGTAAGCGACGACGGAAGCTCGCGCACGAGCGCGTAGGCGACCATCGGCCAGGTGATGCCGCGAAGCGGCGCCATCGACGGCGAGACGTTCATGGGAAGTGCACCGCGCGCGAGATGAGCGAAAACGCGAAGACAAGGCACCCGCACGCGTAGGTGACGAGGCCGAGCCATGAGAGCTTCGGAGACGCGAACGCGTACACCAGCAAGCCGACGACCATCAGGACCACGGGCCAGAGCAATTGATTCATGTGGGCCACCAGAGGGTAGGCAAGCGGCCGAGCCGGTCCGCCTGCGTGACGTTCATGTCGACCTTGAAACCGCCCGCTTTCGAGAGCTCCCAGTTGTTCGGCCAAAGTTGGAGGGTCGAATACCCGCACGAGGGTTCGGGCACGAGCGAGCTTGAGCGCCAGTAGCGGTCCGGCAAGAGCGCCCAGAGCTCGCGCGCGTCGAGAGGCTGCCCCGGCCCCACGTAGAGCTCGGCGTCGAACGCCGCGTCACTAAACCCGCGCGCGAACGTGTCCACGTACTCCTCCACCTCGAGGGGGCGACCGTGCGCGGACTCGAGGTCAATCGTGACGTGCAGGCGCGTCGGGCACTCGAGGATGCGCAAACGCCGCACCTCGAGGTCCGCGGAGAGTCTTCCGACGTCGGCCGACAGCGCCGAGACGCGCGCTTCGGTGATTAGCTTGATACCCATGTTGCGCGAGAAGATGCGGTCACGCGTCTTCGGCGTGAGGTTCTCGAGGTACTGCCCCACCCACGTGCAGCCGAGCTCCGTGACGGCCGACAGCGCGTCATCGGTGAAAGGCTCGAGTGCGTCCGCGCCAAACGTGAAGGGCTCCACCATGCGAGCAATGCCAACGGTCATGCGATGCCCCCAGGCATAAAGGCGCGGTACGCGCCGTTGCGGTAGGTCGTCCACGGCGCCCAGCTCGACCCGTGCTGCGAGATGCGAAGCGCCTGCGATGCATTGTAGCGCGCGTCCAGGAGGCGCGAGCGGTCCACCTCCGGATGACTCGGTACGTGAATCTGCCAGAGGCCGAAGCTCTGCCCCCCGTCGCCGACGGCCGAGGGGTTGCCCCCGCTTTCGGCCATCGACACCGCGGCCGCGGTGTCGACGTCGGAGAACCCTGCTTCCCCTGCGAGCCTGCGAAGACCGTCGAGCGTCAGAAAACCCGTGTACGGAGCGCTCGACCCGCGACGCGGCGACCCGAAGAGAAGCGCCGCCGCGCCAAGCAGGAGCATCTCGGGAGACAGGCGCATCGAAACCTCAGAAGTCGGGCTCGACGGGAGGCGCGGGCTCTGTCGGCGCAGGCTCCACCTCGTGCGGAGCGCACTCAACGCACAGCGCCGCGCAGACCGGATGCGGCTCGACCTCGTCTTCTGTCCGACGGCACAACGAACACGTCCACACGTGGGCACCTCCTTCCGGGGCTAGAGCTCGTTGGCGACGACGGCGCAGTCTCCGTTGGCGAGCGCCACGGTGCCCGCGTCCGCGATGACCTGCATGACGTAGGCATGCGCCGCGGCGTCGGGCAGCGTGTCAACCCAATCGAGCGTGCAGGTAAAGCGAGCGGACAGAGCGACCGTGTTCGACTCGAAGCCATGCGGAGGGAGCTGATTGGGACCCGAGACGGTGTCTCGGTACATGCGAAAGTCGAGGCCCGCGATGCCGCTCGAAGTCACGGAGATGCTTATCGACAGTCGAACCTTGCCGCTCTTTTTCTTCGCGAGGGTCGCGACCGACGTGTACGTGATGGTCCCCGCCGCGCCAATGGGAGCCGCGTTGACTTCGGCGAGGACATTGGGCGCCGCGAGCTGGTCGAGCGCCGCGTTGGTCAAGGTCGGAGCCGGTTGCCAGTTGCCTGCGACGGCCGGGCCATAGAGCACACGCGAGGCGTTGTCTTGCAGCGTGTTCGTGAGAACCGAGACGGTCTGCGTGCCGTTGACCACGCTCGACGCGTCCGAAAGAATCGTCGCCGTCCCGAGTCCCGAAAGCGCGTTCTGGGCAATGAGCGTGATGACGCCGAGGTCCATAAAGAGCGTGCCGCCCGCGTCGGCCGTCATCGCGTCGGCCGTGCCACCGCTGCCAATGACCCCGGCGATACTCACAACGACCGCCGTCACCCCCGCGGTTGCGCGAAGCCAGGGAGCGAACGCCCCGGCCGTCCGCGACACCTTTGCGCCGTTGAGAACGCGCAGGGTTCCCAGGCTCGCGGGAGACGCGACGCTCGTCGTCGAGTTGTTGGTGAAGTTGCAGGCGTCCACAGTGAGAAGGACGTAAGTGAACTTCGCGCCCTCGTCGAAAATGAGATTCGAGACGAACGTCTGCTGACCCACGAACGTGCATTGGTCGACGTTCCACGTGCCCGCGGGGACGTGCGCGGCGGCGAACCTGCCGTCGATTTCAATCCACTTCGGACCTTGCTGGACGACGACGTCCGCCATCATCGTCAGCCAGTCGGTATAGACGTTGCCCCCGGCGACGCCTCCGGGTCGGAAGACGAAGACGGGCCGCGCGCCGAGCGCGACGAGGTCGCCGGGCGAGAGCACGAGCGTGCTCTCGTCGATGGGTTGCGACGGAACGTTGCCGCCGTCGGAGAGCGACAGCGACAGACTGTCCGGCGTCAGCACAGAGAGAAGCTTGCGTCCCATCTAGCGACCTCCCCGGTAGCGAAGTTCGCCATCGTCGAAACCCGGAGGCATCCAATGCGGCATCCCCTGCGAGTCCGAGTCCGAGCTCGGACGCTCGGCGTTGTTCATGGCCTGGCGAATGAGCTCGCGAATTTCGGTGTAGCCCGCGGGCTCGGTCAGCGGCGCGATGTACGCGCCGAAGAGAAAACTCATGCCCTGCGTGGAGACCGCGAGCGACACGTCGACCGTCGCGAAGACCTGCACGTCCTGCGCGGGAAGCTCAAAGAAGAGCGTCACCGGTTGATAGCCTCCCAAGGCCGTGAAGATGGTCGTCCCCAGCGGAACTTGCACCATGCCGGCACCGACGCCCAACGTCGTCAGAAAGGACGCGGCGAAATTCGCAGTCTCGTTGCCGGGCACCTGCGGTTGAATGACCAGCATGAGCTTCCACGTGAGCGGCCGAGGCCAGTGCGCGTGGACAAGTTGCTTCGTCTCCGTGGGGCCCACGAGCGACGCGGGACCCGCGCCCGCTTCGGTGAAGCGAAGCGTCTGCGTATCGCCCCAGCGAAGCGTGTCGATGTCGCTCATGCTGCGGCCTGCTGGAGCGCCATCGCGTGGTCAAGCGCGGCCGCGGTCGCTGCGCCGGCCATCCCATCGACGGGCAAGCCCATGTCGCGCTGAAACGCCTTCACGGCGGCGATGGTCTTCGGGCCGTACTTACTGTCCACGCCGCCCGGGTCCCACGTCGGGTGACCCATCTGCGCCAGCCACGTGAGCGCGTTCTGGTAGCGCTTGATGTACGGCGCGTTGGTCTTGTACGCGCCCGTCGCCGGATACGGCGAGACGGGCGGCGGAGCGCCCGCGTGCGGAGCACCTGGAGGACCCACAGGCACGTCGGGGGGCATCACGCTCGGCATGCCGGGCCCCGCTCCGTAGCCCATGGCCTTGTCCAGCGCGGACGCCGTCGCGTTTCCGACCTTGCCATCGACCGGCGAGAGGCGCTGGTCGGACTGGAACGCCTTGACCGCGTTGGATGTGTTCGGGCCAAACTTGCCGTCGAGCACTCCCGGATTCCACTTCGGGAAACCGAACATCGTCGCGAGGTACGAAAGCGCCGCCTGGTAGCGATGAATAAAGGTCGGGTCGGTCTGCCATGCGCCTGGACGCGGCTCGGCTCCGACGGGCGCAGGGCGCGACGTCGGCGACGGAACCACCGGCCACGGCTGCCCCGACGGAGCGACGGGACCGGGAGAGGGCGGAGCGATGGGAGGCGCAGCTTTCAAGCGCCATGCTTCGGTGGCCATGTACGTGTGCGGGCCCGCGGAGCCCGGATGCCACGCGGCCGCGAAGGTCACCCACTGACCGCCGAGGTTCTCCTGTACGTAGGGCTTGCGAATGGTCTTGGTCGGGTAGTTCCAAAGCGACGGGTTCCAGTACGCCGCGCGCGACGCGACGGCGGAAGTCACCGGCATGTCGGGTATCCACCCGGGTCCGGGGAACGTGGGCAGACCCGCGGGGACGGGCGTTGTCGGCCACGGAGGCATGGGAGGGAGCGTCCCCGGAGGCGCGAGGGGCCCGACAGGCACCGGCATCGACGGAGGCCCAGCGCCTGGCGGCGGAGGGGGAGGAAGGTCGCCCGGAAGCGCGGGGAGCTCGCCGGGCGCCATGTACGGAGCCGGAGGGCCCGGAGGCCCCGGAGGGCCCGGCTCTGCGCCTCCTCCGCGCTCCTTCTCGGAGAGGAGGCCGAGCATAGCGAGTAGCTCGATGACGCCGGTGCTCATGGTCGCTTCGCTTTCGAGGGAGGTTCCGCTTGCACGGCGCCGCCGAGCGCCTTGGTCAGGACCGCACCGAGCAGCGCACCGTTCGAATCGCCTCGACCTCCACCGTCGCCCTGCGCCGCTTCCTGGACGATGTTGGCGAGGTTCACGCTCACGTTGTGTAGGTTCGTGATGGCGAGCGAGAGGTGCTGCGTGAGCACCTCGACCAAGTCCACGAGCTTGTCTTGGCTCGCGCTCGCCGCGGTCGAGCCCGCGAGATACGCCTCCTTGATGGCGAAGCCGTAGCTATGAAACATCGCGGCCATCTCGCGACGCTCCCCCGCGAGAATCTTGTTCGCGTACTTCTCTTTCGCCTCCTCGTCGTTGCCCGCGTCGCTGTCGTCCTCCGACAGACGCGTCGCGCGGAGAATCTTGCCGTCCTTGTCGAGCGCCTCGACCTTGACCGCGCCCGCGGCGCGCACGGTTTCCTCGCACGCGTTCCAGCGAAAGCGCTTGTCACCGAGGTCGATGATGCGCTCCTCGCCATCGCCCGTATGAATCCGCAGGCTCGCAGGCCGAGGGAGACGCCTTAGCCAACTTCGCAAGTCAAACACGGTGCCTCCGTTCATTGCCAGTTACACGCCCAATGGCCATCAGGAAGCGGCGCGCAATGCCAGTGCGTCGCGCCGGGCGGAATGCCCGGCAAGTGCACAGGCGCCGCCGCACGCGGAGCCGGAGGAGGAAGAACGAGCGCGGGCGCGGGCGCCGCCACCGGGTGAGGCGCGACCGCGGGAGAGACCGGCATCGCCGCGTGCGGCGCAGGAGCCAAGGGCTTGAGCTGCGGCCTTACCGGGAGAACCTTCACAGCCGGCTTGGGAGGAGGCTTCGGAGCCGGGCCGAGGTGCATCGTAATGACATGCGCGGCGGGCGCGTGCGTCGCGGGCACCGTCGTCGGGTGCACCGCCGCCAACGCTTGCGCCGTGGCCGTCGCAGTCGAAGCGCCCTTCTGGGTCGCGCTCGTGAAGACGTCTTTCGCCTTGGCCGCAAGCGAGCCAAACATCGGAATCGATTCCGGGTGCGCGTACGCGTACTCCGTGACCAGCGTCGCGGGCGCGAGCACGGCTTTGATGGGCGCGGGGATGGCGTTGTAAATAGCCATCACGGGCTGCGCAATGGTATCGAACGCATCCGAGAGAAAGCTCCCGCCCGAAACGGTCCTCATCACACTGCCGATGGCGAGCACAATCGAGCTCGCCAGGGTCCAGCAGTCGAGAAGGAAGTCTCCGAGCACGGGAGCCCCGAGCTCCTCGAGGAGCGCCGCGACGCCCGGGTGATTGTTCTCGAAGTCTATCTGCAAGCTCGCGTAGAGCGCGCTGCGGACGTCCTCGGAGCCCATGCCGGCCATCGCGCTTTGGACCGCGAGGAGCTTGTAGCGGTCGAGCGCCGTCGCGAGCTCCGCGGCGTCGGCCGCGAGCACGGCGCCGCAGAGCGCACCCGACAGCGCCTCGCTGGGAGTGCCGGCCAAGTGCGTCACGCTCATCGCGTACGGAAGCGCGCCGTGCACGCGGCGACGATGGTGACGTCGGCGAGGGTGTCCGCTCACACCCACGAGCGGCGAGCCGCACAAGGGCATGTCCACGCGCCCTTGCCAGAGGTCGCCTTGGCCGATGACATGGCAGCCGCGAACACTGAGCTGCGGGCCGCAATGAATCGACAGCGGCCCCACCGTCGGAAGGAGACTGCCCTGGTAGACGCGCCCGTCGTGCGGGTCGCACGCGTAGACTTCGATGGCCTCGCCGCCTCCGATGACCTGCTTGTGCATCGCGCGCATGCCGGCCGCTTCGCTCGGGTCGTCGATGCTTCCGTCGGTGCGCTGCACGATGGCGTGGAAGGTGTTCGGGCCCGAAGGGATGACCCGCGCCGTCGCGCCGGGGTCTTCGCCTGACGTGCGGAGCGTCGCCGCGTGCAGCGGCGCCCAGTCGTCGCAGTCGCCCCACCCGCGCGCCGCGATGGTGCCCCCGTGGTCGAAGTGCTCGTCGCCCATCGGTTCCGGACGCCAGATGGCGCCCGAACGAATGAGCTCGTGCGAGGTCGGAGTCTGCCCCGACGTAATCATGTGTTCGTTGAGGCGCGTCACCGCCTCGAGCACCGGGTCAATGACGTCCGGAGTTACGTGCTCTTCCGGAACCGCTACACGGACGCGCATGGGGCCCCTCCTCTCTGGCGAAGGAGAAGCGCCCCACGAGACAGGGCAATCCCGCGGGGCGCGGTGGCCCGACTAATGCAAATAGTGACCAATCGCCGTGACAGTATACGTCTCGAAATCGGTCGTGGTCGGGAACGCGGTGAGAGTCGCCAAGACCCTCATCCACACCCCAGGTTCGCATTGCTTGAAGGACACCCACGTGTCGAACGCGTTGGCTGCGCCGAGCGATTCGAGGTCGAGATTACCGACCTCGCCTTGCTGCAAGTCGGTCCCGATAAACATCTGTCCGACCAAATTTCCAATCGCGGTGGGTCCGGACTTCGTCGGACGGATGAGCAGACGCGAGCACTTGAAGGGCTTCTGCGGTCGCGCGCTAAAGGTGATGGTCGTTCCGACGGGCGCACCACCTCCGGTCGTGTTGCCCCACGTTCCCCCAAACGTCTCAGGGTTGAGTGGCATGGGCACGTGGCCCTCGCCGAGCGGAGGGGAGCCTGGCGCCATCATCGGACGCCACGGAGGCGAGTGCACCGCCGGGTGGGGCGGGGGATGCACCGCGAGCGGATGCATGGGAGGCGCGTGCGTCAGCATCGGGTGAACTTGCGGATGCGTGGCCATCACGGGACCCGCGCCCGCGACGTAGCCCACTTCGCCGTAGACGCCCGTGCCCGGGTAGTAACCGACGACTCGAGGATAGCCTGCCATGTGAAACTCCTTCATCTCGTGGAGGGCCCCGAGGGGCCGTGCTGCATGTCGTGACGCGCGAGCGATAGCTCGCCTTACCTACCAGCCCGCGACGTAACCGACTTCGCCGGAGTCGCCCTCGCCGCCGACGACGTGGCCCGTCGAAGACAGCTCGTGGGCCGCGAGAACCAGCGCGGCGGTGCACACCTCGTCGGCGAGACGGTTCTTGCCGCCGTCACTGAGAAGGTACGCGCCGACACCGATGGTCCCCGTCCGACCGATGAGCGGGAGCGTCGGAAGGCTCGCCATGATGCCTTGCTTTTCGAGCAGGCCGACCACGAACGCGCCCGCGATGATGCCCATGCGCTCTTTGCTCATGAGACCGCGCGCGCTTCCGCCGAAGCCTCCGCCTCCGCGACGCGAATGGCGCTTCTTGTGCACCTTCACGATGGGCGCGGGGGTGCGGATGATGATGGGTCGCGCGTTCGGGCGCAGGGAGAGAGCATGCGAGCGCTTTTTGGCCATGGGAACTAGCCTCCTTGACTTTTTTCCGTTTGTCTATCCTGGGAAACGAGGGCTTCCTTCGCCCGCAGCGACATGTCGAGAATGCGCGCATGCTCAGGGTCGCGCACGCGAATTTGCCCGTCACTGTCGAGCATGGCTGCGATGCCGGCGTGCTCGCAGGGGGCGTTCAGGAGAACGCGCAGCGGACGGCCCGCGCGCTCCGCGAGCGCCGAAAAGTAGAAGTCCTCGCCCACCCACTCACCGTCCTCCGCGCCTTCAAGAAAGAGCGCGGGGCAGTCGACCTCGCCCACGAGCGCCTTCTCCCGGAACTTCGGAGCGTCGGCCGCGAGCAGTTCCACGAGGTCACGGTGGAGCGCGACGCATCCGAAACCGACACGGTCGACCACGCGAAGCGGCAACAGAACCGAGGCCCCCACGGGACCACACGCGAACATGCTCGTTGGGCCGCTCACCTTGCGGAACGTCATCGAGTGCCCGTCGCGATTCATGTAGGGCAGAGCGATGCCCCCTCGCGTCGCACGGCACGCGAGGATGACGCGTCGCAAGACGTCCTCTTGCACATAGACGTCGTCGTCGACCGTGAGCCACACGTCGTGCGCCGAGCGAAGGAAGTGGCCCGAAGCGACGCTCCGCGCCCGCGTGATGTACGTCGAGCCGTCGACATGGAGGTCGTACTCGCAGACGCGACTAAGCTGACCAAGCGTGCGGAGCCCTGGCCACACGCTCGCATCCAAGCGGGCGAGCGCGAGCTTTAGCCACGTAGGCCAAGCCGTCGGGCCCGTGAGCTTGCACTGCGAGTACATGAACGTCGTCGCGAAAAGTTTCGCCAGCGGCTCGCTACTCATCGCTTCATCTTTCGGTGCGCGACCTCGGAGAGAAGAAAGATGGCGCCGAGCACGAGCAAGGCGCCCTCGCCGGTCGGAAGGAGCTCTTGGCCTGCCGTCCGCTTCGGAGCGAGCAACATGCCCACGATGAAAAGCGGGCCCGCGTTCATCGTCGCGCCTCGAGGTACTTCCACGCAAGAAAGGCGATGGCGAGCCACTCCAGGTTCTGGCCGAAGAACCCTTGCGGGATAAGCGCGGGGTTATCCGACGAGAGAAACGGCTGACGCGTCGGCGGAGCCGGCGTGCCCCCGGGCACGACGCAGCCCTCGGCCGCGAAGCGCGTGTAGAAAGTCCGCAGCGTCGCGGCGTGCGCTTCGCCCTGCGCATGAAGCCCCGAAAGGTCGTCGGTCAGCCAGCCAACGTCCTTGACCGCGATGAGCCACGCGCGAATCGCGTTGGTCGCCGTATTGTAGTCGCCGAGCGTCTCGAGGGAGAGCGTCAGGCAGTGCGAAGACGCGTTATCGAGCGAGTAGAGCGCGCGCTCCACGTAGCCCGCGACGTCTTTGACGTCCTGGGGGACGATGATGCGAAGCGCTCCGACGTACGGGCCCCGAGTCGGCACGAGCTCGAGTCTAGAACAGTCCGTTCTTCGCGGCCACGAAACCGAGGAGCGCGCCCATCAGCATCTTTTGCTGACCCTCGCCCTCGTGCTTCTTGGCGAGTGTACGCACCTCGCCGATGACTCGCTGCACACGTTCGAGCTCACTTTGAGGGACGAGCACAAGCTTATGCTCCTGCATCATGCGCGTCGCTTGCATCGCCGCGGAGCGCGCCTCCTCTTCGTTGTCCGAATGCGAAAGCTTGATGAGGTCTCCGACTTTTTTCAGCACGTCGTCGCTGCTCGCCATGGCTGGCCTCCAGAAGTTTCTCAGTGGGGAACGTGCACGATATCCAACAAAACGAGGGAACACACGACGTGCTTCACAGCCGAGCGAAGTCCGTCGCGCTCCGTTTCGCTTCGCTCCGCGTAGCTGCGCATCATGTGGTCCGGCAGAATAGCTCCCGCGCGCCGCGCGCTTCGCTGGTGAAGGCGCAAGGTCAAGTCCGCAATGCGGTCGAGCTCTTCGTCGCCGAGCGCGCACACGAAGTCCGCGGACGCGAGTTGGTCAAGCGGCATGGTCATCCGTCGTCCTCCTACCCTGTATCCAAACGAGCCACGGAGTCGCGCACTCGGGCCCGATGCACCGGCGCGTGGTCCCGAGCATACCGAATCCACGTGCGTGCTCCCTCCGGCCCCTCGTCCTCGGCCGCTTGAAGCACCATCGCGAAGATGGCGGGGAGTCGAAACTCGAGACGTCGAAGCGCGCGCACGTCGTCGCGCTTCACTTCAATGAGCGTGGTCTTTCCTTCCCCGTCGTCACGCGGGTCCGGGGCCTCGCTCTCCAGTTGCTTTTTCGCAGCGGCCGATGCTCTGTCGTCGAGCTCCAACATGCGACGGCCTTTGGTCGCGGCTTGAAACTCTCGCCACAGCCACACGCTCCGCGAGTCTCCCTCGGCCGCGTCGCGCGCGACGTCCCAATGCGAACGCGAAGCGTTCGCTCCGCGCGACTTTTTTCCGATACCGGACATCTCGAGGCCAAGCTTCGCGAGGTAGAATTCCCGCTGCCCCGCGTCGGCCGCGTCGAACGGGTCCGACCACGTCAGCGCGCGCTCATCGCTGGGCGTACACGCGCCCCCGAGCTCGCGGCGCACCGCCGTTTGCCAACGCACGAGAAGCGCATCTCTGTCGTCGTCGGTCCACTCCGACGTCCGAAGCAAAACGTGCACGTGCGGATGCCAACCGTTCTCTCCGTGCGTCACCTCGACGGCGCGCGCGCTGCCGGTGACCGCGTCGGACCAGAGACGTTGAATGCGTCCGC
>Ga0137401_10000507_pt1 | contig 15304 bp, 12 predicted proteins | sample CZOMad1_1_16fung_FD_108286 | JGI IMG/M metagenome (GOLD analysis project Ga0137401, IMG submission 108286) | Vadose zone soil fungal communities from Angelo Coast Range Reserve, California, USA - CZOMad1_1_16fungal (Illumina Assembly) | ecosystem: Environmental > Terrestrial > Soil > Vadose...
GTTACCGCCCGTCACCTGCCCGATCAATCCAGGGAACGAGTCCGAGGGAAAGGGCGTGCTCGCATTGGAGTAGTTGATACCCTCAGCTACCAGCCTTGCCAATGTGGACTTAGGGTGGGTCTGGACGTACCAAGCCAAATCGGACTGATGCATCCCGTCGACCGATATAAGCAATACGTGTTCGACCCTTTTTTGGTCGTCGTCGTCTCTCGCCATTGCCGGGAGCGCCAGCAGAATGCCGGCAACAGCGGCACCGAACATCACGGTTGTGCACCGGAGTCTTCCGTCCCGCGGACGGAAGAATCTGAACGTGTTGTTTGACCAATTGCTATGTGACTTGGTCTTTATTTGAATCCCGCTTTTCATTTTGACTGTTTCTATTTCCACGCGAGCCGTCTGTGCATTGTGATCCGCTCGTTTCCCTGACGGTTCGGTGTTGGCCCACTCCGAGCGGGGGTAGCGTCTTTCGATCGTAGGGACCAAGTGGTTCATCGCAACGACAGGATTGAAACAGTTTTGTAACGTTTAGGGGAGGCGGGAGCGCGGCTTAGCTCTTCGCGCTGGCTCTTGACACAGCAGAGCGAATAACGACTAGATAACTAACCTCCGTTGCTCCTATGCCCAAAACAGTCTGCATTCTTGGCGCCCTCGATACGAAAGGCGAAGATCACGCGTTCTTGCGTGAAGAGATTCTCAAGCTCGGCCATCAGGCGGTCACGGTAAATATAGGAGTTCTTGGTACTACCACGCTGTTTCCGGTAGATTTTGAAGCAAGTGAGGTCGTTCAAGCGGCTGGTCTTGACCTGGAAGAAATTCGCACGCGAAAAGACAAGGCTGAAGCGATGAAAGCGCTCGATCAGGGTGCGCCGAAACTCGTCCGGCACCTGTATGAACAGGGGCGCTTCGACGGCATCATTGGAATGGGGGGATCAGGCGGGTCAGCGATTATTGCCTCGGCGATGCGGGCCCTACCGATTGGAGTGCCGAAGGTGCTCGTATCGACTGTTGCGTCTGGAGATGTGTCGTTTTATGTCCGTGGCAAAGACATCACCATGATCCCGTCCATTGTGGACGTTGCGGGACTGAACCGTGTTTCCCGGCTGATCTACGCTCGGGCCGCCGGCGCAATCTGCGGCATGGCCCAAAACGAGCCGGCGCGCGCCAGCGACGACCGGCCGATTATCACTGCGTCGATGTTCGGGAATACGACCGACTGCGTCGGCGCCTGTTCAAAGTCTCTAAAGGAGAAGGGATTTGAAGTACTGGTATTTCACGCCACTGGGGCAGGGGGGCGCGCCATGGAAACGCTCGTCGCCGACGGCTTGGTGGAAGCTGTACTAGACATTACGACGACCGAGTGGGCGGACGAACTGTGCCAGGGTATCTTCAGCGCAGGTCCTGAACGGCTGGATGCACCGGGGCAACGCGGCATTCCGCATCTCATCGTCCCCGGATGTGTTGATATGGCCAATTTTGGCGCACCATCAACAGTCCCAGAAAAATATCGCCAAGCAAAACGGCTTTTCTATGAGTGGAATCCCTCGGTGACCCTCATGCGGACCAATGTGGAAGAAAATCGCCGAATGGGTGAAATTTTTGCGCAAAAAGCAAACGCCGCGAAAGGCCCAGTAGCGTTCCTGATTCCGCTCAACGGAGTTTCGATGCTCGACGGCAATGGTCAACAGTTCTGTGATCGAGAGGCGGATCGAGCCATGTTCGACGCGATCAAAGCTAATCTCAAGCCGGGGATTCCGGTAGTAGAGCTCGATCTTAATATTAATGATCCGCCTTTCGCTGCTAAAGCTGTCGAAATGATGCTCGAGCTGATTCAACGAACGACAATGAACACCAGCGAACGAAACTGACGCAGGCGTTCGTTCTCGTTCGCTCTCTCCTATGGGATTCACACGCAAACAAGTCCTGGAACGGCTGCAAAGAATCGTCGCGGCGGACCGTCCGATTATTGGAGGGGGAGCCGGGACTGGCATCTCGGCAAAATTTGAAGAAACCGGAGGGGTCGACCTTATCATTATTTATAATAGCGGCCGATACCGGATGGCCGGGCGTGGCTCTTTGTCCGGCTTGATGCCGTATGGGGACGCAAACGCGATCGTGATGGAAATGGCAAGCGAGATCCTTACCATTGTGAAAGACACGCCAGTTCTTGCTGGCGTTTGCGGAACTGATCCGTTTCGTCAAATGCCGCTGTTCCTCAAAGAAGTGGAGGAGGCCGGTTTTTCCGGGGTGCAGAATTTTCCGACTGTTGGTCTTATCGACGGATTGTTCCGACAGAACCTGGAGGAAACCGGCATGGGATATGGCCTTGAGATCGACATGATCCGTCAGGCTCACGAAATGGATTTACTGACCACCCCTTATTGTTTTAACGCAGATGACGCAAAAGCAATGGCTCGAGCTGGCGCAGACGTTGTAGTGGCACACTTGGGGCTGACAACCAAGGGATCAATTGGTGCCACCACCGCAGTTACACTAAAGGACGCACCGGCAAAAGTTCAGGAAATTGCCAATGCGGCAACGAGTGTAAAGCGCGATGTAATCGTCCTTTGTCACGGTGGCCCTATCTCTGAGCCATCCGATGCGGAGTATGTTCTGCATCGGACGGAAGGAGTTCACGGATTCTACGGTGCCTCGAGCATGGAACGGTTACCGGTGGAAAAGGCGATTGCCGAGACGATGAAAGCCTACAAAGCGATCAAGCTCAAAAAGTAGCCAATCGAGAGGCCAAACGCACGACGAAGTGAGTCTCCCTGATTGGGGACGCGGAAGTCGCAAGCTTACGCGCAACCTACTTAGTCTGAGCGATCCTGTGTTACATACTTCGGTTGCTCTGCCGCGTGATGCCGGAACCAGTCGCTGGCTTCCAACATCCTCTCGTTAAACCAATGGGCGCGGCGGACCCACTGAGCGCACCTGAGTCAGCTAGATCGGACAAAGCAGCTTGGATGACTGAGGTGAGGCTGCTCGCCCGGTCCGGAGCCTTAAAATCGGCCGTTCCGCGTTCTGGCAGTTCCAAGGGTCGGCCGGTGAGATCTGCCGGCCGATGTTATTCCTGGACCGACGGCGCGGTCGCGCTCAGCCGTTCGACAAACGTCGGCTCGATCGTGTAGGTCTGCGAGCTCTCGCGGCTTCCGCGTAATTGCTCCATCAAACAGCGGATGCTTAACGTACCGATGCTGCCAAAATCGTGCTTGATTGTCGAAAGCGGCGGGCGAAAAAACGCGGCTTCGGGAAGATTATCAAACCCGACAATCGATATTTTCTGTGGCACGCGCAGACCGTTTTCTTCGCAGGCTTGAATGGCGCCAAGTGCCATTTGGTCGTTGGCAACAGCTAGAGCCGTAAATCCCTCACGGTCCTCCCTAAGTAACTTGAGAGTTGCTTCAAATCCTCCGCGCGAGGTCCAGTTTCCGTCAATGCAGGGACCGGGTGTGTGACCGGCCTCCTTCATTGCCTTTAACCAGCCTTGATAACGGAGACGGGCAACACGCCAAACCATTGGTCCCCGAAGATATGCGATTTTAGTATGTCCCAGACTGAGCAGATATTTGGTCGCCAAATAAGCGCCATGCTCCTGGCGGACATGCACCGAGGGTGCTTCAAAACCAAGATCGCAATCTACCGCCACCAAAGGCACGTTCACACACATCTCGCGGAGAGGACGCAAATCCATCTCAAACGGAAGATGCATGAGGATCCCCGCAACCCGATGGGCACACAATTTGTTAACCGCACGGCGGATCCGGTCGATGCTGGCGTCTCTAATCCCGGCAAACATCAAAGTATAATCGGTTTCCCTAGCCGCGCGTTCGACATTGATCATTATTTGGGCCGGACCGTAAAAGCTGGTAGCCCATGTCACAAAGCCGATCACGGTCGAGCGCTGACTCACCAAATGCCGTGCCGTCATGTTGGGCCGATAACCCAGGTCCTCCATCACGTTCAGAATGCGTAACCGGGTTTTGGGGGCTACATCGGGCATGTTGTTAATCACTCGTGAGACTGTCTGATAGGAGACGCCAGACTGAGCCGCGACGTCGTGGATGGTAATGTGCTTTTTACTCCCCAATGTTTGCCTGGCCATAGCCGGATCCTAACACGAGCAACTCATTTCGAGGAGTCGTTTTCGGCGGCCTAACGTCGGAAGGCCATCCCTACCGAGCTAAGGCGTCGGCCAGAATCTCGATTGGATGCAGCGCGATCCGACTGGTGCCGTCTTTTATCTGATGCCGGCAACTCGTACCGGGCGCTGCGATGATAGTTTCAGCCGGCGCCGACCGTACCGTCGGCAGCAAAACCAGTTCTCCAATCTGCATGGAAACCTGGAAATGCTCCTCTTCGTATCCGAACGATCCGGCCATACCGCAGCAACCGGATGGAATCACTTGGACTTTGTAATTCACCGGCAGTTCAAGCACCTTCACAGTCGGAGTTAGAGAGGCAAGTGCCTTCTGATGACAGTGCCCGTGCAATTTGATCGCGCGTGGCTGTTGGGTGAACGTCTCGTGCCGGATTCGCCCAAGGTCCACCTCGCGCGCAAGGAACTCGTCGATGAGCAGAGCGTGTTTCGCTAACGTCTTTGCCGCGCCGATCAAGTGCGCAGGAACGAGATCGGGTACTTCGTCGCGAAAGCCCAAGATGGCAGACGGTTCAATCCCGATGAGCGGCGTGTCGGCGGTCGCCGCATTCTTCAGCAATTCGACATTCCGGATGGCTAATCGTCGCGCGTCGCGGAGCAACCCTTTAGAAATCTGCGCTCGACCGCTATCGACGTGTGGAGGAATGATTACTTGATAACCCAAACGGTTCAACAGCCTCACCGCTTTGATGCCGATCTCCGCGTCATTGAAGTTAGTAAACTCATCGCAGAACAGAAAAACGCGGCCGTTAGGAAAAGAGCCGCTTTGATTGGCATGAGAGCGGTACCATCGCCGCAAGGTGGTTTTGTACAATTTAGGTATCGAGCGCCCTTGGGCGAAGCCGACCGACCGTTTCAAGAGAGGTGCAATCAGACTGTGGCCGATCGCAAAATTGTATACCGCGGGAGCGACAGACGCCAAAGCCATCGCCCTTGCGAAATTCCCAATTGCTCGTGAGCGCAGCGGCACTCCTCGTGCGTCGTGAAACTGCTGCAGCCATTCCGCCTTGAGACGAGCGACGTCTACGTTTGATGGACACTCCGATTTGCAACCTTTACAAGAGAGACACAAGTCCATCACCCCGGCGATTTCATCGGAATCAAACGGATTCGCCTTGAGCGAGCGAGTAAGGACTTCGCGTAACATATTGGCCCGAGCACGCGTCGTATCGCGTTCGTTGCGGGTCGCCATGTAGCTTGGGCACATGGTACCGCCCATTAGATGGGATTTGCGACAGTCGCCCGATCCATTGCACTGTTCCGCCGCTCGCAAGATGCCCCGTGAATCCGAGAAATTCAGCACGGTCGCGATTTCACGCACCGCCTGTTCGGGCTCGTAACGTAGACTCGCATCCATCGGGGGGGTATCGACAATCTTGCCAGGATTGAATACCCCGGACGGATCCCAGGTGCGCTTGATATCCCGGAACAACGCATAGTTCTTCTCGCCCACCATCAACGACAGGAACTCACCACGGAGGCGACCGTCGCCATGCTCGCCGCTGAGCGAGCCGCCATAACGCTTCACCAAGTGGGCAACTTCGGTCGCGACGACTCGGAAGAGCCGCTGACCCTCTTTTGCCTTCAGATTCAGAATTGGACGCAGATGCAACTCACCCGAGGCCGCATGACCATAATGGACCGCAGAAAGATCGCGGCGCCGGAGAATATCATCGAAATCGCGAACGAATGCCGGTAGGTCCTCCGGATCGACGGCAGTGTCCTCGATGACAGCTACCGGTTTGGCATCTCCTGGTAGGTTGGAGAGCAAGCCGAGAGCTGCTTTGCGAAGATTCCAGACGCGCTGCTGGTCGGCACCCCAAACCGTCGGATAGTGATACCCGAGACCTGCCGCCCTCAGTTCAGTCTCAAGCCGGCCCGCCATTTTCGCGACCTCATTACGAGCGTTAGCAGCTAACTCGACCGCGAGGATAGCGCCCGGATCCCCCTGCACAAAAAAACGATTCCGCCGTTGCTCGAAATTGGTCTTGGTACATTCGAGAATATGGTGGTCGATCAGTTCGCACGAGCGCGGAGCATATTGTAACGCCACGAGATTGGCCCGGAGCGCCTCATCGATCGTGGCACAATGTGCGCAGACGAGTGCGCTCTCTCGCGGAGGAAGCGCGGTGCAAGCCAACGTAATCTCAGTGAGAAACGCCAGGGTGCCTTCTGATCCGGCGAGCAGCCGGCAGAAATTGAAAGGCGGACCACCAGGTGAGAACGGAGCGCAATCAGCAAGTGAATCGAGGGCGTAGCCAGTGTTGCGTCGATGGATCGACTTTTTTGGAAACTCGCGCGCAATGGCTTCACGATTGTTGATGTCGCCAAGTAACTGGCCGATCTCTCGGTAGATCGTTGCTTCCAGCGAGGAGTCAGAACATTTGACAGCGAATTCCTCAGGCCCGAGTGGCCCAAATTCAGCGACCGATCCATCGCTCAAAATCGCTCGAACCGAAACGAGGTGCTCGCGCGTACTTCCATAGATTACCGAGTTAGCACCACAAGAATTGTTTCCGACCATTCCCCCGATCATCGCTCGATTTTGAGTAGAGGTCTCAGGGGCGAAGAAAAGTCCATGCGGAGCAAGAGCCAGATTAAGTTCGTTGCGAACAACGCCGGGTTGTACACGCACACGGCGCCGGCCGGCATCGATTTCCAAGACTCGATTGAGGTAGCGCGAAACGTCCACGATAATTCCGGCACCGACCACTTGCCCGGCCAGCGATGTCCCAGCCGTACGTGGTACCAATGACGTGCCATGGTCGCGTGCGAACCGGATAAGTCGAATAATGTCCTCTTCGCTCTTCGGCAGGGCGACCGCTTGCGGCATCTCGCGATAAACCGAAGCGTCGGTCGCGTAAAGGGTGCGCATCGCTGCGTCGAGATGAAGCTCGCCCGCTAACTCTTCAATAAGATGTTCGAAAACAGAGGGGCTAGGGGGAAGCATGGGGGAGAATATAGTCTCCCTGGCTCATTCACGTCCATTTGTGTCTATTCGCGGGTTCCTGATTCAAAAAAAAAGGCAGCTATTGCGAGCTGCCTTCTATTTGATTCAAATCACGAACCCGCGTCGTTAGGGCTCGGTGAAGCCAGGCGGCTTCCCAACCGGGGCCCACTGAATCTGCGTATCCGTATTTCCCACTTTGTCGTGGAAGTAGTTCCACTGGTTCGATACCGGTTTGCGATTGTTCGGCTGTCGCTCAGTGCCGGCCAAGCAACAGACCCGAATCACGAACCGGAAAATTGGGACAGTTCAACTTTGGGCTCCTGTCGCCGCAACGCGTCCTTCAATCGGGTATGATGGATCATTGTATCCCGGCGTGGAGGCGTGGCCCGGAACCACCAGCCGATCTACCAGGGCTTCGTCTTCCACCGTGAAATCATAGTCGAGGGCAGCAAGATAATCCTCCCATTGTGGCTCCGTTCGGGGACCCGCAATTGGGGCCGTAACGATCCGATTGTTAAGCACCCAGGCGAAAGCAAACTGGCCCGGAGTAATCCCGCGTGAGCTCGCATGTTTTGCCAACTCGCCAGCGATCTGCAGACTTTCGGGTCGCCACTCGGTTTCCATGATTCGTTTATCCTGCCGGCCAGCTCGGGTATCCGCGCCGGGTGGTTCCTGTGTCCCATATTTGCCGGTGAGAACTCCGCGAGCGAGCGGACTGTAAGGTGCCACGCCCAATCCGTAATGGGCACACATTGGCAGATGCTCGACTTCGGGCATCCGGTTCAACAGGTTGTAGTACGGTTGGCTCACGACCGGGCGATCGATCCCGACCAGATCGCAAAGCCGGCAGATCTCAGCCACGCGCCATGCCCGAAAATTTGAGACTCCGAAATACCGGATCTTTCCCTGTCGCAGCAAGTCGGCGAGTGCCCGTACTGTCTCGTCGAGCGGAGTGGTGTGATCCTCTTTGTGGAGATAGAGAATATCGATGACATCGGTCCCAAGGCGGCGCAGACTGGCTTCGACCGCATTAAAGGTCCGCCGCCGGGATAAACCGCGATCATTGGGGCTATCGCTGGTCGGGTTGGCCAGCTTCGTCGCCAGAATCCACCAGGACCGCTCGGGGCCGATGGCGCGCCCGACGACTTCCTCGGAACGGCCGTTATTGTAGGCATCGGCCGTATCGATAAAGTTGATCCCTGCTTCCTGGGCGCGCACGATGATTCGTCCAGAGGTCGTCTCATCAGTCGGACCCCCGAACATCATTGTGCCCAAACAAAGCGGAGAGACCTTAAGACCGCTGCGGCCTAAACTACGATAATCCATATTTCTCGTTTCCTTTCGTCGCCGGCTTTACTCGTGAGCGATCGATTTTCGTTGGATCAGATCTCGATACCAATAGAACGAATCCTTCGGGATTCGTCTCTGACTTTTGAAATCGACTTTTACGAGTCCAAACGTGGGCCGATAGCCGGAAGCCCACTCGAAGTTATCCAAAAAAGACCACACGAAATAGCCGCGTATCTCCACTCCTTGACTCATTGCTTCCCACATCGCGCGGACGTAACCATCGAGGAATTCGATCCGCTGCTGGTCGTGCACTTTTCCATCCTCCGATAATGTGTCGTCGAAATATGCTCCGTTTTCCGTAATGTAGATCGGAGGACACTGATACTCGCGATGCAGCCAAAGCAATAAGTCCCGAAAAACCTGTGGATTGATTTCCCAATGGAAACCAGTCCTCGGCAAGTGGGCTGGGGGCGGGACCTGGCGAAATCCGAGCAATTCGTTCGCGTCCGCCTGGATATACGCACGAAAATAATGATTGATGCCTAAAAATGAAATCGGCTGGCGAATAGAATCCAGATCGCCTGGGCGGACGTAAGGATCCAATTCCGAAGCCACTCCATCTGGATAGCTGCCGGACAACAACGGTCCCAAAAAACAGCGATTCCAAAGATCGTTATAGCGTTCGGTCATCACCATGGAATCCTTCGAGTTATCGGCCGGGACGCCTGGGTGAATGTTCAGCGTCGTGCCCAGTTGCCAGGAAGAATCGTGTGACCGCAGTGCTTGGAGTGCGAAGCCTTGCGCCAGGTTCAAGTGATGGATTACCGCCAAAAAAGCAGCTCGATCGATAATTCCGGGCGCAAAGGTTCCCAAAGCATGGCCCAGACACGCATAGACTGACGGCTCGTTCAGCATGATCCAATGCTTAACGCGATCACCCAAACGAGACGCAGTTCGTGTTGCGTAATCGGAGAACCAGCCGCAAATATTGCGATTCGCAAAGCCGCCATGCTCTTGTAGGGCTTGCGGCAAATCCCAATGGAACAGCGTCGCGAATGGGGTGATACCAGCGCTAAGAGTCTCATCGACCAAACGATCGTAAAAATCGAGACCGGCAGCGTTCGGTTTACCCCGGCCGTCTGGTATGACCCGTGACCACGAAATGGAAAAACGATAGGCTTGGACCCCAAGTTCGCGCATCCGTGCGATGTCTTCTTTGTAGCGATGGTAGTGATCGCACGCGACATCACCCGTTTCCGAGCGCTCAACTTTGCCTGGTGTGTGCGAAAAAACATCCCAGATAGAAGGGGCTCGTCCATCCTCGGAAAAGGCCCCTTCGATTTGATAGCTGGCAGTGGCTGTTCCCCACAGGAACGGAGCGATGGGTTGATTTGGGCTCTGAGCCGTCATAAACAGAATTTAGGTAATGGGGGTTGGGACGACAGCAAATAGTCGGGAATCTTTTTACGGAGATTTTCGTGCGCTTACTTGTCGTCGTCTCCGAAGCTGAGGGACCAACGATCAGAAAATGCCGGCTATCAAGGCGGAATTTTCTGGATGAAGAACGAAGTCGTCACGTCAATCAGCCCTCTCGAGGACGACGACGATTCGCGATTTAAACGGCATTACATCGAGGTCTCCCAGCAAGTGGGCAGAGGTGTGCGAAGCAAAGCAAGCAGGACCACAAGAAAGATCAGTCCAAAGCAAAACATCGACCATAACCAACGGCCCGAGAGAAGTCTTGGTGTAAGTCCGTTCGGCTCCCAAGGAAACATCTTCGTGGTGTAACGACAGAGATCGATCCCCTCGGTGTTGTCTGGGTCGGCATTGGCTAAGCGGAATGCTTCTTCGCACGCTGGGCAGACCACAGAGCTTCCAAAATTCGGGCCACGACATACGGTACATGATTGGGTCGTTGGTAGTCGCTTCATTTGAACGAGTGCGTTGTCCCCAATCTGTCACGAAAAGGACACGAATGCGCATCGAGTCGATTTCCGTTTTCGGGAAACCTAGAACGAGTACTTCTGAAAGATGGAGCCGGCTATATCACCGCCGTGCGCGGTTGGTCTGTGCCGAGATGCGGCTGTCCGACAGACTCCCTTTACCGACGCGCAGCGCGTCGTGCGAGACAGGTTGGAGTCCTACCATCCAAATAAAGCTGATCGTGCCGAAAAGGATCAGGCTCAGAACAATCGCCGCTGAAAGGATCCCGCGAACTACCGACCGACTGCGAAGAAAGGACGCGCTCAATCGATCGGGATGCGACATATAGAATAGTACGCCTGAGTCTTCCGAAAATATTCATTCAGTTTCAGAAAGAAATAATTTCCCCATCGAAAGACGACGAGTCAGCGAAGCCGGCTATTTCCGAATCAAACAAAGCGCAAAATCCTCAGCCTTATGTTGGCGGAGGTTGCGCCGCCGGAAAGCTCACCCGACAATGTCGTTCCATAGATCCTCCAGCAGCGATCTTAAACGGACAGCGTCCTCCCAACTGTTTGGAAGACGTTCAAAATTGTAACCTCCGCGGACCGGACCCATCTCTGGTACGGCGATCATCGTGCGGTCAGATGCCGAATTACCCTTCAACCACATTTGAATGGTTGCACCGGCAAATGGCAGCCAATCACGCACCTCCCGGGTCAAGTTCCGCTCTCCGCTCGTGACCGGCACCTGACAGTGATGACCATTGAAAGGACGAAAATGAAACTGCGCCGCGCGCTGGATTAAGTCCGGGCGAACTAACAAACGCTCCACATAATCGTCCGGCGTCAGATGTTTAACTACTGCAATGTGGGAAAAGTCCCAGGTCACGGGGAGGAGCTTTCCGGTCTCTTTGAAGTAACCATCGACGAGCGCATAGGTTTTCTCGGGCGTTTCGGTGCAGGTGTCTCGATGCACTTCAACCGCGGGCTCTAATCCGCCGATTCGGTCGGCATCTTCCATTAACCGGAGCGTGAGCCGAAGAGCCTCGCCTGGACTCGTGTCATGATCGGCCAACTGAACATTGACATGATGAGCGCCTGCGTCCTTCTGACTCTTGAGCAGATCTGCAAATTCCGCTTCATCGCTCGAAGAAAAATATCCGACAACAAACAAATCTCGTTTTTTCGCTTCCCGAACATGGTGCGGTCCGAGCCGAGTCGTGAATCCGTCGAAACCAGCAGCTTTCACCGCATCGAGTTGTTGTTCCAATTGCCAAGGCTCAGAGCTAGAAGGGTAGTCGGTTAATGACCAAAGGTTGGCGACGTGCTTAAAATCCGGGGTCCCCATACTTTTCTTTCCGGCGAGCCGCGCTTGGAGTCGTGTCGGTCAGCCGGCTTCAGCTGAATTCGGATACTCAGATATTTTCACTCGTGTAAATCGTGAATGGAACTATGGCCGACTGTTTTTTGCCGGGCGCCGCGGCCTTATATCGATAAGCATTTTAATAGCTGAGCGGGCCAGCCGAGTCAGATCGTGGTCCAGGATCAGGTCGATTGTACCTGCGATGAGACCGGGGCGCGTGAGCGCGGTAAGTTCGTGACAAACATGGGTTGGCATCGGCGACGGCCGCATCTCCTCGAGCGCTTGGATCGTGCCAACTCTACCGCCGCCCACCGTGTAGATCCCGACCAAGTTTTCCGAGTTCTTAAGCATATCGAGTGTCTGTTGGTAAGCCATGCCCGGGTCGTCTCGACAGACCAAAGGCTCGAGAACTTTGAAGTCGGGAGCTTTCTCGCGAAAATAGCTTCGAAACCCAATCTCTCGATCTTCCTGTCCTAAATATCCATGACTGCCGATCAAAACACCGACTGTTCCGGCCCTTCCGCGATGAGCGATCGCCCAAGCAGCGGTTCGGCCAGCCATACGGTTATCTACCCCAACATAACCAGCCAGGTTCGGTGCGGAAAGATCAGTGAGTAGGGCGACGACCGGGATCTGTTGCTCTTTCAAGACATCAATGGCATCGGCAACGTAGGGACTTTCCGTTGCAACTACCGCCAGAGCATCCACCCGACCGCCCATTGAACGTATCCTCTCGGCGACCTTGGAGGGCTCCAAATAATCGTCCATGAATTCGATGGTCAGCTGAGCCATGAGCGAGGTGTCATGACGGAGAGCCAGCTCGAGTTCGTCAGCTAGATGCTGGTAAAAAAGGGAATCTCTTCTCTGCAGTAGGAACCCGCACCTGATTTGCCCAGTTGCGTGATTCCAATCACTATTGACTGATCCGGCAGGTTTGTAGCCCAAGGCCTCCGCAGCGGACTGAACGCGCGTCGCTGTCGGTCCTCGAACCGCTGCGCGCCGATTGATCACTCGGTCTACCGTCGCGATGCTCACGCCTGCTCGCTCGGCGATCTCTTTTCGGGTAACTCGTCGTCTCATCATGCGGTTCGTCGCGCCACAAGTATTCAACATTCAGCAGCAAGATTTTTAAGAATAGCGAATTCCTAATCTCGTTGCAAAAACAATATCATCCCATCTGATATAAAGTTTTCAAATCTTTTGATATGAAAGAGAATTGATCTATCCGGCGGCCTTTCTTCTCCTAGACATAATGCGCCGTTGAACGGCACAATCTAGACAAAATGAGATAAATTATCAATAATAGCAAATATAGTATCAAAAAGCTCAATGAAAGAGTTTGTAATATATCAAAACGAATGCTACGATCTACCCGCCATGAAACACCAGACTGACGACTGGTACCGCCCCCAGATCTCTCGTAAGGAGCTCAAGGACTTAATGCAACGTAGTGATGCCAAAGGATTGATCGACTTCGGTTTGTGGGGTCTACTTCTTATTGCCAGTGGCTATCTTGCTTATGCCGCACTCGGCACCTATTGGGTCATCCCGGCATTCTTTATTTACGGCACCATCTACAGCTCCTGCGATGCCCGCTGGCACGAATGCGCTCATGGGACGCCGTTTCGGACCCGGTGGCTGAACGAGTTCTTTTATCGACTCTCGTCACTGATGAACATGCGGGAAGGGACCTACATGCGATGGAGTCACACTCGGCATCATACCGAAACCATTCAGGTCGGGATTGATCCCGAGATCCAGGTCATGCGGCCGGCGAATCTCACCAATGTAATCCTTGATTTTCTCTGGTTGCCCGGCGTGTTCGCGATGCTCAAAATGATGACGCTGCACGCGCTGGGTATTATCACCAAAGAAGCACGGGATTTCGTCCCCCCAAGCGAATGGCGTCCCATGATCTGGTGGTCACGGCTTTACGTTGTGATTTACCTGGGGATGATCGCCTGGTCGATCGCCGTTAAGAGTTGGCTTCCGCTTCTTTATTTTCCGCTAGGGCGCCTTTATGGCGGCTGGTTACACCAGGTTTTTGCTCTGACCCAGCACGCCGGCCTGGCCGAGGATGTGCGGGATCACCGGCTCAACACACGGACCATCAAACTAAATCCGTTTTTCCGCTTCCTCTATTTCAACATGAACTACCACATCGAGCATCACATGTTCCCGACGGTGCCGTTTCATGCGCTGCCGAGATTGAGTGAGCGGATTCAAAAAGACCTGCCTCGCCAATACAACGGACTGATCGACGCTTACCGAGAAATCGTGCCAGTACTGATCCGGCAATCGAGCGATGCCAATTACTTCCTGCTTCGCGAGCTCCCAGAGCAAAATCGCTCTAGCGGTATAGCGGAAGCGAACCCGCGGGCAATCTCTGAGCAATCGAGCGAAAAAAACAAAGGGAACGTTAGCCATGTCTGACCAGTCGGTGGACTGGCATGCCGTTTGTGGAGTCGATGAGATCGACGAAGAAGATCTCATCCAATTCGAACATGATGGCAAGGTATTCGCGGTCTACCATACGCCGAGCGGTTTTTACGCTACCGATGGAGTCTGCACCCATGAGGAGGCCCATTTGGCTGATGGGCTGGTTTTAGGCGAAATCATCGAGTGCCCGAGACATCAGGGACTGTTCCATATTCCCTCCGGCAAAGCGAAAGGGGCACCTGTCTGCATCGATCTGCGGACTTATCCTGCCAAGGTCGAAGCCGGGCAGATTTACATCGGTCTTCCAACATAGAACCGCTGGTTAGGTCACCAGTTCATATGCGCGTCCCCCCGAACAGCTATCGAACACGCAAGCTGATCCATTGGAATCGCCAAGCAAACTTGGCAATTCCCATTCAATGTTCGACGGAACGGATCGTCGGTAGGGACCGGCTTCTGCCGTTCCGGTTCTTGATCGAGGAAGACCGACGAAGGCTGTGTCGGACCCGCTGCGATTCCTTCTCGCACTGGTATTCCGGGGACCTCGCGTAATACCAACTCACTGTAATACCCAACTCCTTTTCTAGATGTTACCTAATGCACCTAAATTGAGCTAAGACAAACTATGTTGATCTCATGTTCCCCCATATCCCCGGGCAGGCCGGTACCCGGGCAGCGTTGGTAGTTCGGAAGATCGGCACAATAGCACTTTCGCTAGTGCTCGCCCTCTCCGCATCGGCCGCGGAGAGCCTCAATATTGTGTTTACCTGCCATGCGGCAACGACCAACTCGTTCTGGCAGGCGGTTAAGCTCGGTTTCGACGATGCCTGTACCAAAGTGGGTGCGAAGGGTCAGTTTAGTTTCGTGCAGAAGGACAGCTCGATCGAACAGCAAGTCGCGAATATGGAAGCGGTCGTTGCTCGTAAGCCGGATGCTCTGATCACCTCACTGGTCGACAACAACGCCTTTGTCGGGGTGCTCAAGGATGCGAAGGAGAAGGGCATCAACGTTATCTCCTCGAATGTTGATGCCACCGCGGGCACGGAACTCGCATTGAGAGAAGCTTTCATCGGACAGAACTTCATCCCGGCCGGAACGACGCTGGGCAAGCGATTGGCGGCGCTCTTTCCCAAAGAGGGAGCGATCCACGTCCTCGTTGGTGTCAATGCTCCGGGTCAGAA
>Ga0137401_10000516_pt1 | contig 15199 bp, 11 predicted proteins | sample CZOMad1_1_16fung_FD_108286 | JGI IMG/M metagenome (GOLD analysis project Ga0137401, IMG submission 108286) | Vadose zone soil fungal communities from Angelo Coast Range Reserve, California, USA - CZOMad1_1_16fungal (Illumina Assembly) | ecosystem: Environmental > Terrestrial > Soil > Vadose...
GCTTTTGGTCGTCCAGTTACCATGGGATTCCTCCAGCATACAGGATGATCCCCACAATATATCAGGTCCCTGGCTTATTCAAGTTATTTATGAAACGCAACACTAGCCGCCAACGACTAATATGTAGCCGGACTCTCATTTCAGTATGCTTGTCGAAAAGACAGACTCCCGGATAGCTGAGACGGCAATTCCGGTCGGTTCGGTTGTGCCGTTGGCGCCGGTCGTACGCCTACGCGCGTCGAGCGCGGGGTTTAGACCTGTTTGTCTATCAGACCTCGAGACCCTCACGCATTTTTATGCTCAACTCGATGAGCCATTGGCGGATCTGAACGCGTTGATGATGATTGCTTGGCGACGCGTACTAGACTTGCACTTGCTGATAGAGGATGAAGTCCTCTACATGGTCGCAAACTGGGAAGGTGGGCCAATGCTGTGGGGACCTCCCATCGGTGATCGGGTTTCAATGAATCACATCCGAAAGGCTTTCCAATTACTACGTCAACTTGATCCAGATGACTCGGAGCCCGTGATCGCTTATCTGTGGGAAGGTTATTCGTTGTGGGAAACTTTGGTAGAAAGTGACGAGTTCGTCGCGGTGAGGGAAGGAACTGAGTACATCTACGATACTTCCAAAATCGCTGCCCTGGCTGGCGGTGAATACAAGAAAAAACGTAAGGAGTATCTTCGATTCAAAGAGACTCATGATCCAGAAGTACACGAATATTCTGACGCACTTGTAGCTGATTGCTTGCGTCTGTTAGAGAGGTGGATGAGTCAAAAGTCCAGAACCGTCTCCGGCGATGATTGGGAAAAGCTGCTCGCCGAATGTACTGCTTGCGAAGTTGCATTTAGAGATCGAATGCCTTTTAGAGGAGTCGTCGCGCTAGTTGATGGCAAGGTCTGCGCATTTAGCCTCGGTGGTCCTCAGGGAAAAGATCGGTTCAGCTGTATGTTTGAAAAAACCGATCTCGATTTTCCGCCCGCGCCGGCTTTTATTTTTTCGCAACTCGCGCAGAAGCTGGTAGGGTCACACTCTGAAATCACTCTAGGTGAAGACTGGCACGTCGGCTACCTAACTCATTCAAAGCAGTTGTGGCATCCAAAGCGACAACAGGCGAGCTACTATCTGCAAGAGCGACTCAACGAAGTTTCCCCATTGCACGGGATGACGCTGTCAACTCTTGGTTGAAGTCCGGAGCCAGTAGTAATATCCTCGGGCTGCTAAAGTCCAAGGTCTCGAAAAGTTCTGAGCAAGTTTATCTAATTTCAGTTAAGCAATGGGACGTCTACTAGTAAGTGTGCGAGGTGCAAATGAAGCGCTGGCTGCGGCTGAGGGCGGCGCCCACATTGCCGACGTTGAATATCCCGGTTCCGCCTTGGGCACGCCTTATCCCCTAAATATTAAAGCAGTTCGTCAGCGGCTTGACGAAAACGGATTTCAGCAGGTGACGATCTCAACGAACATCGGAGAGGATCAACCGGTGCGAAGTACAGCCTGTCAGGCAGCGCTTGGAGTTGCTACTGCGGGTGCCGATTTCGTGAAGTGTGGTCTTGCGGGACTCGATCCAAAGGGGGCAGCGTACCTGGCTCGGAGTTTGGTAAGGACCGTGCAAGAGTGGTGGCCGGAGAAGAAGGTATATCCGGCTGTGTTTCCCGATGAAGAATACGCGATTTCTTTTGATCCTCTAGAAGATGGACCAGCACTTGTTGAAGGGACTGGCTGCGACGGGTTACTGATAGACACTTACAACAAATCTATCGGCAAGGGACTCCTTGATTACTACACACTTGAACAGTTGACCAAGTTCGTCAACGATCTTCACGCGTTAGAAAAAGAGGCGTGGCTCGCGGGCAGCGTATCGGCGAGCCAGCTACCGGAACTCTGGAAGACCGGTGTCGACGTTGTTTGTGTTCGCGGCGCGGCGAACAGTTAGAAGGTGAAGGCCGATTTGGATCCGTTTCGACGCGCATTGTTCGCGAGCTTGTTGCAACAACAGAGAAATAGGGACCTAAGGGAGCTTCAAGACTCGACCTTCGTTCCAAGCATCCTGATCTAGTCCAAACATGATCTTCTAGTTTCTGATCCGGCGCGTTAATACTAATACATGGCTTCACCTCTTTACATTGAGCGGCTCATTCTCCAAGAGATAAGGTGCTTCGAACAGCTTGATATCCAGTTCACCAAACAGGGAGAGTCAATTGTTATTATCGGGGACAACGGCGACGGCAAGTCCGCAGTGTTACGTAGTCTTGCAATAGGATTATGCGACCAGTCAAGTGCGGCAGCTTTGTTCCGTGAGTTGCCTGGAGAGTTTGTACGAAGGGACCACGGGAAGAGAGAATCCTTCGTCCAAGTGGATCTTCGAGGCAACGGTGCGGCCTACCGAGAACACACAACAATTCAACGTCGTTCTGGTAGTACCAACAGGAATTGGGGCCGAGATTGGAGGACATGCTGGTGATGCAGCGCCAGTAGCACGGTTATTAGGCGCTGCGTGCGACACGCTCATTACGCATCCTAACGCGGTCAACGCCTCCGACCTGAACGAAATTCCCGAGAATGGTCTATACGTTGAAGGAAGTGTGTTATGCCGTTTGCTGATGGGAACGGCAGGTCTGCAACCGGTGCGAGCCAATCGGATTCTTGTCGTCATCGACGCCCACGAAGATGAGATGTTCGTAAATCTGGCAATCAACGCGGTCAACGCCGCGCGCGCTGCCTTGGGGTTAGATTGCACACAGATCGTGCAGCTTGATCCTTCCATTAAGTTGATCGCGGAATACAGCGCATCGGGAAGCGCGGTGGGGCGAGTTGAATCCGTTGAAAGGCTATTCGATGTGCTCGACGCGTATCGCCATCAGTATGACGCGGTAGCGATATCGTCTGTGATCAGCCTGCCGTCCAATTTCCACATGGACTATTTTCGCAGCGACGGGAAAATGATCAATCCATGGGGTGGAGTTGAAGCTATGCTGACTCATGCAGTTTCCACTCTCTATAATGTACCTTCCGCACATTCGCCAATGTTGGAAAACAGCGACATTGCAAATACAGATCCCGGCATCGTCGATCCTCGGATGGCTGCGGAGGCAGTTTCAAATGCTTACTTGCACTGTGTCTTGAAAGGCCTGCACCGAAGTCCAAAGATAGTTACCGATCCAATTGGAATGTGGCACCACAGCGTTCTCACGGCTGCCGATATCTCATGCCTCGTGATCCCTGATGGGTGTCTTGGACTTCCGACACTCGCCGCTTTGGAGCAAGGAATCAAAGTGATCGCTGTTCGCGAGAACCGCAACCTCATGCGAAATGATTTGAGTTCATTGCCTTGGGCGACCGGCCAGTTTTATTCCGTGGATAATTATTGGGAAGCTGCTGGTGTCCTGACTGCTCTGAAAGCAGGAGTTTCGCCCAGTGCAGTTAGAAGACCAATCAATGAGATTGAGGTTGAGAAAAAGTCATCAGAACCACATACCGACGCAGTCCGAACGGTGGGCGCTCACAGCTAAGCGGAATATAGTTGAAGCTTCTTTCTCATCGCATCGTCGTTGCACTGTCCTGACTTCCCAATAGCAAGCTGCAGGTCAAAAATATTGACAACGCTACTCCCTGGTCCTATAGTCGCGTGCAGTTCTGATCTTCAAACGTTTACGTGCGACTCTCCTCGCAGAAGCCCCACGCAAACAACAATAATTCAAGTAGAGTGGGCGCTCGTTACACTCTGTCTTTGGAAGAGCGTCTCAAGAGTTCTTCACATGTGCTACCTAGACTCCCGATTCCCAGCAGAGACATCGCGTTTGGGATTGCGGCTCATCGTCTGTCAGTTAAGACGTGAAAGGAGCAGTCCGTGATCAAGAACCTTTCGGAGTTGAAACCATACAAGTCTTTCCTCCTGTCGCGGATACGGGATGGAAATCCAATCAAGAGCGTTGTAAACGATTCGCTTGCCGATCTGAAGGAGCTGTTCTCCCTCGAAGATGGTGGGCTTCGCAAAGTGATTTCTAGCTCCGATGAAGTAAAGTCAGGCCAGCTTGCAGTTGGTTATTTGCACTATCTCGAAGAAGAGCAAGCGCCCTGGACAGTTAATTCACAGACCGTAGACCGGATTAATCATTTGATTTTAGTCTGCAGACGAAATCGCCACGTAGCAATTTACCTTTCAGACACGAGTTGGCGATCGGCAATTGTAAAAAAGCTTGGTAAGACGTCTGCAAAAGGGCTCGGCGTCCTCCAGAAAATAGAGCCTGGGTTGCTCAATAGCGCATTTGTGAAAGGTGCCGCGAGAACCCTCTGGTTATCAGGAACCCACGCCCGAACCTCTATCAAGGCCGACAACAAAATTCTCTCAGGGGTAGAGCTTCAGGATGCCTTGGACCCGCTCGCGGATCAGACTTATTACTTCACTGCGGCGCGTTGTGCAACAGACTTTGATAAAGCCGTACTTGCTGTGGGCACTTCTCCGCGTGGGTCGCGGATCTGGATGAGCTCGAGTCGCTCCTGGGATGAATTTCAGAAGGCGGTAACGGCAATGTTGAAACATCTGGAAGCGACGACTAAACCGGTGTCAGATCCAATTCCTGTCGTCGCGGTTTCATCTGTGCAGACTAGCAAGATTACCGAGGCCTTTGATCTTGGCGTCATACCGCCGGAACTCTTGTCTGATGACCCCTCAATCGATGAAGGAACCCGTGAAGAGATGGAAGAGTGGGCCTACTACTCGCGTTTCAAGATTCTCAAGAGCTCGAAGGCTAACTTTAGTGCAGAAGTAGAGTTGAAAAATAGTGTCCTTGGCGAAATCGAATTTCAGATGGACTCAAGCGATCCGGACAACGTCAAATGGCGGTTGGAGGGTACTCCGGCATCTGGAGCTACGAAAGACGATTTAGCAAAAGCACTCGCGGTCTGTCGTAGGGCAAATTGGGTCAAGATTTGGTATGAGTCAGGGCATACAATTTCTGATGGAGCAGTCTTTGAAGTGCGACATCGCGATATTCCATTTAATGATTTTGAGTGGGTCGATTTTTCGAAGTACCTTGGAGGCGGTTCGTATAAGAAATACAACATCAAACGTGAAAAACCGACGCCGCTAAATTTGAAGACTATCGGTAATCAGGATTCTTTGTTTTGCTGGGTCAAGAATGCCTGGCCCATCGCTGGTCTGGGTTCAAGTAAGGTGGCTGGCTTGCCTGTGATGATGGCGCCGGCGAGATCGCTGACTTCATTCATCTTGACGATGTCAGTGTTCCGCCAAAACTCTCTTTGATTCACGTGAAGGCCGCGGGGAGCGCCGAGCCTACGCGTGATATTGCCGTTGCCAAGTACGAAGTAGTAACGGCCCAGGCGATTAAGAATCTGCGTAGTCTTGATCGGATCCTATTAGAGGAAGGCATGCAGCAAGGAATGAATAGAGCGATTAAGAACCTTGTGTGGCATAACGGGAAGCCGACTTCAAGGCAAGAGATGCTGTCCCGCTCGGAAAGATCGGTTCGAGTTACGAACGGGAGGTAATTATTCTACAACCTCATCTGATAAAAGCCCGCGTGGATTCAGCCCGTGCCAATCCAAAGGGACAGGACGCCTCGAAACTTCGCCAGTTCGACACGCTTCTCTTGGCTCAGGCAAATTCCTGTCATGGTCTTCAGGCGCGTCTGAGAGTAGTGTCCGCGGATGAGCTGGCCGCGAAATTGGTCGTTCCGAAGAAACCCAAGAAGCGAACGTAGTGGTTTGGAGAATTTAGATGAATGACGAAAAGAAAACGCCTCCAGCGCTGTCCAGTCGCGAAGCGCTCGCCGAGCGCAACAAGATTATGGAGGAGAAAGGCGTACTCTCGGGTGCGCGAGTCTATCTCTCTGGTCCAATGGACTTTGTTGCGTCCCGCCAGGACGAAAAGAAAAACGGTTGGCGCACGCGCGTCAGCGAATTCATGCGAAAGCGTTTTCAGACGGCGGTGTACGATCCATGGAACAAACCTACCGTAATGGGAATGCCGGAGTACGGTAAGGAGGATGAGTTCTCGAACAACGAGCGGAACAAATGGACTTTCGAAGACACATCGGAAGGCGCAAAAGTACGAGCGCAATTGTGCGATCATTTTTGGCCACCTTGCATATTGATTTGCGAATGGTCGACACCACGGACTTTACCATCGCCTATTGTCCAACCAGCGTTTACAGCGTCGGCACCGTACATGAGATTGTCATGGCCAGGCTGCAGTATAAGCCGGTTCTTTTGGTCAGTCCGCCAGTAGTTTTTCCAGCGCTTGACGAATTAAGGGAGTATTTAGATCAGCGACAGGACGAAGCGGCGAAACACCTGCTTGACTCTTTGATTGAACAGGCGTCATTAAGACCAAATGAGAGAGGCATTCCAAGCATGTGGTATATGGCATTACTCGACGGAGAATACTTCTTTGACGGCTTTGGCTTTTGTGACTACGCCAAAGAATTCGGTTGGACCACTGACACAAAGATGGATGACCGCGAGCATAAATTCACGCCGCGGCGTCCGCTGCTGCCGTACCTCGATCGACTCAACCGTAAGATCCCAAAGCGTTGCGACTTCGGACAAGACAAAGAAATAGAGAACGCGGATTGGCTAATCCTGAATCCTAATTCCGGCGACGGCTCATAGACGATCGTAACTGGACCGTCGAATGGGTAGTTGGCTCATTCCGAACAGCCGCAAAACAACTTATGAGAAGGCGCGCAAAGAGACAGGACTTCTCAGTGAGGGCCGTCTCGGGCACCTATGTGGTGCTGCTGGGCATGAATATCAATTCCGGCTCGCCTCTGCTTGAAGGTCTTCTCGGCTTTGCGATTCATCGGACTGAGCATATGGCGCGAACGGAAAGCCGAGGGCGCTGGCTGCAGGGATATCTGACCTTCGAGGCCACGCGGAAGAATCATAGATTTGGAGAACTCGTAAGCACTCTTAAGAACCCGATTCAGGAGTTTCTGTGGGGTGATTACACCGCCAGAGCTGACCGTCGGTATACGTATCGGGTAGTGCCGATGTATGGCAAGCCGGGCGCTCTCAGAAGGGGACGATCAATCCAAGTGACGATCTCTACAGAGAGTGAAATCAAGAACACGCACGCAGTTTTCTTTAATCGAGGGGCCGCTGCCTCTCAATCTTATGCGCGCCATTTTCGGAACAAGAGGCCTGACAGACTGCCCGATGGGCGTGCGTTCAAATGGCTTTCGCGCGGCCTGGAAGAAGGCTTAATCGGTTTCATCGAGAAGGCGAAGAATGAGCATTGGGCTTTGCGCGCGGCCGTCTATGAATTTCAGCACCAGCCAGTACTCGAGGCGTTCCGGAAGGCGCACGAAGCAGGTGCAATTGTACGAATCATCTTTGACTACAAGATGGGAATGAATAAGCCTGCGAGGAAAAATTGGAATGCGATTAAGAAAGCCGGTATGACTGATCTTGTGATTAGGCGCACGCAAAACAAGTCTTCAATTTCGCATAACAAATTCATCGTGCTATTGCATGATGGTGATCCCGTCGAGGTATGGACCGGTTCGACCAACATGACCGTCGGCGGTATCTCCAATCTTGGTCATGTGGTTCGCGACAAAACCATCGCCCGAATCTATTACCAATATTGGCAGCAACTCAGTGCCGATCCGCCGGCCAAAGAGTTCAGGGAATGGAATGAGAAGCACACGTCTCTGAAGCGACAGAACCGATCGAAGATGCGCGTTATCTTCAGCCCGAGGTTGAGTCTCGAAGGCCTCGAGTATTACACGCGACTGATGGACAAAGCGCGGTCAGGCGTTTTTCTCACCGCGGCTTTCGGCGTCAACCAGTTGTTTCGGAATATTCTCGAAAGGCGAAAGCCGTATCTCAGATATCTGCTGCTCGAGACTGCGGGCGCGAACATAAAGCTGATCAAACGGAACCTTAACAATCAAATTGCTGTTGGGGGGTTGATCGGCGATGAAGAAGGAATGATTGACGAATGGCTTAGAGAGGAATATCGCGGTGAACGCCTAAGCGGGCTGAACGATCACGTAAAGTATGTTCACACGAAGTACATGTTGATTGATCCACTGAGTGAAAAACCCATAGTGATCACTGGCTCAGCCAATTTCAGCAAATCCTCGATTAACAAGAACGACGAAAACATGTTGCTGATTCGCGGAGACAAGCGCGTGGCGGACATTTATCTCGGTGAGTTCATGAGATTGTTTTCTCACTTTCGACGACGTGGACTGGCTGCGCAAGCTAGAACCAAGACACAGAAGAAGAGATTCTTGTATCTGTGTGCCGACGATTGGTGGACTAAGCCATTTTATGAACGCGACTCGGCGAAGATGAAGGAGCGATTGTTGTTTAGCTAATAACATCGATCGTAATGGTGAAGGCATAATCACTTGACTGGAGAATGCGAGATTACGACGCTTTTGGGAATGAGATTGATGTTGATGAAGTTGGCTTCCGGGCCGGATCGAAGGGGGCCTAAGAGGCTCAAGCCATCCATCTTTCTCGATGATCAGGCCTTGCACATAGAGGTAGTCGCGACTATAAGTGCCCAGGTGCTGTTGGGAATCGCGAACACCATCCGAGCATGGAATTGATCGACGAGGCCATATGCAGAACGAAGTAGGGGCAGCGTAACTAAGGGATACACAAGCGATCGCGAATCACGGTTTTTTGGTGTGTTGCCTCTAAACCTGTTATATAATCAAGCCACTGATAGGTCTCTTCGGGCATCTGACTTGGCGTTCGAGCGAGGTGAAATGAGCGCTCAGGACCTACACCGCCGCGAAAAGAAAAGTCCAGCCAGCAGTCTGAACAAAAGGAATCCGCCTGACAGCTTCAACTCCTCCTCTGATCTTGAAGAGATCTTAATCACGACGTGTAGAGCTGCCGTCGATCTATTAAAGGTTCATCATAGCGGCCTAATGCTCTTCGATGCCAATTACGAACGAGGCGAGGTCATTTCGGAATATCCTCCGATTGGAACAAAAGGTCTTTCGATCCAGTTGCGTGGCGTTCCTGCCGAAGAACGGTTGATCGACTTTAGCCAACCGATTGTTATCCCGAACATTTCCGAAGATCCATCATTCAGTCCCGTGAACGATCTGCTGAGCGGTCACGGGATTCAATCGGTCTTGGTTGTTCCTTTAATCAGTAACAATGTTCCAATCGGCTCACTCGGTCTCGACATGATGGAGCTTCGAAAGTTCAGCGACGATGAGATTAGGCTTTGCCAAGTTCTCGCTCAACAAGCGGCGGCCATTATAGATCTATTCAAACGCAAGGCCGAACAACTGGCTGCGATCAAGAGCACAGCGCTGGCTCTCAGCGAATACGAGAATCTCAGAGGCATGCTCGATAGAATTACTGAGCAAGCAGCTCATCTGGTTGGTGGAACGGGTGGAGGGATAAAGCTATTCAATCCTGAGCGCGGCGAGATGACGGTCATCGCGGGCTACCAACTCCCACAACTCATTGGCTCCAAGATTACTCTATGGGAAGGGTTAGCAGGCGAAGTGATCAGAAAGGATTTACCTTTCAAAGCTGTTCCTAATTACCAGAACTATCCAGAACGCGCGCCGGTCTATGCGGAAGAAGTATTTGGCGCAGTCTTAATGATTAATCTCAAATGGCAAAATCGGACGATGGGGGTTTTATTCATCAATGCGGAGCGGGAGCACAGGTTCCCAACAGAACTCCCGCCGTTGTTGATTCTTCTGGCAAGTACTGCTGCTATAGCCATCGCCAACTCTCGGTTGATACGTGAAGCTGGAGTGTCTCAAGCCCGCATTCAGTCCTCCTATGAGACGGCTCATGCCCTGGTATCGCTCCCAGATCCGGAGCGCATTCTGCAGGAGACAGCCGATCACGCACTGGAAGCCGCTGACGCTTCGTGGGTGAGATTGATAATGACCGGCGAGCACGATCGAACGCGAAATTTCCACGCCACCCGCGGAGATAAGCTACTCGAGACCAACGATCGAATCCGAGTAAATGGTATTTCTCGCCGCGTGCTAAGAACCGGCAAACCTTATCTGATCGAGGACGTGACAAAAGCTACCGAGAAACTTAACCCGGCAATGCTTGAAGAGGGTAGTCGCGCGGCTCTCTGCTTACCGCTTTTGTTTATCGGCGGGCGACTTGGTGTGATCTGGATTCACTATTCGGCGCCTCGAACGTTTTCAAACGATGACGTAACTGCACTGGAGGCGTATCTCCAACAGGCGTCCATTGCGTATGACAGCGCTCGCCAAATGGGAGGATTGGAGCCGCTCGTTAGAGCGACCGAGCGCTTGGCAGCCGCAATCGATGCTAAGGATGTTCTCAAGCGAATCGTTTCGCTAGCTCGCGAAATCCTTGATGCCGATTACGCCGTTTTCTGGAACTACGTTGAGAATGAAGACGAATCAACGTCGCACTTACCAGTCCGCGACGCAGTAAGCGATGGAGTGGATTCAGCCCTGATATACGAAATGCGAGACGCGGTCCTTCCCGTCGGCGACGTTACCCGGCGGGTGATGCACGATGGCTGGTCTAGCATAATCATCGACGGCCCGGCTTGGAACGGCTTACCCGTCGCCACTCTAGAATTGCTTCAGCACCTGAGCCTAAAGAGGATTGAAGGCTTTGCTCTGGTCGTTGGGCAGGAAAAACTCGGTATTCTCTACCTTGGATACAAAAAAGCGAATCCGCGTGTTTTTGACGAGGTTCGCAGGCGCCGGGGTCTGGCCTTTGCGAGTCACGCGGCCCTCGCACTAAAGAAAGCCAAGCTGGTGGATCAGGTGTCTACAGGACAGATGATGGCTAGGCGCGTGGCTGAGCTTACGGCGCTAGTTGAAGTCGAACAAACGTTGAATAGCATTGTGGCGACTACTAAACAAATGTTCCACTGCGACGCTGTAACTTTGTTTGTCTACAGCGAAGAGAGTAGTCGCATCCTTCCGCTCACGACAATGACCGGAGTTTCGAAAATGCAGCTGGCCTCACACTGCCAGGACGCGCCACGCGCGTCAATAGTCTACAGGATGTTGGAGAAAGACGAGCCATACATTGTCAGGAACGTGCACGATGACGAGTTGTTTAAAAACACACTTTTTGTGAAAAGAGAGCAGATTGAATCGGTGTGTGTGATTCCACTGAGGGTCGACTCGCACCGCGTCGGAGTGATGTTCTTAAACTACAGATCCCATCACACCTTCCCAAAAGATGAAATCGACCAGCTTGAGCCGTTCGGTAAGCAAGCAGCGAGCATTATTCTCAACAATCTCCGCGACAAAGAACAAAAGGTCAAACTCCTCCAGCAACAATTCTTAACGGATTTGTCGAAGAGACTCCTCGGTGCGAAGAGCTTGAAGGAATCGCTGGATTTCGCCGTCGACAGCGCCAAGGAGCTCTTGGAAGCAGATTTCGTTGCCATTGTGCGAAGAGATACTGCGGGTCAGATTCATGTCGAAGCTTCATCTGGATGGACGCTTGCGGATCGGCGCGATTACGAAAATACCAAGAACGTGCCGCCGCCACATAGAGAAGAAAACAATCAGACTGAATACACAATGCAACAGAAGGAACCGGTGATTGTTCTTGACTATAGCGAATCACTACCGTTCAAAGTGCCGGCTTTCGTGATTTCTAAAGGTATCAGATGTGGAATGAGCGCGCCGATTCTGGATGGCGACTGGGCGGTGGGAGCCATTTTGGTTCACTACCGATATACGCGGCCACTTGATCAAGCTGAGGCACGAGCCCTTCTATTGATTGCCAATCTTACTGCGATTGCGGCGCAGCACCATCAAACTGGCGAAAGCAAAGTAAAGCTATTGTCGGCCATCATCAGCATAAGTGACAAAATATCGAGGATTGGGCAGGGTACGGATCAAAGAGAAGTGCTGGAGGAAATCGTCAAACAAGCAGTCAATTGCTTGCCTGAGTCATTTCTCGGAACGATACAGACTTACGATAAGGATAGGAAAACGCTACGGCTCGAAAGTGTTTATCCGCCCGAGCCAGTCGATGTTGATTATCCGCAAGTCCTCACAGAGCGCCGGCTTGATAGGCGCGACGAAGGCCCCCTGGGCTTAACGGGACGGGTCGTTGTGACAAAGAAACCTCAATTGGTTAATGATGTCGTTCTCGATCCCGATTACTTCAATTTCAACGAGGAGACAAAGTCAGAATTAGCCGTGCCGATCTTAGATGCAGGAGCGGACGTTCTCGGCGCACTAAACGTCGAGAGCAAGAGACCTGCTGCCTTTGGTGAAGATGATCAGAGAGCGTTGATCGCACTCGCGCAGCTAGCATCCGCCACCATCCAAAGAGCAGGAGAATATCGCCTCCTAGAAGGCTCCACCTTACTGGCGTGGTTCGGCATGGCAAGCAGTATGTGGGGTCATACTCTCGCCGCCAAATCTTTGAACATCAAAAAGAATGTCAACCTCTTGCGGCATAAACTTGAAGGGCGCGAACTCGATCCGGCAGTACAAAAAATAATCGATGAGAAGTTAAACCTAATCGCCAGGTTGGCGTCTCAGATTCGCCAACAACCGATGCTCTCGCTCGTTCAACAATCTGAAGCGTTCTCGGATGTAGAGGTTAACAAGCTAATTGATGATCGACTCAAACAGCTGTGGCGTAACGCTCCTTACAAGATAGCGCACTATCAACTGATCCTCAGCGAAAAGAACCCGTTGATACATTGTAATCCAGACTGGATAAAGCAGGTGTTGGACATCCTTATTGATAACGCTTTGGACGCTAAATCCGATCCGAGCACCACGCAATTAACGATCGCTACCGAAGTAGTCCACAAGGAACAGGTTGAGATCAGCGTTGCCGATAACGGCCCCGGCATTCCCATACCCCTAATCGAAAAGCTATTCAAGCAGCGAATAGAAAACGGAAGGAACTCAAAAGGGTTGGGCTTGGGCTTGCTGATGCTGCAAGTAATCGCTCACATTCATAGAGGAACAGCAGGCATCACGCGCACTAGCAGGATGGGCACAACTATGTACGTACGCTTGCCGATTTTGAACGGATCGGCCAAAATTACAGCGGATCGGTGAAATATTGCGTGATTTTGTCATTTATTGTACAGTAGCGCCCGCTTCAGACCTATCTGTTGTCGTGCTTCGTTATCTGCGGCTTAGCAGATATCTGTTAGCGGTACTCACATCCAAGAGAAAGGTGCTTGTCGGCGGCAGTCTCGCGCAGAGCCTCGTATAGCCGTTATCTCGTAATACTTCTCATGCCCCTCCAAATTCTTGTCGCGGAAAATGATCCCGACACAATGCAAACGACCGTTGAAGCGCTCGAAAGTGAGTTCGAAATAATTCGAGCTACAGATCTTGATGAGGCTAGGGAGGCTGTGAATAGCCACCCCGAGATCGCCGCCATTCTGATGGATGGCCGTTTAGAACGGGACCCTGATCAGAAGGATAGATCAGGATGGGAACTGGCCGCCGAACTACAAGCTACGGGCATCTGTCGCGCTCCGATCATAATGTTTTCACAATATGAACAGACACGCGACAACGATGCCGCTCGCGCCGCATACGGTCCTGCTCAGCATGTCCCTCGCATAACGTATCTGGGAAAAGACGTAGAGGACCTTGAATTGATTAGGCGAATACTGGAAGAAATTCATCTGAACGTACGGTTATTGACGAACCTGGAGGAGGTCCCGCGTTACCATCAGCCACCGATTCTGGCATTCGCACATAATGGTAGTAATAACGGGTTCCGGGTGATCGCAGATGAGTTGAAGAAAAAAGGCGAGCCGACCCACGTACTCGACAATCTTGAAGAGCTCAAGACCTCCATGAACTTGCATCCGTCAGCGATGTTCGCCGTGGACGTTACGAATCAAATCGGCCTTGAGGCAATTACCGTTCTGCACACCCAACGGAGCAACTTGGATCAAAACTTCTATATCGCAGCACTCACGGGCGATGAAATCAGGCCGGACGTATTGCGCGCGGGCATTGATGCCTTCGTAACCAAAGACTCTCCCCAAACTGTTGCTTCCGAAATTATGGTGCGCAAGTCGGAATTCAAGATTGAGATCGAAAGGAAGCAATTGGCTCTGAGGCAATATCGCAAGTTAGTTACACAACTTGATAAGATCAAGGGCTCTCGTTCTCAGGAAGTTTCCGCTGCGCTGCATACCGTCGAGCGAGCGTTGGATTGGCCATTCCTATTGTCAAACGAAAAAGTCATTCTCACTTCCCTCTACCTGCAATTGCTGCACGCTAAAAAGTCGGGCATGGACGCGAAAATAGAGGACCTTAGTATCGAGGGCGCGACAATGCTTGCTCAAGACCGTGCTGCCGCAGCCAGCGTTAAGGATTGGATCGAGCGGGCGCGCTGTTCCTCAGCCGAATTCGCACTAACCTGGTTGGAGGACGACGCGCTTTCAGGAGATGTCGAAGACAAAGATGAATGATAATCGAGGACAGCCTCAGCCCAAAAATCCTCCTCCGATGCTGTTTCTTGAGACTTCCGCACAGATACAACGGCTTGTCGGTTCTCCGGAAATGCAGAACGGGATTAACGCACTTGTGTATGCTGAACCAAGGCCGCGAATAGGAACCTCGGCCACCGTCAAGCGTGAGTTTGGTCACACTTACGTCGGGCTTTTTAGCAAGCTCAAACAGGCTGCCCTAGCCATTCCCAAGCGAGCCAGTCCAGTTCCGTTCGAAAATCTCCTGCTGGAGATCCAAGGACTAGTCGGTCCTTACTATCCCGGTGGGCCGAATTTCCTTCTTTACATCTACACTACCTTGTCTGCAAAATTCGGAGGCCAAACGTTTACCGTTAACCGAGTCTTGAACGTTTTGGATGCCGAAAAGGAAAAGCTCGAATTGGGTTTTTTAGCAGATGAACTCTTTGATAAGTCAAGTTGTACAGTGTGGGAAAAGCGAGGTCCCTGTGTTTGCGAAACTAACGGCACCGACTGTCGGCTAAGAGAGATCGCCGTCGATAATCGTGAAAACTTTCTGGCCACTGCAGTCACGCTCGCGGGAGCAAACCGCGAGGAAAGTCCTCACATAGAGAAAATTCTGGATCGCCTTCAGACTACTGAAGGCAAACCTCTTTTGGAACTACTCGGCAAACACCGCGCCCACGTCGGAGATCCGCTCATCTTTTGGGAAGTGCCGGAAGGTTGGACGATCCTGAGCCGCGATTTAACGTTCAAAATATTTAGAGACAAACATCGGA
>Ga0137401_10000518_pt1 | contig 15192 bp, 19 predicted proteins | sample CZOMad1_1_16fung_FD_108286 | JGI IMG/M metagenome (GOLD analysis project Ga0137401, IMG submission 108286) | Vadose zone soil fungal communities from Angelo Coast Range Reserve, California, USA - CZOMad1_1_16fungal (Illumina Assembly) | ecosystem: Environmental > Terrestrial > Soil > Vadose...
GCCACGCATACGGCGTCGGCTCAGGGCAAAGGCCTCACCGACGCGCAGTTCAAAGAGTTAATGGCGGTCGTGGGTATGGCCAGCGAAACCAACAAACTGGTGAAGGGTTATCAGGTGGAGATCGACGAGCGGTTCAAGACTTAGCTCGTGTGGTCGCGGGCGCCCTCGCCCGCGTGGTCCTGTTTTGGTACCTAACGCCGTAGGCGAGCGTTGCTCGCCCGCCCAGGCGAGGGCGCCTGGGCCTACAGGATTCGTGGTCGTTTCCATCTGTGCTCGTGTTGCTTCATATCTACTTTCTTTCCCCGAAAACCTACGCCTTCGCTCTGCAGGCGGAAGCGTTGTTCGAATGCGTGCTCGCCTGTCAGTTTGATCTCGCCTCCGGAGCCTAAGACGCGCTGCCATGGGACGCCGTGCGAGCCGTGAAGCGCCCGTGCCACCAAACGGGCGCGGCCTGGAAAACCAGCCGCCGCGGCGACTGCGCCGTACGTGCTGACCTTGCCTTGAGGAATCTTCGCGATGGTTTGCAGGATCCTCCGCTGCAAGCCGGCGGCTGATACTGGAGAAGATTTTTTCTTCGATTTTTTCTTTGCCTCTGTTGTCAAGGACGGTCGGGGGCGGCCGTCCCCACGTGCCCCCCTTAACTTCGACGGCGTCTTCATATGTCCGCAATTTAGCATGCCTCGCTGATTTTGGAGGCGGCCTCATCACGCGAAATCGTCACGTATAATCGTAAGTTTGCATGAGCTATCAGGTTCTAGCCCGTAAGTATCGTCCGCAGCGGTTTTCTGAGGTCATTGGACAGGACCACGTCACGCGTACGCTCAAGAACGCTCTCGAGCAGGAACGCTTGGCGCACGGGTACATTTTCAGCGGGCATCGCGGGATCGGCAAAACGACCATTGCGCGCATCCTGGCGATGGCGCTGAATTGCCGAGGGATTGACGGCAAGGGCGAGAAGCCCGTGACCGAGCCCTGCGGGGAGTGCGCGTCGTGCACGGAGATTCGCGCGGGCAATTCTGTCGACGTGATTGAAATCGACGCCGCCACCAACCGCGGCATTGACGAAATTCGCGAGCTGCGCGAAGGGGCGAGGTATCGCCCGGCGCGCGACCGCTACAAGATCTATATCCTCGACGAGGCGCACCAGATTACGGACGCCGCTTTCAATGCCCTGCTCAAGACTTTGGAAGAGCCGCCGTCGCACATTGTGTTCATGATGGCGACAACGCAGCCCGAGGACATTCCGCAAACGATTCGCTCGCGCTGCCAGCATTTCAGCTTTCACGCCGTGAAGTTTGAGCAGATTCTGGCGCAACTGCGCGACTTGGCCGGGCGGGAAAACATTGCGGCCGATGAGGACGCCCTGGCGTTGCTGGCCGAGGCGGGTGATGGGTCGGTGCGCGATGCGCTTTCGATTCTGGATCAGGCCATTGCCAGCAGCGAAGGCACGCTGACGGCGGAGACGGTGCGGCAACTCGTGGGCGCGGCACCCTCCGGGACCGTAGAACAGGTCATGCGCGCGGTGTCGGAGAGCGATACGCGAACGGTTCTCCAATTGGTCGACCGTTTAATGACCGAGGGGCACAGCCCCGTGCATTTTGCGCGTGAAGTCGTGCGGTTCCTGCGCAATGCGTTGATGGCGAAGGTGGCGGGCGCGGATTCGGAGCTGTTGCAGGTTTCGAGCGATGAACGGGCGCGCGCGGCAGGTATCGCTGAGCTGTTTAGCGAAGAAGACTTAACGCGGCATCTGCAGATCATGCTGCGCACGCACGGCGATCTCGGTTATAAGCAGGAGCAGCGGTTTCATCTGGAACTGGGTTTGGTCAAGATGGCACACGCCCAACGCTTGCTGCCTTTGGAGCAATTGTTGAGCGGAGCTTTGCCCGTGGGAGTGCCCGCTGCTGGTCCGACTGCGTTGCGTCCTGCTGCGAGACAAACGTCGCCCCCTGCGCCTCCGATCCGCCGTGCCCCGGAACCTCCTCGATCGATTTCGCCCTTTGCCGCCGATAGCGCGCGGAAAGGTCCCTTTGGCAAACCAGAAATGTCGGCAGATGCGCCCGGACCACGAGCCGTGCCACAGAGTTCTCCCGGTGATTCCTCGACTGCACCGACTCCTTTCGGGCAGGGCTCAACGTCGGGCTCGGAAGCGGTGATTATGGGATCGGCAGCGCCTGCCGCCATGCCGCAGACCACACCGCAACCGCCGCGCCCCGCGATCGCTCAGGCAGAGCCAGTGCTGGCGGAAGGCAAGGCCGAAGTCGTGCCCGGGGCGGCACCCGCACAGCCGCAGCTTTCGCCGGAGGATCTAGGGGCGGCCATAAGTTCGGCCGTCGAAGCAGCCGGGCATCCCATGGCTGCCAGTCTATTGAGCGGCGGACGGTGGTTCTTTGAAGGTAGCCAACCGGCCGTGCAGCTCTCGGCCTCCGACTTCACAGTAAAGATGACACTAGGCGCGGAGCCTCTGAAAGTCGCCAATGCCGCGGCGGGTCAGGCGCTGGGGCGACCGGCAAAGCTGAAGATTTCCGGCGGTGGCGAAGCGAACGGTGCGCCGAATGGCAAGCCGGCCCGGAAGACCGGTGCGAGCACGAGTCGGGTCGCCGAAGACCCCATCGTACAGAAGATGCAGGAAGTGTTTGGCGCGGAGATTCGAACGGTCATTGATTATCAGAACAAGAAGTAGCGATCAGGAACGATATGGCTGGATTCGACATTCAAGGCATGATGCAAATGGCCCGGCAGCAGTACGAGGCCATGCAGAAGAAGATGCAGGCTACAGTCGTGGAAGGCTCCGCGGGCGGGGGCAGCGTGGTCGTCAAGATGGACGGCGCCAAGCGCATTTTGGGCGTCAAGATCGATCCCGAGGTGGTGAAGGCCGACGACCTGGAAATGCTGCAAGACCTGATCGCAGCGGCCGTGAACGAGGCCGGGCGCAAAGTCGAAGAAACAATGAAGTCTGGCATGAGCGGGATGCTGAGCGGACTGGGGCTGCCGGGACTGTAAGAGATTTGCAATTTGGTAATTTGTGATTTGGTAATTTGCAATCTCTAGTTGTGCAACTTTTCAAATTACAAATCACAAATTACCAAATCCCCCATCAGAAAGGGCCCCATGAGCCGTTTTGCCGAGCCGATGGCGCGGTTGATTGAAGAACTGAAGAAGCTGCCCGGCATCGGGACGAAGTCGGCGCAGCGGCTGGCGTTTCACATTCTGCGTTCTAGCGATGAGAATGCGGACCTGCTGGCCTCGGCTGTGCGCGATTTGAAGGCCCAGTTGCGGCTATGCTCTGTTTGCAACAACATCACCGACGTTGATCCCTGTACCTACTGCACGAACGTCACTCGCAATCATCGGCTGGTCTGCGTCGTCGAAGAACCTACGAACATTGCTTCCATCGAAAAGACCAAGCACTTCAACGGCGTCTACCACGTGCTGCACGGGGCGATTTCTCCGCTACATGGCGTGGGCCCTGAGCATTTGCGGATCTCGAACCTGACGCGGCGCGTGGATCAGGGTGAAGTGGACGAGGTCATTCTTGCCACCAACCCAACCATCGAGGGCGAAGCCACGGCCAGTTATCTGGCGGATGCGCTCAAGAAACTCCGCGTGAAGGTAACGCGGATCGCCACGGGCGTCCCCGCAGGTAGCGACATCGAGTACACCGACGAAGTAACCATGCATAAGGCCATGGAAGGACGGCGGGAGTTGTAGGGTTAGCCAAAGTGTGCAACTGGTTGGCGCGGGGGTTACTGGTTAGGCGTCCGGGGCGTTCGCAGCACGTTATCGCCAAGCTGCTAACACATTTATTTTAAATATGTTACAAGACACAATAACAAGCGATACATTCAAGCCAACACTGGCCCCGATCGTGCTCCCTCCAGGGAGTTCGTTTCCTACTTCCTCTCTCTCTTCTGGGGACGTGCGACGAGGGTACAACAAGACCGGGCCTCTTCGAATTGCAAGCTCGCCGAGACCGAAAATTCGCCGCTAGTCTGCGCCGGGATGCCGTGAAAACACACCGCAACCGACGCTTCAGAGCCGGGCCCAAAAGGCCCGGTCATTTTTTGGCTTGGACGCGCCGATGCTGCGAAAACAGCTTCAAAACTCTCCCCAGAACACCGCCCCTTTCCTCTTTTGCCATGATCTTTGCGTAGAGAAGTGCCGGAGATTCTTCATGACCCTCAGCACCGAGCTGGATGCCCCGAATTTCTGCGAAATGTCGCAGCGCATTCAATAACCCAGCCCTATCTGGCTTCGACACGGCATTTGGTTCCAGCCACAAGCCAAATAGGCACCTAACAGTCATTCCGATTGGCCGCTCGTTGGCGTCCCTAGCGAGATACTCCTCGTTCTCAACATCGATCCGCTCTACGTAATGTTGCATCTCCATGAGCGAGTTGTATCGCAAAATCTCGCCTGAATCCTTCGCGAGCACGAACACTGGGAAATCGATGGTCATCATCAGGATTAAGCGGTCTCAAATTCAGCATTTGCCAGGTAGAGGTTCGCCTCTTCCTCGCTCGACTCGACCCCTGCCGGCAATACCCCACCGTTATACGCAGCCAGTCGATTTTTCCACTTCAGAAATTCGGTGATCGTCTGAGGCTCAACGCGCAACTCGACGCGTCGCAAGCTCGCCAGAAGCAGATTCATTTCGTACTTCATGCCTTGAGCGGAACGCAGGCTCTTCTGGGATGAAGGTCTTAGCATCTTGACCCGCCCACGCTGGCTCTCCAGCAATCCCCAGCCCGCAGGCAGTTCTTCGATTGCCACAAGGTCCGGCGCGGTCAGGTAAAACCGTTCGCATCCCAATCCAATTTCCGGCTTGATACGAAAGGGTTTAGCCCGGTCGGCTAGGAAGTCGGCGCGGGAGACCTTGCATTCGACCACAACGGAGTGCTGCGTCCGCTTCCAACCAATGGCATCGGGCATTTCCCCGCTGGCGCAGGCCTGCTCGGAAAGGACGACGCTACAACGGTAACTGCGCAGCCAGACTATGGCTCTTTGAACGAGTTGGGCGTGGGTCATAGGATGCAGATCATGGACTTTCTTCTACTTTTACCCTTCCGAAAGGCTGGCCGCGAGTAGCACCGTCGCTACTCCCATCCATTACCTGCGTAACTACCGGATCGTGCCGCACGCGCTTTACGCTAGATGGCGAGACTATGTCTTTACCATCTCAAGAAGCAGGCCGTGCGCGCGGCGCGTCGGCGGTGGCGTTTGTTCACAGCCTGAATATTCTCATTAAGTACTCGAGAATGTACGGGTTTGATCATAAACGCACGGAATCCGCATTCGAGACCACCTGGAAGGAACTCCAGGCTTCTCTGCCCGTGGCTGGAACAGGCGGGCTGTTGTTGGGTGTGAACGGTAACCGCATTTTGCTCGACGGCCTGCCTCTGGATACAGGACAGGCGGAACGCAGTTTCGCCCAACTGCTGGGTGCGGCGGGCCTGGCCAGCATTCACTTTGCACCCAACGTAACAGATGAGGATTTAGCGCGGCTGGTGCGGGCGTTTGCACTGGGCGGGTCCAAAGCACAAGACCTCACCAGGCAGATGAAGGAATCCCTGGCTGGGTGTGACCGGATTCGCATCAACGAAGTGAAGTTTGTGGCTGCCGATCCCTTGACGGGCGATGTTTCTGTGGCAGCGCAGATTGCCGCGCAGACGCTGGGACCGGAATTTAAAGATTGGTTGAATGATCCGCAGAAGCTGTTGCAGTTGATCGCGGCTTCCGAGGGCGCGAATCGCGGCGGTGGCGGATCTGGCCCGGGCGTCGTCCCTGGCTCGGTTCCTATGGGACCAGGAGGAGCAGGCCCGGGCGGACCTGGAGGTGCGCCGGGCGGTGGTGGAGCCTACGCTTTTGGATCGTCTGGGGGATTCGCGGGTGGCAACGGAGGCCCAGGAGGAGGCAGCTTCGTCGCCGGACTTGCCGGGGGCACAGGCGCTGCGGGCGCAGCCACAGCTATCGCCTACGGCAATACCGTGCCTTTACAGGAAGAAGAAGTGGTGCAGGCCATCCGCCTGCTCACGCAATTCGGTGAAGCGTCGAAGACGTCCAATCCAAAAATCGACTCCCTGCAACAGGAAATCGAGGCCACCAGTCCTAACGCGCGCCTGAATTTGCAGGGTCTACTCTCCAATCTGGCGGCCACGGTCGGCAATACCGAGACCGACAGCAACATGCTAATGAAGGCGGCCGAGCATATGGCCATCAAGTTCGCCCTGGAAAAGTACCAGAAGGGCGACATCCGCGTGAATGCCGTACACCAGATGCTGGAGCATATGAGCCGGCAAATGGAACGGCTGCGCCAGATTCTGCGCTTGCAGGAAGACAAGATGGGCAAGGCCGGCATCCTGGTGGAATCGCACGCCGACATCATGGACCGGATGTTCTGGGCGGAAGTTCCGGATTCCGGCAAACGCAGCGTGTTGCTCTCGAGTGAAGCGGCCTGCGTCCCCGCGCGCAATATCAAACAATTTCTGGATACGTTGATCGAGCGGGGAGATGCCGAGGGTGCCGACCAGATTCTTCGTAACTACCTGGGCTGCCTGAACAGCAAAGACTCCGAGATTCGCAGGAAGACGGCAATCGGCTTGAGCCAACTTTCCGATTTGTATGCCTCGGTAGGCAAGAATCTGCTGATCGACACGGTGCGCAGGATCGGCGAGCAGGTCCGAACTGAGCAAGAAGGAGAGCTGCAGAGCCTGATGAGCGCCGCCTTTGTGCGTCTGAGCCAGGAAGCCAGCGTACGTCGCCAGTACGGAGCCTTGGAAGAAGTGCTGGAGTCGCTGAACCATATCTCGAACGACCGTCCGCTGTTCGCGAAAGACATCGCTCCGCGCATCGGAGTGGAGAACCGGCTGCCGGAGTTTATCGATGAGGCGCTTCGATTAGATGAAGTTCCGCGGGAACTGATAGGCGTTTTCAAGCGTACGTCGGAAGCGTCGGTCGAACACCTGGCGGACCGCTTCTACAAGTGCCTGACGCGGCAGGAATGCGATCGCGTCGTCGATTTGGTGAATGTCTTGGGATCTCCGGCACTGGAACAGATGCGGCAGACGCTGCGCTTAGGCCAGCCAAGTAAGGCGGCCGCGGTGGTTGGCCTGCTGAGCCGGTTGGATGTGCCGACACTGTTGGAGTTGCTGCCGTCGCGCATGCCGGAAATGAATCGTTTCTTTCAGGACATGATCGTACGGCAGATTGCGTACGGCGCGGCGGTAGATCGCGGACACACGCTGCTGGAGCTTTTGGAACTGCTTGACCCTGCGGTTTTGCCGATGGCCGTCGACGAAATTGGTATGAGTGGAGATCGCACGACGGCTGGCCCCTGCATGGCGATGGCGCAGGCGGGCGATGCACAGGGACGCTCGCCGTTCCTCCAATTGAAGGCCTTGGAAACGCTGGGCCGCTTACGGGAAGTCGACTCGACAGGAATTCTTCGGGGCTTGCTCGACGCCCGCAAGATGTTCAAGTGGACTTACCATCGTGAAATTCGCATTGCGGCGGCGCAGGCACTGGGCAGGATTGATCCCCGCTACAACAGCCAGATCATGGCGGAAACCGGCTTGGAGTCGGGCGAATTGGCTCTGGCACCGCTGGAACCAGCTCCGGCATGCCCTTGGGTGAGGCAACGCCGCTACGAGCGGCTGGTGCTCGCCAAAACTATCTCGGGAGTGCTGAGCAGCTCTTGGGGCAAGTGCGCCGTGCAGATTCGCGAGATGAGCATGGGCGGGGGGTTGGCCACCAAGGAAGACACCGTCCGCATCAGTTCCGAGGGGACGCTGGAGTTTTCCGTGGGCATGCGCGCCGTGAAGGCGCAAGTAATTTTGCGTCGCGCCAAGCAACTGGAATTTGGGTATGAGATCGTCAATATTGATCTGGAAGGGCGCTCGCGTGTCCGTAAGCTCTTGGTCGATTCAGTTGGGAAGGCGCCAGACACGCGGGGCCAGGATTGGGACGGCAACCGGAAGTAGGATGTTCGGGTCGGTTCGCCAGAAAATAAAAAGCCCCGCCGTATGGCAGGGGCTTTTGCTGTTGGAACGAAATCTCACTTGACCTTGGCGAAAATGATGACCAGGGTGTACAGGGCGAGCGACTCGATCAACGCGAGACCGAGAATGAGGGCGAAGCGGATGCCAGCGCCGGCTGCAGGATTGCGAGCTAGAGCTTCTGCGGCAGAAGCGGTTGCACGTCCCTGACCGAGGCCGCAAAGACCCGAAGCAATTGCCATAGCGATACAAGCAGCGGCAACAGTCCAGTTGGCTTCGATCACTCCCGCCGCGCCGCCTTGCGCCATCGCAGGCATGGCGAAGCAGCAGATGGACACCAACAAGAACAACACTTTCCAGTTACGCATTGTGTTTCTCCTTCATCGTTCTTCTAGGAATTGCCGCTAGTGGGTGGTTGACGTTCACCGTGCTGACGCCCTCACGCTTGCGGCAGAAAAAACCGTACTGCTTAAGGAAATTAGTGTTCTTCGGCGACCGCACCAGCCAGGTAAACGGTCGTCAACAAAACGAAAATATAAGCCTGGAGAAGCGAGACAAAGACGTGCAGTCCCAGAAAAACGACCGGGATCGCAAGCGGTACCAGGGAAAAGAATACGAGCGTCACCAGGTCGCCGGCGAACATGTTCGCGTACAAACGGATGGTGAGAGACATCATCCGCGCCAGGTGGCTGATGATCTCGATGGGAATCATAAGCGGGGCAAGCCACCAGACGGGCCCGGCGAAATGCTTCAGGTAGGCCACGCCACTGTGGCGAAATCCATGCCCTTGGTAGTAAAACCAGGCCAAAACAGCACAGCCGAGCGTCACGCTAGGAACCGCGGTCGGCGATTCAAAACCTGGAATCAGCCCAATGAGATTGCTCAACAGAATAAACAACCCCAGGACCATCAAGAAGGGCGTGAACCCTTCACTATGGTGGCCAATGATCTCTCCGGACTGGTTGTTGATAAAGCCTTCGCCGCCCTCAACAATGTGCTGTAAAGCACCCGGGCGATCCACGGAAAGGCTAGCGCGAACCAACAGGAAAAATGCAATAAGCGCGAGGAAAACCAGAAACTGCATTGCGAAAGCGTTGTTGATTGGCGTTTCCGAATACTTCGCATGAAGGCCGAGCAGTCCCAGCACGGAATTCGCGAGGCCGGCAAACCAGTGGTTCAGTAGGGCAGTAATCCAGAGTTGTTCAGGCATGATGAGATTGTGAAGTTTAAGAACGCTTGTTAGGTCGCGAGCAACTAGAGTCCTCGCCGAACCGCCAGGCAAACGACATAGGCAGCTTCCACAAGAATTGCAAGCACGGGCACAAACAACCCGCCCAGAAACCCATGAAAAGCAACGGGATAACTGATAAATATAACATACCCTCCGACGGCGATCAAAACGAAACGGGCCAGAAACCGGAAGACAACGCTGGGCTTCGAGGCATGAATACCGCCTTGCGTCACGGCGTCGGCGAGGGCGGTGACGGTACTCTTCAACCACAGGAAATTGACGTAGGCCACGGCGGCGCCAGCGAGGAATCCCAGCGCGACAAGCCATCCCGCTTTGAAGCCCAGCACCAGAGAGACGACGATGGCAAGCAGTGGAATGAGGCGCTCCACGCGGCGCAGGGAGGACTTGAATAAGGCATCGCTGGAAACATCTGAGGAAAGACTGGGGGCCAGCTTCCCTTCCGGCAAACTCGTGTCCATGCTCAACTCGCGCCACCGCCCGTCTCAGGCTTGCTCGCCACGCGAATCAATTCGATAAAGCCAGCCACAATGCCGACGAGCAGACCCGCGAGGTGCAGCCACGACGTATGCAGCCAGTGATCCAGCGACTTCCCAACGAACCAACCAATCACAGTCGCCGCCGGCAGCGCGAATCCGATCTGAGAGTAGCGCCCGAGCTGAATCATCCAGCCACGCTGGCTGTTTCCGCTCGCGCTGTTCCCGCCGGACGCATCGGTTGAATTTTTGCTTGCTTCACTCATGGATGCCAACTCGGCGTTCTGCAATCGGTCGCACTCGCGCGGTTCGCTATAATCGTGAGTTTATACCCACAACAGATGCCGCACATAGCTTGGTGGATCAGGCAGCGCGGGCGAGGCAGGTTCTCTTGGCATTGGATGAGCAGATTTATCAGCTCCGGCGCGAAAAGCTGAAGCAGCTCGAGGCGCTGGGGCAGGAGTCCTATCCGCGGCGTTACGACTACACGCATACGGTGGCGCAGATTTTAGCGGACTACTCCGGCAAAACGGCGGAAGAGTTGGACGCCACGCGCGTCAACGTGCGCGTTGCCGGAAGGATTCTGGCGATTCGGCTGATGGGCAAGGCCGGGTTTGCTCAATTGCAGCAGGACGGGCAGCGCTTGCAGGCCTACATTAAGAAGGATGCCGTCGGAGAGAAGGGTTTCGAGATTTACAAGCTGCTCGATCTGGGCGACCACATCGGAGTCAGCGGATATTTGTTCCGGACGCGCACCGGCGAACTTAGCGTTCACGTGGACGACTTGACGTTCCTGGCCAAGGATCTCCTTCCGCTTCCAGAAAAATGGCACGGGTTGACCGACGTCGAGCTGCGCTACCGCCAGCGCTACGTCGACCTCATCATGAATCCCGATGTCCGCGAGGTTTTTGTAAAACGCAGCAAGCTGGTGCAATCGCTGCGCCGCTCGCTCGATGCCCGCGGGTTTATCGAAGTCGAAACGCCGATGATGCACTCGATTGCGGGCGGAGCGGTGGCCAAGCCGTTCGTCACGCACCACAACACGCTCGACATCGATCTCTTCTTGCGTATCGCGCCAGAGCTGTATCTGAAGCGGCTCACCGTTGGTGGGTTCGACCGCGTCTACGAGATCAACCGCAATTTCCGCAACGAAGGCCTCGGCTGGCGCTGGAATCCCGAGTTCACCATGCTCGAGTTTTATCAGGCCTACGCCGACTACCAGGTCGTCATGCAGTTGACGATGGAACTGGTGGAACAAGCCGCGAAGGACGTGAATGGCTCGACAAAAGCCAAGTGGACTACGACTGAGGGCGGGCAAACAATCGAAAATGATATCGACTTTGCCTTGAGCAACTGGCGAAAGATGACCATGCGCGAGGCCATCCTCCACTTCTGGCCAGAAGCGGCGGGCGCGAAGCCCGAGATGAGCGATTTCGCATCGCACGATAGCGTGGCCGCGCTCGTGAAGCGCTACAACGCTGCCGGATCGCACATGGCCTACAACCCGGCCGAACCCACGGGCAAAACGATTGCAAATCTATTCGAAGCCGTCGCCGAAGAACATCTGGTGCAACCGACGGTCATTTACGAGTTCCCTGCCGCCGTTTCACCGCTCTCCAAAAACAAGCCCGACGAGCCGGACTGGGTAGAGCGTTTCGAAATCTTTGCGGGGAAAATGGAAATCGCCAACGGCTTCAGCGAACTCAACGACCCCGAGGAACAGCGACGGCGCTTTGAGCATCAGATCAAGGAACGCGAACGCGGCGACGACGAAGCCCATGAAATGGATGAGGACTACATCCGGGCATTATCCTATGGGCTGCCGCCGACCGGCGGTCTTGGACTGGGAATTGATCGTGTCGCGATGCTTCTGACAGATTCGCACACGATCCGAGACGTGATTCTATTTCCGTTGCTGCGGCCGGAGAAGCCACAGGCCGAAACAGCGGATGGGGCTGAGGAAACCGGAAAGGCTTAAGACCTCGCGGGCGAGGGCGCCCGCGACTACACGAATCTGCGTTGCACAAATCGGGCTAGTGTCCTGCGGTTTTGCTGCCGCTGTCCACGCCAAAATTCTTGCTCAAGTACTTCACTACTTCCACTTCATCCTCGGGCTCGATCTCCAGCCCTTTGTCCACCATCTTCTCGAGCGTCGCTGCCCACCACTTCGGATCCTGGCGCTGCTTAACGATCTTCTTAAGGTCATGGCACCGCTTGCATTTGGATTCGATGGTCGCTTTCGCCGGTCCGGGCGGAAGCACGACCGGGCCATCCGCCGCCTGCGCTACGGCCGCCGTCGCCATGAAGATGAACAACAACGAAGTCCCACCACGCATTCCGTCTCACCCATTTTCGCAAGCCCGAGGGGCTGTTGAGAATCGCATTTCAACTGCAACTAAAAAGTGCGGCCCGGCCTGCGCCGCCGAGCCGTGTCTTTCTGAGAATACCCAGCCGTTCGCAAAGCGGTCAAGATCAGCACTCTCAAGATCTGCACTATAACGATCCAGACTCTAGTGCCGGCGCTCCGTCTCCTTCAAAATCATCCCAAAGTTGCGCCCCATGACGTTGATGCCCTGCATGTCTATCCGGCCGACAACGCCAACCTTGGAGCCATTCGATGGCGTGCCGAAATTCTGGCTGTACACCCAGAGTTGCCCCGATCCATCGTCAATTTTGAAGAAGCCGAATCCGAGCGCGCCAATGGATTCCACAACACGTCCGCCAACAGAAATTTCGCGCCCCGCATACCGGCCGGGATCGCGGTTGATGGCGGCTATACTTTCCCGCGGTGGGCAGGCAGTCAATACCAGAGTGCAAGCAGCCAGTGCCAGAACGGCCAACGCCGAAGGGCTTCGTTTCACAGTTAGTTCCTCCAGGGTCTCTCGCTTAGGGCCAAACATCTGCCTAGTTGAGATGCGGCATGTGGCTAAGGGGTTTTATAACGCCATTCCCCAGGTTGTGAGTCAGCTCTTGGAGCCGCGAATCTTGCGCACGATGAATGTCACCAGCATTGCGCCCGACACCGCGATCAAGATCGTGTAGAGCAAGCCACCCGACGATGCAAGCCCCAACTGCCGCGCGATAAACCCTCCCACAATCGCACCGACAATCCCTAGTATCATGTCGTGCAAAATTCCGTATCCCGCGCCGCTCATGATCTTGCCCGTCAAGAACCCCGCGATGATTCCGACAATTGCCCGCCATAAAATTTTCCATAGCTTCCCCCTTGGTTGTGCAAATTTCGGTTGCGCAAATTGCTGTTGTGCAAATTCCTGCTGGCTCAACGCTGATTGCAATTCCGGAACATCAGGAGCGATCGTTCCCCGCCAGCCACGGATAGACCACACCCGCAACCGCGGCTCCCAGGATCGGCGCTACCCAAAACATCCAAAGCTGCGTTAGCGCCCATCCGCCCACGAAGATCGCGGGACCCGTGCTGCGCGCAGGATTCACGGAAGTATTCGTAACCGGAATGCTGATCAAGTGAATCAGCGTGAGGCCTAGGCCGATCGCGATGGGCGCAAACCCTTGGGGTGCGCGGCGGTCGGTCGAGCCCAAGATGATCATCACGAACATGAAAGTCAGTATCATCTCAGCCACGAAGGCTGCTTCCGCGGAGTAGCCCCCAGGCGAATGCGCACCGTACCCGTTCGAAGCGAACCCACCGGACAAATCAAAGCCAACCCGACCGCTGGCGATCACATACAACACACCCGCGCCTGCCACCGCACCCAGCATCTGCGCAACGATGTACGGCAGCAAGTCTCCCCAGGAGAACCGCCTCCCCACCGCCAGCCCAACGGAAACCGCGGGATTCAAATGGCATCCCGAAATGTGGCCGATTGCATAGGCCATCGTTAGGACCGTCAAGCCAAACGCGAACGCCACACCCACAAATCCGATGCCGAGATTCGGGAACGCCGCCGCCAACACGGCACTGCCACATCCGCCGAATACCAGCCAGAACGTACCCAGAAACTCCGCTCCCGCCCGCTTCGTTAGACCCATAGCCTGACCACCCTCAACATGGAGTGAGTGCGCCACTGAATTGCGCGGCAAGGAATCATGCACCTTGATGTGGAGAGTGTCAAGAAAGCCACTCCAACTCCAGCGCGGATATACTGGGCGCTATGTCCGCAGTCATCTGCTTTCTCCGTGGCGTCAACGTCACCGGCAGGAACATGATCAAAATGGAAGAACTGCGAGCATTGTGCGAGGCCTTGGGCCTGCGCAATGCTCAGACGTATATTCAAAGTGGGAACGTCGTGTTCCAGACCAAGGGTCGTAACTCTGCGGCACTCGCAGCACGAATCGAGAAGGCCATTGAGGAGCGCTGCGGCTTCCGGCCCCACGTCATGCTGCGCACGAGCGAAGAACTCCGCTCCGTCGTCGCCAGGAATCCCTTTGCCAAGCGCACCAATCTTGATCCCAGCAGGTTCCTGGTCTACTTCCTCAAGGGCGAGCCCACTCCTGAAGCTTGCGACAAGACTTGCGCCCTGAAGACGGACACCGAACAGCTGCGCGTGTCAGGCAGCGAGTTATATATCTACTATCTCAACGGAGTCGGGAAGTCGCAGCTGCCCATGGCACGAATCGAGAAGGCTTTGGGGATTTCGGGCACTGGACGAAACTGGAACACAGTCACAAAGCTGCTGGAAATGGCGGAACAACTGGAGAGGCCCGCGTAGCCTGGCAAAGTCAGCACGGCGACACTTTCGCGGCTTTCATGTAAACTTGAAGAGCTGGGAACTCCCGCAATCATCTTCAATCCGCCCCGTTCTAGCAGACTCGCGGACCCAAGGACAATCCACATGGCAAAGATCGCAAAAACAGCTGACCGCAAAAAAGAGATGGACACGACCAAGTCCACGAATTGCCCCAAGTGCGGCAAGCCGACTCGCATCGTGAAGCGCACCAAGGACCGCGAACGCGGCGTTCCTGGTGGCGTTTATATTTCGTGCTCGGGATGTGAATTCTTCGAGAAGCTTTAAGCTTCAAACGCCCGGCAGCAACCCTGCCGGGTCCGTTTCCCTTCCTCTAAGCTCACAATTTTCCTGCCCAGTCATTCGCCACTCTTGTTTTTTACCTAGGTTACGGCGCAGCGCTCACCGTCTTCAGTGTTCAGTTTTCAATTTCCACAACCCGCACCAATCCAACCGCGTAGTCCGTCCGTACCCTCACCAGTAGTGCAAAATTCAATTCTGGAGAGGGTTTGGGATATGAAGAACAAGATTGTCTTGGGACTCGCGGTTGTGGCTTTGACGGTAACCTCCGCTCTAGCGGGAATGAAGAATCCGATGGTCGGTGGGCAGGAGATGTACCCCACCAAGAACATCATCGAAAACGCCGTCAAGTCGGCAGATCACACAACCCTGGTAGCCGCAGTCAAGGCCGCTGGCCTGGTGGATACGCTTTCGGGGACGGGTCCGTTCACGGTTTTCGCTCCGACCAATGAAGCCTTCGCCAAGCTGCCCGC
>Ga0137401_10000519_pt1 | contig 15172 bp, 12 predicted proteins | sample CZOMad1_1_16fung_FD_108286 | JGI IMG/M metagenome (GOLD analysis project Ga0137401, IMG submission 108286) | Vadose zone soil fungal communities from Angelo Coast Range Reserve, California, USA - CZOMad1_1_16fungal (Illumina Assembly) | ecosystem: Environmental > Terrestrial > Soil > Vadose...
TGTTGTTGCCAAGCCCGCTCGACGAAGTCGCAATAGTAATGACGACCAAAAATGAGACAATCAGAAGTGAAGAAATCTTTCTAAACATGTTCGTACCTCTAACCCAGCGAAATCCACTTCGCCTGAAGTTCGTTAATTTGTCTGGGTCGTATTTAGGATGTCTCGTGGCTAGCGCACGTTGCCAAGTTGGGGGAGCCGCGCTAATGAGCGGGTAAATATTGGGTAGTTCAGAAATCCTGGCACTCACGAGTTCTGAACTCGCTGGCGTCGCCTGGCGATCATATATTTTGACTCACCTAACAATGTCATTGGGTTTAGAACCTAAAGCGCCGAAGGTGCGTCATTTAGTAGCCGCGGCTGTCAGGCCATGGTAGGAAGCTGCGAAATGAAATCGAGGCCCGCCCGGCTGACATTTCTCAGCGCTGTACTCGATCTAATGCCGCACCTTCGGCGCTCGACTGGTTTATTTTTCGACTGTCCACGGGCTCACGCCCGTGGCTATTTAATGACGGACCTTCGAACCTCACCCGGCACCCCGTCGGATGCGTTTATTCGACCGCCGCGAGTCAAATAGTTACCCGCTTGCGTCGCCTGGCGACAAACCGGATCACTCTCACGGCAACCTCTCAGCGCGATAATCCTGTCCGCCATAACGCCAAATCAAATGCGTGACCTTGCCTTGACTGTCTCTGGCGAAAACGATCATGGACCAAAACGGACGATCGAAGAATTCCGTTTCTGATTGTGGGACCAGCGTCGCGTTCGCGCCGGGCGCGACCAGCAGCAACTCACCATTTTTCTCTTCGAGCGCATAAACACCACGCGGCACAAAGAAATCAGTGCCAAACTGGTAACGACCTGCGTACGACGCCAGCACTTTCGCGTCGACTCGCACCGGCTTGGTGAGTTTCGGGACTTCGTAGGGCTCTCCGAAAACGATCTTTGCTAAATCACTCCCGATGACGCTCGCAGTTGGAACATAAGTGTTCGCCAGCACGATGATGCACACGTCATCATCGACGTATCGCTGGAAATCAGAGTTGAATCCGGGACTGCGGCCGTTCATGCGCACGACCGTACGATTCAAGCGTTTGCCGTAGAACCAACCATATTGCTCGGTGAACATCTGCTGCAACGAACTCTGCTGCAAAATCTTTTCGGCATACAGGGCGCGATCCCAACGTAAGAGATCTTCAACCGTTGAATAAATCGAACCATTGCCGGTCTTGATTGACCAATCGAGATATGGCGCATTCTCAACGCTCGTAGCTCCTACCGGGACATAGCCTGAGGCTTTATTTGCAATTAAGACGCTCGCATCACCGTCATGGTTCGTATCGCGCAAACTGAGCGGGTCAAAAATATTCTGCTTCAGGAACTCGCCATATGTCTGGCCCGAAAGCTTCTCGATAATGAATGCGAGCAAGTTGTAGTTCGAATTACTTTCCGTGTATCCGCGCGTGCCCGGCTCGAAGTCCAGCGGCTTCTGCTTGAACATCGGAATCAGATCGCTCGGGGTGTGTGGAAACTTTGATTGGGTCGCATACTCAGGAAAGTTGTTGACGTTGGGAATACCGGACGTGTTCGTCAACAAATGATGCAGCGTGATGCGATCTCCATTCGGATAATCAGGAATGTATTTTGAGAGCGGATCGTGAACATTAAGTTTGCCACGCTCCTGCAAAATCATGATCGCGGCAGCCGTGAAACTCTTTGAGACCGAACCGAGATGAAACTTCGTTTGCGGCGTGTTCGCCACGTTCAGCTCGAAGTTGGCCATGCCATACCCTTTGCTGAATACTACGCGGCCGCCTTTCGCAATCAGGATTGAGCCGGTGAAGCCGTTGAGATCAAGAAATGGCTTCAGATAAAAACTAATCTTCGCCGCCAACTGAGGCGTTTGTTTGGTAGCCTTCGCGTTGAATTGTCTTACGGCTGTGGTGAGGACGCCCAAAACAACCAATGTTGCGGATATATATTTTCTCATCGCTTCAACCTTCCGGACATTACAATCTCATTCAAACCCGTCAGTTGCACTTTGCTGGACCGTTCTCGCCGATACCCGCAAACTCGCGCTGCGGACGTTTGCAAAACTCATTACTCACACGCGGATACGCACTGCTTGATGTCTCTGATAAGATGGCGGTATGTCACACACGCTTCCGACCCAAAAGAATGAAAACCGTAAACTGATCTTCGAACGTGACGATCTCATTTCCGATTCTGTCTTCGTGATCGGATGCATGCTTGCGGTGTTACTGCCCCAGTTCTTATTTTTGGCCGTCTTTCGACTTTCCAGCAAATACTTCCTCATACTTATTATGAGTTGGAGCGTTGGGTCGATCATGGGGTTTACGTCCTATAACCTCAAGCGACGCTCGTCGAAGAGAAGAAAGACCGTCCGATTACTCAAGACGCAACACAAAGAGTTTTTTCGCCAGGTTAGATCCAACGTTGTTCTCCTTCTTGAAAAAGGTGGCGCTAATGGAAAACTTGTCCCTGGAAATTCTCAATAAAGAGTTTCACGCGCGGGCCGAGGAGTCTCGCCAAGGAATATGTAGACGAATTCGCCGCAACTCTCCTTTTGCAAGCACAAGTGTTGGCCGCTCAAAACGAAATCGTATTAGTAAAGCATGTCGAACTAGCGCGAGACATTATTAACCATGATCGAGAAAAAGGCTGGCAACGGCAACTATTAATTGTCTCCGGCGCGACCGTTTTCGGCGCCTTCATTCCTGGCTTCATTGGCGGTGTATCAACCGGATCACGACTACTGACAGTTATCTACACTGCCTTGGGAATGCTCGGGATGCTCTTCGTCTTTCTCGGATTGAGACGTTGACGCTATCGCTGCTTGCCTTTGCCAACTGCGCTCGGATAAATTATCGCTCAATCCGCAGTCACATCCTGCTTTTTCATTAACCGATGAAACCGAGGGATGACTGTCACCGGAATTCGATCTCTGAAAGGACTCGTTCGCTCTTATGAAAGCCTACGCTACTGAAGCCATTCGCAACCTTGCGGTCATTGGACATGGCGACGCCGGGAAGACGCAACTGATTAGTTCTCTTCTCCACGTCGCAGGCGCCACGCCCCGCTGGGGCAAAGTCGATGAAGGCACCACCGTCACTGACCATGACGAAGATTCCATCGCCCGCAAGATCACGCTCAACACGGCGCTGGCCCACCTCGAACACAAAGAGACGAAGGTCAATTTGATCGACACGCCGGGATATGCGGCTTTCGTTTCGCACGCACGGCCGGCCTGTCGGGTCGCCGACTGCGGCATGGTCGTAGTCGACGGCGTCAAAGGCGTCGAAGTGCAGACGGAAAAAGTTTGGAATTATGCGAATGAATTCATGCTGCCACGCATGATGGTAGTGACGAAGCTCGATAAGGAGCATGCGGACATCGGCATCGCGCTCGATAGCGCGCACAACGTTTTCAAGCGAGCGATCGTGCCGTTCACTTTGCCGATCGGCAAGGAACACAACTTCAAGGGGATCGTTGATGTCGTCCATATGAAGGCATACGAGTTCGATGCGAATGGCAAAGCCAAAGAGATCGATATTCCGTCCGAGGGCCGCGACGTAGTTGATAAGACCCGGGAGCGTTTAGTCGAACTGGTGGCGGAATCAGACGACGCTTTGCTCGAGAAATATTTCGACCAGGGAACGCTGGATGATTCGGACGTGCTGCCGAACATCGGCGCCGCGATCGCTAACAGCAAACTTTGCCCGGTGTATGCGGTTTCGACGACGACTTTAGTTGGCCTTTCGACTTTGCTCGATCACGTCATCGAATTCGCGCCCGATCCGGCGCATCATGAAGCCGAGCACGGCAAAAATGAGAAGGGCGAAGAAGAATCGCGGAAGTACTCAAACAACGAATCGTTCTCGGCTTATTGTTTCCGCACGATCGCCGATCCGTTCGCCGGCCGCATTAATGTCTTCAAGATCTTCAGCGGCAAAGTCGGGACGGACGCGACGGTTTATAACTCGAGCCGGAGCGTTACGGAACGGCTGGGCGCGCTGCACACCATGCAGGGCAAACAACTCGACAAAATTCCCGAAGCGCACGCCGGCGACATCATCGCCTGCGTCAAATTAAAAGAGACGCAGACCGGAGACACTTTGTGCGACAAGGCGCATGCGATCATTTACGATCCGGTTCAGTATCCGGAAGCGGCAATCGCTTTCGCCATCGAACCAAAGTCGCGCCAGGATGAAGAAAAGATCAGCGTGGCGATTCACAAGATTCTTGAAGAGGATCCAGCCCTTTCATTCACCCGCGACGCGCAGACAAAAGAGTTTCTGCTCGCCGGCTCAGGCCAGGTCCACGTCGAAACGATCGTTGATAAATTGAAGAAGCGCTACAACGTGGAAGTGATGCTGCATCCGCCCAAGGTGCCTTACAAAGAGACGATCACGCAGCGAGCGGAAGTGCAGGGCCGCCACAAGAAGCAGACCGGCGGCCGCGGACAGTTTGGGGATTGCAAGGTAGTTTTTGAACCGTTGCCGCGCGGCGGCGGCTTTACGTTTGAAGATAAAATCTTTGGCGGCTCGGTTCCGCAACAATTTCGGCCCGCGATTGAAAAAGGAATTATCGAGGCCGCGTCCCACGGCGCGATCGCCGGCTATCCATTGGTCGATTTCAAAGTGCAATTGATCGACGGTTCGTATCACAACGTCGATTCTGACGAACACAGTTTCCGCGCCGCCGGCCGCAAAGCGTTTCGCAATGCGATGGAAAAGGTGAAGCCCACGCTGCTCGAGCCCATAATGGATGTTGAGATTACCGCGCCACAGGAATGCAGTGGCGACATCATGGGCGATCTCAATTCGCGTCGGGGACGCGTGCAGGGCATGGACACGTGGGGCAAGAACCAGTTGATCAAGGCGCAGGTGCCCATGGCGGAGATGCTCAACTATCAATCGACGTTGAACTCGATCACCGCCGCGCGCGGATCATTTCACATGCAGTTCTCGCATTACGATCCGGTGCCGGGACAGCTCGCGCAAAAGATTGTGCAGCAGGCTAAGGACGAAGGCCGGATTAGAGTCGCGGAAGAAGACTAGCGGTTACCTAAAACCGAGTTGAAGGCCTTGCCTTGGAAGCAATTTGATAAATGGCGTCCAGGACTTCGCTGATTTCAGGCGACAACTGCTGTTCAGGCACAAATCGCGCGAGCTCATAGTAGTCGCTCTTTCGCATTAGATTCGGCAGGCCAAGCTTCTTAAAATAGGCTTCAAACACTCGGTCCAAAAATTCATCGCTCATCTTGGTATCAATCCACCAGGCATCATCGCGGTTGCGTAAGGCTGCGCGAGGCGCATAATCTTCTATGCTGTCTTGCATCGCTTTTCGTCTTCGTTCGATCTCAGGAGCTTCGAATAGAGGTCCACTAGTTTCTTCGTAACGTTCAGCATAGACAATTAGCGTTTCCGGCTGGCATAGATAGTTTTCTATCTCCCGTCGACGCCACCTGGTCTCGGGAAGTTCTGATGTAGTTTGTAACGGAGTATCAATTCGATCGCAGAGGATGAACCCAACTAAGTCATTCTTAGCTTCGCGTAGGCCATAAAAGTGCGCTCGGGCTCGGCTGGGAGCATTTCCAATATAATGTACAAATGGCCGCTCCAGCACCTCAACTGCTCTGTGTCGAAGCTTTTCGGCAAAAGCGCCAAGAACGGCCAGATCGGAAGAACCTTCAACGTAAAGAACCCATCCTGTCTGCTCTGCTTGATAATATTGATCAAACCCTATCTCTTTGAGCGCCTTTAGAAGTTGGCTTCCACGATCATCGATTCTGTGTGGTCTACCCAAAAAAGCCACAACCACATCCCGATCAGCCGCTTCATTCAAAACGACTTCTGAATGACTTGCAGCAATGATCTGACTTCCCTGCTCGCGTGCTGATTTGGTTAGGAGTTGATAAATCTGGCGCTGACGGAGAATCTCCAAGTGGGCATCAGGTTCGTCAAGCAGTAAAACAGAGCCTGGGTTAACGGCCAAATGGGCTAGCAATAACAGAGTCTGCTGAAGGCCACGACCCGACGACGAAAGATCCAATCGAACACCTCGGACTTTAAAGGTCATCTCTATCTCGCCTCGTTCGGCGATATATTCAGGTTCGTCAAGTTGTACACCAAATAGTTCGTCTATCTGTCCGCAAATTCGCTCCCATTGTTTCTTATCCCTCTGAAGAATCTGATAACACAAATTACGTAGAACTTCGGCCGTTCGACCTTCGCCAAGTCTGACGTTTATTGCCCCTGGATCTAGTCTGGTTTCGTTTGATGCCAGTCCAGACATAGGAGGCAGAAAAGCAACGTGGTGATTAGCAGCTTCTTCAGGAATCGGCATTCGGTTCGGATCTTCGTCTTCTGATAGCCTTAACGGTCTGCAATAAAACGATTCGAGATTCGCGTAGTCAAACTCCAAGCCACACTGCCACACCTTGGAATCGGAAACCCCTTCGACGATCATGTCTATTCTTATGTTTTGAGTTTGCTGCTTTCCATTGGTCTTTTGAATATTTCGAACATGAAGGTCGCGCCACAGAAGATTTGCGGAAGGCACTGGAACTGCGATGAGGTCGCGACGATTTATCGTTACCCCGGGACGTTTTTTTGAGGGCGCTTGGCCCTTGCGTTTTTCAATCCAACGATTTAGACCGATGCTCCATAGCGCTAGTGCTTGAAGTGCCGTCGTTTTTCCCGAATTGTTTGGTCCGATGAACACGACCGGGTTCCCCAAGTCAATCTCGACTTGGTCGAACCCTTTGAAATTGACTATTGTTAGCTTAGTTAACAAAAGCAATTGTCCCCGCGAAAGTGAAGATTAAGAGCGGCCATATCCTAGTTTGTTTTGCCCGCTTTTGGTAGTTGAATTTTGCGGAACATAATCCCTGAAAAATCCTCTTGGGGATTGCGCGACTTCTTTAGGGTTCAGGTTAGCGAATTTGGGAGACATCGCTGATTAGAAAGTTAGGCCGCGATCTTTAGCTTCAATCATACGTTGGCTCACTGGCAAACGGATCACCCGGAATTTCTTCGTTGTCCTTCAGCAGTCCCTGGACGTGACACGAGATCGCATCCTGCGCCATTTCCCGTGCCTCTTCGATCGTCCGTCCGTACGTGACGATACCGGGTAGCGCCGGCACGATTACTTGAAACCCGCCCTCAGCCAAATGCTCGTAGATTACGCGGTAACCGTATTCCGTAATTCAAGCTCCTAAAGATACTAGGCAGATCTTTTTTCAGCAGGCCGAACGCTACGCTCAATTTTCAGCAGTAGATTCTCTTTGGCAAGCTTCAGCGCGTAGTGACTCTGAAGATTCATCCAGAACTCCGGGGTCACATTAAAGTACACGGCAAGTCTTAGTGCGGTATCGGACCTGATCGCGCGCGTCCCCTGAACGATGTCATTGACACGCCCAACGGGAACATTGAGATCGCGAGCCAGCTTGCTCTGACTGATAGCGAGAGGCTTTAGGAATTTTTCGAAAAAAATTTCGCCCGGCGACACTGGTTTTAGTTTACGAGCCACGGTCCCTCTCCTCTCAATCGAAAGATTCGTTGCCCTCAATTGGCAATCGAATCTCTACAATCAGCCCGCCATCCGTCGCGTTGGCAGCTTTGATCGTTCCATGATGCAGGCGCACCGCGCGCGCGGCGATTGACAAGCCGAGACCGGCGCCGCCCGTTGTGCGATCGCGTGCGTCCTCGACCCGATAGAAGGGCCGGAAAATTTCTGCAATCGAATTTTCAGGAACGCCTTTGCCGTGGTCGTGCACGCTGACCTTCGCCAGACGTTCACCGTTGACTGGTTCCGTAACGAGCGAAACATTAACTTCAGTTCCCTTTTCAGTATGACGCACGGCATTGCGCACGACATTTTCGATTGCACTTCTAATTAACTCGGGGACGCCGAACACCTCAGATGGCTCGTCCTGGGCTAGGCGAACGGAACGCTCGCGACTGCGGGCCTCGTAATCCGCATCTTCGACGACTTCGTGAATCAAACCCCTGAGATCGATCTTTACACTTTTCAAGCCGTCGGTGCCGCTTTCAAGTCGCGACAGCGCCAGCAACTGTCCAATCATTTCGTTAAGGCGCTCGCCCTCCCGCTCAATACGATCCAGCGCGCTGCCGGCTTCAGCTCCCGCTCGACGTCGCGCGATTGCCAAGGCGACTCCCTGGCGCGCCAGCGGCGAACGCAATTCATGAGAAATATCGCCGAGCAACCTGCGCTGGGCTTCGATCAAAGACTCAACCCGGCCCGCCATAACGTTGAAGTCACGACCCAGATGACCTATCTCGTCGTGCCGCTTAAGCAATTTTTCATTTACTCGCGCAGTCAGCTTGCCGTCTGACAGTTCCTGCGTCACCCCGCGCAGTTCTTCCAAAGGAGTCGAAAGGTATCTGGCCAACCAATAACAGAACACACCGCCGACCAGCAGCACCGGAAGCAGACTCCGCGTGAGCGCAAACAGAGTAAAGCGAAACAACCCCGGCCTCAGGCGCCCTGAAACTCCAGGCCCCGGGCGCCATTCATCCTGGGCGATGAGCACATAAATCGCACCGCGTGGCGATCGTACTGCCTGAGCATTCAGGGGGCGGCTACCAGAGAGCTCATTGACGAAGGCCATCTTTTCGCGCGCTCGCTTAGCTAATTCGTGCGAACCGGCAGGCAGCGGCTGGCCGGACACTTCGACGTCGTGTTCATCCACCAGAACTGCATGAATACCTGAAGCCTGCCCGACGTGCTGAAGATACGCAGCGGCGGCTACGGCTCCGTCGCGGTCAAGGATTTCAGCTGCAGTTTGAGAATAGACTCCAAACGCCTGGATCAGAGGCAGAGGCGCGATGTCACGAGCCTGGCGCTCCGCAACGACTCCGATAAAAAAGGACGCCACGGCCGCCGCGATCATCGCGAGCCCAAACCACAACAGAATTCTTAAGAAGAGACTGCGCATAAAAACGTCTAACTCCCTCTCCCGTTGGGAGAGGGTAGGGGTGAGGGCCTACGCAGAAAGGGTTGAGTTGGTTTTTTCATCTCCGCTACTACGCCCTCTCCCTGGCCCTCTCCCAACGGGAGAGGGAAAAATCTAGGCTTTAGACTCCTCATCCTTCGCATAAATGTAGCCCACGCCGCGCACGGTTTTGATCCGCTCGGCGCCATTGACTTCATGGCCCAGCTTCTTGCGTAAGTTACTCACGTGGGTATCGATGCTGCGATCGAATGGGGAAAGCTCTCGATGCAGGACGTCTTTTACCAACTCTTCCCGAGTCAGGATCCTGCCGGGGGCGCTGAGCAGTTTCTCCAACAGCGAATACTCGACCACGGTTAGTTCGATTGGCTCTCCGGCACGACGAACGGCTCGCGTACGATTGTCCATTTCGATATCGCCGGCGGAGATGACTTCGGCTCTCTTTTGATCGGGTTGACGCCGGGAGCGACGCAGCACGGCGCTGATTCGCGCCACCAGCTCCAATGGATTGAATGGTTTTTGCAAGTAATCGTCAGCGCCGATTTGAAGCCCGATAATACGGTTCACATCGTCCCCACGCGCTGTCAGCATCACAACCGGCAAGCTCGACGCAGCGCGAATTTGTCTGAGCACTTCAAAGCCATTCAACCCGGGCAACATGTAATCAAGCACCGCCAGCGCGTGCTCGCCGGACAACGCTCGCTGCACGCCTTCGTGTCCTTCATGGATGGCTTCGACTTGGTAGCCATCGGGTTCGAGGTACTCCGCGACCAGCTCGCAAAGCTCAACATCATCGTCAATTACCAAAATCTTTTGCATCATCGTTTCAAGAACGGAGTTCAACTTCTCAAAGCCTATCTTAGATGCCGCTCTCACTTTGTAAAGGACGATCATTCACTCAGTCGCCGACTTTCTTTTAATTTGCAGAAGCTTGACGAACTCTTCACATCACGCGTCATACGACGAGCGTCCAAAGAGCGACTGATTGAACAGAACGGATTGCAATTAACGTCTGGAAGGAGAAAAATCGTGAAACTAAATTGGAAGAAACTGACCATCACGAGCGTCGCCGGCCTGGTGGTTTTGGCTGCCGCGACACTTGCGCTTTCACAACGACCGCAGGGCCCGCCGCCGGGCGGTGGTTTTCGCGGAGGGCCGCCGCGTGACGGTCTGGGCCCACTCGCCCGCGATCTTAATCTGACCGATGATCAAAAGGCCGCGCTCAAGAAGATCTCTGAAAGCTTTCGCGAAAGCGATCAGGCTCTCTTCGATCAGTTGCGGGCCCTGCATCAGAGCGAACCGGATCCAATGAGCGGCGCCTTTGACGAGGCTGTAGTGCGCGCGGCCGCGGGAGCCCGCGCGAAGATCCAGATCGAACTGGAAGTTTCGCACGCGAAGATGATGTCGCAGATGGCCACTGTGCTGACTGCAGACCAAAAAGCTCAACTTGCGGTGAGACGGCAAGTGTTCGAGCTTGGTCCGGCGCCACCGCCATCGGAGCGGCCCTGGTAATTAAACAACAACGACTTCAGCGTCATCGCCAGGATAAGCGGTGATTGCTGATCACGGCTCTACGAGGGAAGGGCCCACTGGGGAGTCGGCCTTTCCTTCTGAGCCAAGTTCGAAACACATATTTTCAGTTTAGTGCGCGGCCAGTGGCTGACTTGCGCACGCGGCCGGCTCTAAGTGAGAGAGCGTTCTTGAGGCACGCGCTTCTTGCTGGGGCCGGTCCTTTTTGTTTCCGAGCCCACCTTCAACCGCTCAATATTCGCACGCCAATCTGACCATCGATCGCTTCACAAAACTTCACACTCGATTGACCGACTCTTTGCGTCGCCTCTCTTGCGAATGGCGTCATAACGACGATTCGGGAAATTCATAAGTCATAAGGACCCGAAATTCATTCGGCAAGTACCGGTACTTGTTTGCGCGCGCTTGAATGATTTGCCGACGGCGACTCGACAAGCTCTATCACGACTCGCTGTGATCATATCGATTAAAGGAGTCTGGTCATGAAGAAGTTTGCATACTCAGTTATTATAGTTCTCTCCAGCCTGTCATCTTCATTTGCTCAAAACGAAAAGAAGCCTGAATTCTTTGGCGGTTATTCATTCGAAACCGTCAACACCGGAATTACGAGTACTGACCTGGGAGCCACAACCAGTCTCGACAATCGTTTCAACGCTAACGGCTTCGATTTCTCTGCGACTAACTATTTCACGAAGCGATTTGGCATTACCGGGGATTTCTCGGCCAATTTCAACAATCGATCAGATACGTTTGGCACGACGACCGGAGCAACCAAACTTTCGCTCTATAACATTACGGGCGGGCCGCAGATTCGATTTCCGAACACGAGCCGCTTCACGCCGTTTGCGCAGAGCCTCGCAGGCGTGGCGCGCCGGAACTTCACGGAAACAATTGCCGGCACGTCCACTAGTTTTACGGACAACAAGACAAGCTTCGCGATGAATCTGGGCGGCGGTGTTGACTATAAGTTAAGTGACAGATTTGCCTGGCGGATATTCCAGTTCGACTACAACCCGATCTTTCTGCGCAGTCGCACTGTCAACTCGACAGCCATTCCCGATCGCACCCTGAACGGTTTCCGATTTTCAACCGGCATCGTGATCAAATGATCGATCAAGAAAAAGGAGACAAAAAATGAAAGCAACTAAGCTAATTATCTTTATTGCGGCGATCGTCATGGGCAATGCGGCGCTGGCCATTTCGCAAAGTGTAATTCGAACGAGCCCGAATGAACCGCAGCAGACTGCTCAGTCATACTCGGATCAGGATGGCGACGAGCTTATTCGCGCCGTATTCGATCCCATCACAGACGATCTGAAACTAACGTCGCACCAGAAGTTTCGCATTATCTCGATCGCCAGCGCGACGATGGCGCAGGTCGAACCCCTCTTTCAACAGATTGATGATTTGGAAGATCAGCTTTCGCTGGCCGCGTTCAGCGGGCAATTGGATGAAGGCAAAATCAAGCAAGTCTCAGATAAGCAGGCAGCCCTGCTCGGCGAAATCATCGCGATGAAAGCCCGAGCGAAGGCGAATTTCTACAAAGTGCTCACGGCTGAGCAACGAGGAATTATCGTAAATCAATATAGGCTACGCAGTGTTGAGAGTCTCGGATCGATCAGCAATCCGGACCATTAATTTGACGTTAGGAAGGAGTTGAACATGACTGAAGTTTTGACATGGCTGGCTTTCTGCCTTCAACTCCTCCCGTTATTTCTGCACCTTCATCTGGAGCGCGATGGAAAGCCGGGGTTTGCTGTGATGCTCACCAGGTTCACACGCGCAAATGTCATTCGCCAGACGGACAGTCCCTGGGTAGTCCCGGCAAATGGCAAGTAATCGCTTCCTCGGCCATTTCTCGCGCCTCGTCGATCGTCCGTCCGTACGCCAAGATACCAGGAAGCGCGGGGAGGATCATTTGCAACCGCCCTCAGCGGAATGTTGTGATTACCCGGTGACATTGAGGTACTCCTTCAAGTCCTGCTAATCGAATTACAGAAATCTGTCTATTCAAGTCAATCTGTCAATTAAGACTGCACAACTAATTGGCTGTCATACAACCACCCGTCAGCAACGACTAATCATCAAAACGGATTGAGGGCGAGCTTCGTAATCAATCGCAATTTTGATTCTTGAAGGAGAAGAAAAGTGAAAATTAACTGGAAAAAGATCAGCATCTCGATCGTTTCGGGCGCGGTTTTGTTAGTGGCCGCCGCAGTCGTCTCTTCACAGCAACCGCAAGGTCCGCGACCGGGGCCGCCGCCTCCAGGGCCGATGGGTCCGGGGTTTCGTGGTGGGCCGGGTGGACCTGGGGGACCGCGTGAAGGCTTTGGACCATTTGGTCCGTTTGGTCGCGAGCTTAACCTGACCGATGACCAAAAAGCTCAGATGAAGAAGATTGGCGACAGCTTCCGCGAAAGTGACAAGGCGCTTTTTGATCAAATGCATGCGCAGCACGAAAAGCAAGGCGATCCGATGACCGGCGCGTTCGACGAAGCAGCTGTGCGCGCGGCAGCTGAAGCGCGGGCGAAGATACAAATTGAACTGGAAGTCTCGCACGCAAAGATGATGTCGCAGATTTTCGGACTGCTGACTGCCGACCAGAAAGCACAACTAGCGGCGCACCACGAAGAGATGAAGCGAATGGGACCACCACCTCCGCCGCCGCCCGCGGAACGGCCGTTCTAGCGAGCAAACAAATCAAGGGACGATAAGAGGCAATCGTCCCGCGATCGGCTCAACGAGCAGCAGCGCATGCCCGACTAATGCGCTCTCTCGTTGAGCCGTTTTTTGTATGACAACAGATGAGCAATGGCATCAAAGAAAATCGCACCCCGAACACGCGAAAGGCTCCCGAGTGAAGTAGCGTCCGTGGCGCGATTTCATGCTTTGCAATTCCTGCTCTCAGCTAAAATCACTGAAGTGGAAATGCACGCGTAATCGTTTGTTTGCCTCTATCTTATGTAACCAATTCGTAATGCACCTCGTCTTACCTACCGAGGCAACTTACCGCCCATTTTTCAATACCTAAGGGAAAATCTTGATGAAACGTTTCTTTCTGATCTTATTCCTTTGCACTGCGACAGCTTCTGCGCAACAGAACACCGGCGGATTGAAGGGCCACGTGTCCGATGAATTTGGCGGAGTGATCGTCGGCGCAAGTGTCACGGCCACTGACGCGAACGGAAAGACAAAGACCGCAACCACAAATGGCGACGGCGCCTTCAGCTTAGCGGGTCTGGCGCCAGGCAAATACGCCGTCCGAGTGTCGGGGCCAGGATTTGGCACGTTTGAAAATACCGAGGTAGCTGTAACGACGCGCGCCGAGCAATTCGACGTAACTTTGAAAGTGACGATCGATCAGCAGAAGGTGACTGTCTCTGCCGACGTGACGGGCGTCAACACGGATCCGGAAAATAACGTCGGCGCGCTTGTACTCAAGGGGACTGACCTGGAATCACTGCCCGAGGATCCGGACGATCTCGTAGCTGCCTTGCAGGCGCTTGCCGGTCCTGCAGCCGGGCCTAACGGCGGACAAATCTATATCGATGGTTTCACCGGAGGCCGCATTCCACCGTTGGCGTCGATTCGCGAAATCCGCATCAACAACAATCCATGGTCGTCAGAGTTCGACCGGCCGGGGTTTGGCCGCATCGAAATTCTGACGAAGCCCGGCACTGACAGATTTCGCGGACAGGCCAGCCTCAGTTTCAATAATCAAGACTTCAATTCGCGTAATCCTTTCGCGCCCACGCGTGCACCTTACTTGTCGCGGAATTACGGAGGCAATTTGAGCGGGCCGATTTCGAAGAAGAAGGCTTCGTTCTTCCTCGACTTTGAGAAGCGAGACATCAACGACGACGCCGTGATCAACGCCACGGTTTTGGATGCGAATCTGAACATCGTGCCCTTCGCTGCCACCGTTCCTACTCCGAATCGACGCACCACATTCAGCCCGCGAATCGATTATCAATTGAATGCGAAAAACACTCTGGTCTTTCGTTACGAGTATGAACACAACCGATCGATAGCTGGACTGAACGGAGGCTTTTCGCTGCCCTCACGCGCCTACGCCAACTTCGGGACCCAACAGACAATTCGGGCTACTGAGACGGCAATCCTTAACAAGAAGACTGTAAACGAAACGCGATTTCAATTTAATCATCAGACATCTGGAGACACTGCGAACAACTCGATTCCGACCGTTAGTGTGCAGGAGGCTTTCACGGGCGGCGGCTCACAAATTGGTTTGACTTCGACGAAGACGGATCGTTGGGAGATAAATAACATCACATCGATCGCGCATGGATTTCACTCATTGAAATTTGGTGTGAGGGTCCGCACAGTAAACATCACGAACATCTCTCCACAAAACTTTGGCGGCTCCTGGACGTTTTCCGGCAGCCGCGCTTTTGGTCAAGCGACTGGACTCACCAGCATTCAGGCTTACCAAATCACCCAGCAGGGTTTGCAGCAGGGTCTGTCCGGCGCGCAGATCCGCGCAAACGGCGGCGGCGCCACCCAGTTTACGATTAATTCGGGCAATCCAAAGGCAGGCGTCAGCCAGTTTGATGTCGGCATGTTTGCCCAGGACGATTGGAGGTTGCGACCGAATCTTACCGTAAACCTCGGGATGCGCTACGAGAA
>Ga0137401_10000520_pt1 | contig 15157 bp, 7 predicted proteins | sample CZOMad1_1_16fung_FD_108286 | JGI IMG/M metagenome (GOLD analysis project Ga0137401, IMG submission 108286) | Vadose zone soil fungal communities from Angelo Coast Range Reserve, California, USA - CZOMad1_1_16fungal (Illumina Assembly) | ecosystem: Environmental > Terrestrial > Soil > Vadose zone...
GTAAGCATTGTTAGAGAAGTAAATTGGCGGTAAAGACTGATTTCGAGTTGATGCTGCGCAATGATCCTCCGCGTACTCCCGTTAGACTCCGCTGTGTTGGGAATGCAACGCGCAAGATTTCGTAGGTTTCACTTACGTAACGTAGCGCCAAGTTGTCCCAGTCCGTAGGATACTTTCTTTCCCCCCAGTACCGGCATTGAGATTGGACGCAACGCAGGTGCGTTGGTACCAGTCGTGATCCTTTAAAGCTCCCAATGATCGAGGAGGTCGCATGGCGATCCGCAAGCTGAATAAGGTTGGACTACTCACGCTCTTTCTCTCGCTATTGACGCTGGCCGGAAACGGCCAGTCGTTCCGGGTGCAGTGTCCGGCCACGACTACGCTCCACCCGACACCGGCCCCGCTGGGCGCGAACCCGGATGGCGGTCAGATCAAGTGCCAGCAGGTATCCGGTGGCGACGGTTATGCCACGATGGCTGACGGAACGCAGACATACCTATTCGCGTTCGGGCCCCTCTCCGGCTTGAATGACCTCGCCAGCGGCCTCCCTGGGACACAGCAGCGGTCGATCTTTATGACGCCCTTCGATCCGGCAGCCGCGCCGGGCACGGCAGCGTCCAACGGGGCTGTAGGCGTTGTTCCAGACGCGGATGGGCAAGTCGACCCGGGCACCGGCTTCAGTCTGTGCGCGGGCGCCAACCCGCCGGCCAGTTGTTTTACTGGCCACGTCGATCCCCGTCAAATCATGGACGTCGGCGTCATGAACGGCAACATCCCGGCCCCGATGATGGCCATTGACGAAGACGATGAATTCTTCCTTACGCTGACCAACGTCGGCATGATCATGCGTCCTGACCTGTTTGAGCAGCACACGATCCACTTCCACGGCTATCCCAACGCTTCTTCGTTCTACGATGGCGTACCCGACGCTTCCGTTGCCATCGACATCGGCGGCAGTATGACCTACTACTATCTCGCGCCAGATGCCGGAACATACTTTTTCCATTGTCACATCACTCCCCCAGAGCACTTACAGATGGGCATGGTCGGTCAACTGTATGTGCGGCCACGGCAGAACCGCGTGCCCGTTGGAGGCAGCCTCTTCACTGGGTTGGCGAACCAGCAGGTGGATCTGCGAACCAAGTCGGATTGCACCGCTGACGTCCTTTGCACGACGCCGTTGCCTCCCTCGAATACGGCGACTCGTGCGGCAACAGGGAATTATGCCTACAACGACGGCGATGGTTCCACCCACTACGACGTCGAATACCCCATACAGATCCACGGCTTCGACCCCAACTTTCACTTTGTGGGCATGACGTTCAATCCGGAAGCATTCGCGGACATGAAAGACAAGTACTTCTTGCTCAATGGCCGCAGCTATCCCGACACCATCAACGCAACTGGTTATCAAGATGGAAGTCTCGCCGGCGGTAACTCGCCTTTCGTAGGCGCTCCGGCCGTCTCGAATGCGATTTATACGCAGGATGCGGATGGCGTACAGCGTCCTTCGCAACCGCTGAATGCCGTAATCAACATTCCCCATGGTGGCAAGGCCCTCCTCCGTATTTCCGACTTGGACGTGACCGAATTTCAGACGCTAGCCTCACTCGGCATTCCCATGCAGGTGATCGCACTCAACGCACGCTTGCTGCGGGATGAGGCCGGCAACAACATGTACTACACAACTAACTCGATCACCCTGGGCGGAGGCGAATCGCTGGATGTGCTTCTGGATGCCACCAACGTTCCAGTGGGCACTTACTACCTCTACACCCCACAGCTCGACCATCTATCGAACGACGCCGAGAACTTCGGTGGGCTCATGACCGAAGTCCATGTCAACTAGGAGAGCAGCGATGAAACTCAAGACCTTCAATCTGATGACAATTTCGAGACTGCTCCCGGCGATGGTGGTGGCAGTAACCGTGCTCCTCACAGCCTCGGCGCACGCGGCGGCTCCTGGAATCACGGGCGCACCATCGAATCCGGTGTTCGATTTGGTCGCTCAGCCGAACTACATCAGTCAACCCGACGGACAGATGATTTACTCCTGGGGATATGGCTGCAACAGCACTCCGGCTGGGTTTAATCCGCCAGCCAGCGCGATGCCGGGCGCCAACTGCCCGACGATGCAGGTTCCGGGGCCCACGTTGATCGTCACCGAGGGAGACACGGTCACGGTGAAGCTCACGAACGGTCTTCCGGCCGCCGCGGGCAACACCTCGATCCTATTCCCTGGATTTCAGGTAACTGCTACGGGCGGCGCGACGGGACTGTTGACGACGGAAGCCTCGCAGGCGTTGCCGGTTACCTACACGTTCGTTGCGTCGACACCGGGCACACGCTCCTACTACAGCGGAACGCAAGGGGACCTGCAGGTCGAGATGGGCCTCTACGGCTCCATTATTGTTCTCCCGAATTCGACAGCCGCTCCGGCATGTCCGCACCACAACGGGAGCGCCGCGGGCACACCGGAAACAGATTTTCGGTTGTCTCCGACCGGGGCCGCGTTCCACCTAGCAGAGAGCTGCTATGACCGAGAATACCTGTTCCAGTTTTCCGAAATCGATCCGCGCATTCACCAACAGGCCATCGATCAACTCGCTGCGATCACTGCCTGCACCACCGCCGCAGTGGCCGGAGTCTCCTGCCCCACGCTGGACGTCGCGACCGAGCCCTATCACCCGACCTACTTCATGGTCAACGGGCGTTCCATGCCAGACGACATGGATACGAACTACGCACAAGAGTATCCGCACCAGCCTTACAACGGTGATCCACACATGCACCCAGGTGAACTCGTGCTGCTGCGCGTCGTCGGTCAAGACCGCTGGCAACATCCATTCCACGAGCACGGCAATCACGTCCGCATCCTGGCCCGTGATGGCAACCTAATCCTGAGCCAGACGGATTCGACGAAGCTTGCTGGACCGTTGCTCTTCACCACGACTACCACGCCCGGCCTGGCAATGGACGGAATCTTCTACTGGACTGGTAGGGGCCTCAACTGGGATGTTCTCGGCCACGGCTACGCCGGAGACACCACACCCTGCTCTCCGGACCTCAACGGCTACTACACGAACCTGAGTCCTTCACCGGCCCCAGACTCCGCCCCCAATTACTTCGAATGGTGTGCGGATCACAAAAAATCGCTGGAGACGGCTCCTTTGGGCCTAGTTGCCAGCGGCGGCCCAGTCACTTTGCCCAACGCCAATATTGTCGCGAACGGCGCCTGGTACGGTGGCAGTCCTTACCTCGGTCCGGATGCGACGATCCGCTCCACCGGCATCGATGCAACCACGCCCCCTTCCGGTACGATCGCGAACTCCCCTGGGACCGAAGCCGGCTACGCCTACATGTGGCACTCGCATAATGAACGCGAGATCACCACCAGCAATATTTTCCCCGGCGGCATGATGATGATGATGCTGGTAGACCCCCGCGTGTTCCAGATTGACGAATCGAAATAATTGTCGAATTACTTGAGGAGACGAGCGATGCGATTCAACCAGTTGAAGTCCACTCTAAACAAGGCAGTACTCGCGGTAACGATTCTCCTCCTCGGAGCGAGTGCCACCTTCGCCCAGACCGTGGGTCTGACCGCCGCCCCGGTGAATGCGTTACTGCCGGACGGCCAGCAGGTCCCAATGTGGGGCTACACCTGCGACGCCGCGTCGATAGCAGCCAAGACGTGTCTGCCTTTGAACCCGAACGCGGGCGCGAACTGGTCGCCGGTGGTGATCACGACCACTCCGGGCTCGAACCTGACCATCCGCCTAACGAACAACTTGCCCGCCAAGGTGCCCGAAACTTCTCTGGTCATCCTCGGCCAGCTCGGGGCTGGTTTGGGCAACACGGCGACATCGACTGCAAGTCCCGCGCATCCTGCTCAGAGCACGACCTGGCCGATCGCAGGCGATTCCTCGGGCCCGCAGTATACTCCTCCCCCGCAGGCTGCCCGTGTTGTGTCGTTCTCTACTCCTGTGACAAACGGAGCGACCTCGGCCCTCACCTGGAACAATTTGAAAGCCGGAACGTACTTGATCGAGTCGGGCACTCATCCCTCCATCCAGGGTCCGATGGGACTGTATGGAGTGTTGGTGGTGACGAACCCGGCCACGACGACGACAGTCGGCACCGCTTATACCGGCGTGAGCTATAACGCTGAGATCCCGCTTGCGTTGAGCGAAATCGATCCCGTGCAGAATGCGGCAGTCGCAAAAGCTGTTAGCTTTGGGGACTTCAGTGAGAGCACCGTGTGGTCGGGTCAGCCGGGAAACTGCGGCAACCCCAGCTCTGCGAATTTTGGCGATTGCTACCCGCCCGCGGTGAACTACGATCCGCGCTACTACTTGATCAACGGCGTTTCGCTCGACAAGACGGCCCTGAGCAAGTCCTTATTCGCGACAAGTCCGGCCACGGCTTCCGGTTCGATCCTGGTTCGCTTCGTGAACGCCGGCCTGCGTATGCACGTTCCGTCAATCGTGGGCGCGACGACTGGCGGTGCACCTTATGGAGGCTTTGCGCTCATCGCGGAGGACGGCAACGTCCTTCCTGGTACGCCCAGAGTTCAGAGCGAAGTCTTTTTGGCTGCGGGCAAGACCTACGACGTGGCGATCAACGCCCCAACCAGCGCAGCTGCACTCCCTGTGTTCGACCGTCAATTGAGCTTGTCCACCAACAACCACCGCGATGGTGGCATGACGGCTTATATCGGAGTCAACGGCGGGGTGGCGCCCAGCGGTTTAACCTCAGCGGCTGTGGTGGCCAACCCGGATAACTATTTCTGTACGGCGGGGGTGCCGCTTACAGTTTCCGATCCTGCCAAGGGCGTTATCGCGAACGACTTAAACGTTCTCTCCGTGACCCTGGGCGCGGCGACCGGTGGCACGGTCGTTCTGAATTCGGACGGTACCTTTACTTACACGCCCGCGAGCGCGTCCTGCGGCGGTAACTTCAGCTACTTCGCCAATGGTGGATCATTGACAGCCACGGCTACGATTACCGACTGCTCTACGGTAACTGGCTGCCACGGCGGCCCACCGGTTGTCACCGGAACCTCTTACACCAGCAACATCGCGTCGCGCTTACAGATCGCACCGCCCGGGGTATTGGCTTACGCCGCAGATCCGGCCGGGTATCCAATGACCGCAGCATTGGTCACGGGAAGCCCGGCAGGCGGCACCGTCACATTGAATCCGGATGGCTCCTTCACCGCGATTCCTACCGCTCCGCCCGCCACAGGCGCGACGACCATGGTGAGCTTCCAGTACAATGCCGTGAACTCGCAGAAAACGTCAAGCACCACACCGGCGACAGTGACCGTGACGTTCAATGGAGGCAGCGGCCTCCAGGTTCACGTCTACGACGCCCCGAGCATATTGCCCCTTCAGACAAACGGCCAGCCCGCGAGTAGCGCGATCCCGATCGCCGACTATCGCTGGCTGATTGAGGAAGATCGCACGTTCCACATTGATCCCAACGCCACGACAACTTCGCTGCCGTGCACCTCGGCGAACGTTCCCGTCGGTTGTGACCCGAACTACAAACCTGCTCCGGATCTTGGCAGCAACTTCCACACTAGCTACATGCCGGTAGTCGCGGCAGGTTGCGTTGGAACGGTTGCTTGCGAAACCGGCCAGACGTTGCTGGGTCAGCCCGCAGTCTGCGACATCGGCAACGGTGTTTGCCATACTGATTCCCCGCAGCAAGTCCCTGTGGACCCGGGCCAGGTTTATCTGGATCCAGCCAAGCATTACTACCTGACGGTTTTCCCAGGAGATGCCGGCAACTCGTTTGGTGCAGGCGCTGGCGCGCCCGTGCAAACCGGTGTAGATGGCCAGGGGAATCCGGTCTACCGGCAATTCAGCATCGCTCAAGACTGCGGTTCCATTACCGGAGCAAGCACCGCCGCGAACTGGACTCCTGGAAGCGGGACTTGCGGACACGGCATGGGCGGAGCTACGATCGCGCCTGCTCAATTGTCTGTCAACGTGCCCTTGGAAGAAACTCCCTACGCGCCGACGAAAGTCGCTGCCTTCGTATTTGAAGATGACTGGCCGCTGAACGGTGAGGAAGATGCCGGCGGTGGAGTTGACACGTTGGCGATTCACGAGCCCGGTTTGGGAGGCTTTGAACTCAGCCTGTACGACCAAGCCGGCGGCACGGGCGACGCCACGGGTCTAATGACCTATGACATGTTTAACTTCCCGCTGTCCAACAGCTTGGCGGGAACCCCTGATCCTGCTCACCCCGGCAACGATGCTTGTCCGCTCACCAAGAACTCGGACGGCCTCATCGGCATGATCGTGACTTGTCCACACTTTGAGTCGGACGGGATTACAGCCTCGCCGCTCGAGGGCCAAGCCGTCATTGCCAACCTGATGCCAGGTCGGTATGGCGTGGAAGCCAATGTGGGCGCCGACCGGTTGGCGCGAGGCGAGGAGTGGCTGCAGACCAATACGTTGGATGGCCAGAAGGCTCACGACTCGTTCATCAAGATCGCTGGGCCGGCCTACTTCCAGGAGTTCGGGCCAGGCGGATACCACGTTCTCATTGGTTTCGCCAACCCTGCCCTTATCAATGCGCGCAGGCCCGGTTTCTGTGCCAGTGAAGGTGTCGTCTGCAACAACACCGTTACGGGCAAAGTTACAACCGAGCGCATGAGCCGTACGCCAGATCAAAGACTCTATAGCAGTGGTTCGCGCGACTCACTTTCCTTCACCCAGTGTTACGCCAGTTTGGGCGATCCGGACGGCGAAGATTTCGCCTTCACCAAGTGCGACGCTGACGGCAACTTCACGTTCCAGAACATGATTCCCCCGGGAGATTGGAGAATCACGCTCTTCGATCAATGGAACGACCAGATTGTCGATGGCCTTTCGACGCCGGTGCGCGTTCCGCTCGGCGCCAACGGTGCCAGCGTGACCGTCGACATGAAAGATGTTCCGGTCCAGCAATGGCACACGAACATCTATACCCGCAGCTATTTCGATACGAACGGGGACGGAGTTTCTCAGGGGGACAGTGAGCCTGGTTTAACTCTGTTGCCGACCAACATCCGCTTCCGCGACGGCAGCTATTCCAACTTCAACAACACCGATCTGGCTGGTTACGCGGGCTTTAACGAAGTCTTCCCGCTCTTTAACTGGTACGTGATCGAAGCCGATACCACGCGCTATAAGCAGACTGGCGTCCACGTCGTCTATGACGCCGGTGGCCCAGCCGACAACACTCCGGGAGGTGGCAGTTCGAATATCGCCGCCAACTACGCCAACACGATCGAGAAGTTTCCTGTGCCCAACGACCTTCGTGTGCCAGGCGCGGTCTATTGCTCGGACGCCGATTGCTCCACTGAGAATCGTGTGACCAATCCAATCGGCAACGTAACTACCGGTGCTGGTGGTTCTACCGGTCGAATCGATCCTCCGTCGGTAACCACCGAAGCATGGCAGGGCTTTATCGGAATGAACGAGTTCGTCGAATTCGGGAAAAAGCCCTTCAACACCGGCGAAAATGGCGGAATCCACGGGGAAGTCACCTACGCTTCCACCCGCCCCTTTGACGATCCCTCGCTCCTCATTCACACGAGCTGGACGCCGAACGTGCCGAACGTGACCATTAACCTGTATCAAGAAGGCACGGCGGCCGACGGTACCACCAGCCTCAAGCTGGTGGACACCACGAAGACCACCAGCTGGGATGATTTCACACAGGGCACGCACGCCAATGGTACTGGTGGCCAAACGCCCAACATGAGTTGCCCTGGCCAGGATCCCAACAGCCTGTTCTTCTTCACATTAACGAACAGCTCCGACTTGCTGAACCCGACAGCGCTCCTGCCCTATAACTCGCGTTACAAGTGCTACGACGGCTTTGCCATGTTCAACCAGGTGCAGCCGGCGCCCTACGACGGCTACTATCACTTCCCCAGCGTGACCTCGACGGATCCCACGACGGGCCAGGCGACTGGCACGAACTGCACGGGCTGCGTCTTGAACACCAAAGCGGCACCGACGGACTTCGACTACAACAAGCCGATGTTGCCTGCTGGCAAGTACGTCGTCGAAGTGATCGTGCCTCCGGGCTACGAGCTGGTGAAGGAAGAAGACAAGAACATTCTCATCGGCGATAACTACATTGCGCCGGTTACCCAGCAATTCGGCGGATTGGGCTCGATCTTCATCCTGCCTGACCAGGCTGAAGTCAGCAGCTTCTACAATGCCAACAACGCCCAGAATCCAACGCAGACCTTGGGAACTCATGACTACCCGAGGCACGAGGGCGACACGGGCAGTGTCGAAGCCTTCTGGCCTTGCGTCGGCGCGTCGCGCACCGTACCCGACTACATCAGTCTGTTCCCGCAGTCGAAGGAAGTGGCGCCTTTTGCCGGAGCCACCCGCAATCTGTGCGACCGCAAAGAAGTTACGCTGGAAGACCAGACGGCGCCCGTTGCCAAATTCTGGGTCTTCAGCTCAACTCACGTGGCCGCCCATTTCACGGGCATCATCCTGGACGACTTCTCTTCGGAGTTCGATCCGTTCTCGCCGCAGTTCGGTGAGAAGTTCGCGGTCCCGAACGTCCCAGTGGCCTTCAAGGACTACACGGGTGTCGAAGTTCTGCGCACTTACGCCGACCAATGGGGAATTTTTAATGGCTTGCAGTACTCCACATGGGAAGTGAATCCGCCGAACCCGACCGGATACGCGCCGACCATGATGGTCACCTGTATGAACGACCCAGGACCGATCGTGGATACCCGAACCGGGTCGCCAACACTTGGCCAGATGATCACCGATCCTCAGTACAACCCGGCTTATAGCCAGTTCTGCTATGAGATCCCGTTCATGCCGGGACAGACGCAGTATATGGACACGCCGGTTGTGCCGACCTCGGCCTTCGCCGAAGGTTACAACTTGCCGGACTGCGCTTATCCGGATGCGACACCATCGGTCTCGGAAGTCGATGGCGATGGCATCGGGCCGTGGGTGAGCGGAGTAGGCAAAACGCTGATCATCAAAGCATTGGGCGATCAGATCGTGCCGAACCACGGCTACTCTGGACCTGCTGCTTCCACCGCACCATTCAACCAGAAATTCATCACGCGGCACTATGGCTTCGGTGCGGCAACGGGAACGGTAACGATCGGCGGAGTCGCTGCCCCCATCACAGGATGGAGCGATTCATCGATCACAGTTACGGCGCCCTCAATACCGGCGGCGAACTCCAGCTGTAAGATTCAACAGCGAGGAGTCGTCGGCAGTGCGCTCTGCGGCGAGTTGGTCATCACTGCAGCGAACGGCAAGCAGTCTGTCGATACTGTGACCGTTACTATAGGCGGCAAAGCTCCAACCCACATCTCGGGCGAGAATGCTACCAACAGTGCGATCCAATCCGCCATCGATGCCGCTACCCCGGGCGACTTGATTATGGTCGGACCGGGTACCTACTACGAAATGTTGCTGATGTGGAAGCCGGTACGGCTGCAAGGTGTCGCTGCGGCCTCTACCATCGTCAACGCCAACACGCACCCCTCGGGCAGGATTGATCCTTGGAGGCGGCAAGCTGCTTGCCTCTTCGGCCTGGCCTTGGACGGCGGTCTGGTCGCACCGGGTCACCCCTACGATCCGACCAATGCCTTCCAATGTTCCGGCGGGATGCTGGGTCAAGTGGATCCGATTCCGCTCGAGCCGCTGGTTGGTTGGGATCCGACTCTGAACGGCAACATCGCTGAGTTGTTGCAGGAGCCCACGCTACTCGGAGCCTACGAAGGCGCGGCCATCACGGTCCTCGCCAAAGGCGTCCAGTCGCCGGACGCGAACTGCACCGCGAACGGGATCTGCGTTCCGCTGACCAACAGCAACAGAGACTGCAACCGATGGGTTGGCAACTTCCTCTGTAACCCGGCGCGGGTTGACGGCATCAGCTTCCTCGATAGCTCCGAAGGCGGCGGAGGTATATTCCTCCACGGCTGGAACCACTCGATCGAAGTTGCCAATAACCGCGTTCATTCCAATGCCGGGACTCTGACCGGTGGCATCACCATCGGCCAGTCTGAGACCCAACCGGGGACGATTGCGGGAACGCAGCAAGAGGCATTCGGCTATATCAAGAACGCCAACATCCACAACAACTCCATCACCAATAACACTGCTTACGGTGATGAATTGAACTCCACCACGCCCATGGCGGCGGGCGGCGTGACCTTCTGCACCGGTTCCGACAACTACAAGTTCAACCACAACTGGGTTTGCGGAAACCTGAGCACGGGGGACGGCGGCGGCTTCGCCCACTTTGGGTTGAGCTACAACGGCAACATTTCCAACAACTGGTTCCTCTTCAACCAGAGCACCAACCCGTCGATCCCAACTCACGGCGGCGGCGTGCTGGTAGCTGGGGCGCCACCAGATGGAGCGGTTTGCGAGGGCGCGCTTATCGACATTGACTGTCCGCCAGCCCTGTCCGACGGCGTTGGGCCGGGTCTGGTCATCGACTCGAACCTGATCGTCGGGAACACAGCTGAGAGCGGCAGCGGCGGCGGTCTCCGGTTACAGAGCGTCAACGGAACCGAAGTCTCGCGCAACCCGAAGCACCCGGAGAACTGGTACCAGGTCATCGTTACCAACAACATCATCACGAACAACGTCTCCGGCTGGGATGGAGGCGGAGTTTCGCTGGTGGATGCTCTGCGCGTGAGCTTTATCAACAACACGGTGATGTCCAACGATTCGACGGCTTCCGCAGGCGTGCTCTTCAATACGCTGGGAGCCCCGGCCGCGAACACACCGCCACCGAACTGTGATCCGACGATCGATCCTACGTGCTCGAATAGTCAGGTGACCTCGTCAACACAACAGACGGCGGGATTGGTGGTGCTACCGAACACAGCGAACTTGGTTTCGGCTCTGCCCGCGGGCGGAATCACATGTCCGCAGGGCCAAGGGAACTGTGCCACCGTGTCCAACCCAATACTGCGCAATGACTTGTTCTGGCAGAACCGCGCGTTCAACATCATGGTTGGCGACAACGGTCCTGGTCAGCTTTCTCAACAGCACTTGGTCACGTTGGCTCCGCCGTTAACTCAGCCGCAAGCGGACGCTTTGACCACGGTCGGCGGAAGCAGCGTAATCACGGGCGGCACCGGTGCCTGCGTGGCCGGAGCAACCTACTGGGATATCGGAGTCCGGGGCGACGTAAGTTCTACTCCTGGATCGAGTGTCCCGGCGAACACGGGCTTCAAGCTCAGCCCGCAGTACTCCATCCTGACGAACGGCAATGCCTACGGGCCGTTCGGCACAACGCACAACCTGGCGGGGAACCCGCTCGTCGCCCAGCAGTACTGCAACGGCGCACGGACTCCTCCGGAAGATGGAGGCTCGGGTTATGCCGTACCTCCGGGCATCTCGGACGCCACACTGCCGAACCCGGTCTTTAACCTGACTCCCTCGGCAACGGTGGATGAAGGCAACAACTGGGTCAATATGGCCTACGGTCCGCTGTCGTTGGTGAATCCCGCGATTCTGTCGTCGGATGCAACCAACTACAATCAGCCGCTGGGCAACTACGCGATCACAGGCAGTTCGCCTGCCATCGGTAGTGCGTTGGGCGGAGTGGCTCCGACTCACGACTTCTTCGGCACGCCGAGGCCGCAAGCCCGACTCGGGCAAGGCGGGTTCGACATCGGAGCGGTTGAGTTCGTAGGTACCTCCGGGGCACCAGCAGTCACGCTTGCGGCCGTAACGAGCGCAACGTTCCCGCAGGTGAACATGCCAGTGACCAATGCAAGCGCGCCGACGCTGGACTTCCGTCTCAGCAACGCTGGACCGGGCACCTTCACCATTACAGGCATCACGGTGGGCGCGGCTCCGTTCTCGCGGATCACGACGGGCGTTACCGGCAACTGCGGCGGTACTCTGACCTCGGGTGCAAACTGCATCATCCGTGTCAGGTTCCTACCGACAATGCCGGGGACGTTTAACGGATCAGTTGCAGTCAACGGTACCGGACCTGGGGGAATTGCAGACCCAGTCACCGGTTCCCCGTTGGCCGTCACGGGCACGGGAGTTCAGGGAGCGATCACCTTCTCCCTGGGCACCGCGTCCTCAACCTCTATCGCGTTGAACTTCCCGTTGGGAATTCCAACGCTCACCTTCGGAACGCAGGCCAACACTCCTGCTCCGGCGGCGACAGCGACGCTGATCCTGACCAACTCGGGGAACGCTCCCATCAACTTCACCACACCTGCTGGGGGAGACGCGGTGATCGGAAACCGGTTTGCAAAGGGTGCTGATTCGTGCCAGGGAACTACCGCACTGGCCGCAGGTGCGCAATGCACGATCGTCGTAACCTTCAGCCCGAACAGTTCTGTGATCCGGGTTGGAGCGCTCACGGTCAGAGACAACGCTGCTGGTGCAAACCAAAACGTGGTCCTGGCCGGCAACTAGATTAAGAACGCGGACTGGGGGTGGCCTAGCCAGGCCACCCTAGTCTCAACTAGATCCGGAAGCGCAATAAACTAGTACAAAGTTTGCGCGACCCAGATATTGAGGGAAGTGTAATGGTGACCCACAAGAATCCAAGCTCACGCACTAAATCGATGCTGCTCGGCGCATTGCTCGCTGGCAGCATCTTTGTTTCGACGGCTCAAGCGCTTGAGCCACAGCAGGGGAGTGCCGAGTCGGCACGAACGCCAGCTTCTCGTCAGGCTCCGACTGGAACGGCGCCAGCCGTTTCGTCCCCGGTACGCCCCCACCGGCAACGAAAGCTCGCCTCCCCCTATCGCTCCAAAGGGACGTCCATCCATGAACAGCAGTTTTATCAGATCAACTGGGGTGTGGACTCGTTCTCTGCCAAGACCGTGGAAGCCGGGCAGATGATTCGTTTCAGCTACCGGGTGGTGGACGCGCAGAAAGCGACGGCACTGAACGACAAGAAAGCTGCACCGTCCCTAATTGACGAAAGGGCCCACGTGCAGTTGGTCGTCCCGTCGATGGAGAAGGTAGGCCAATTGCGCCAAAGTACTACTCCCGAGGTGGGGAGGACCTACTGGATGGTGTTCTCGAACAAAGGGATGTATGTGAAGCGCGGAGACCGGGTGAACGTCGTCATCGGAAAGTTTCATGCCGATGGATTAGTTGTGGATTAGCCCCATAAGCTTAACGCCGCTTCGAGACTGCAAAAAGTCTATGGAACGCTGGTGCGAAGCCCAATGAACACCGGCACCAGGCTGCTCGCCGATCGTTGTCCACCCGGATTGCTTCTAGCGGAGATCCCAAACTAAAGTTTGGCTCCATCTCCCCTGGCGTCCTGCCGTTCCACAATGGATTTCTCTCATCATTTACAACTTTTACAACTTAGCTTTTCGTGTATCGAAAGTTTTACCACGGCCGCGATCCATTTGTCGTTAAATCAATTAGCGGCAAGTAGAGCTTCGCTGGGAGTATGCGTCGTGAATTTCTGGGCACAACCGAGACCGGCAGAGACACTGCGGTTAGCTAAATCGCGTGAGTACGATAGTATATTCCTAACCTGGAACAAGCGTCGCGCGAACCAGTCCCGCACAGGGGAAGATGCAAAGTCGCTTTCAAATCCGCAACTCTTAATGCTCATGGCGGCGGCCAAGGCACACCGTGAGAGGGACTGGCTGCTGCTCCTCGTTTGCTTTTGGCATGGGCTGCGTGTGTCCGAATTGGTCACTTTCGAAAAAGATGCCATCGCGGATGGTTACTTGACGATTCCGCGCCCGGATGGTTCGGAGCGCGCCAGACACATGTTAGTCGAGCATCCAGAGCCGTTGCTCGACGAGAAAGACGCCCTTATCGAATTCGCAGAACAGGCCGCCTGTGACGTTCCAGTATTCAACGTGTGCCGGCGTCGCGTGGACCAGCTGATGAAGCGATATTGCGCCCAGGTCGGCATCCCTGGTCATCTCGCCCATACTCAAACCCTCAGACATACCGTAGCCCGTTTATCGATCGAGAGCGGTGGCATTGAACACGCGCGGCGCTGGCTCGGCTACAAGAGCAGAACCAGCATCTACGAGTGCCTGAAAGCGACACAGGAAGAAACAGGAGAGACGCTGGGGCGGGAATCAGAAAAAGACGCAACACCTGCGTTTCCGTTTTGACCTAAGACAGTCCGAACTTGGGTTGCAGGGTGCCTTAGAGAGTTCGCGCGAATCCCGTATCGCGTGGAAGGCCGTACTTGCCATCCAGAGGAGCTAGCCAGATGAGAGTTAGGTTGCCGTTAGGGTCACATAACGATGAGGCCTTCAAGGTCATGAGCGAAAAGCAGTTGGGCAACCGGGAGGTTGGGAACCTATTGGATTGCTTCGACCCGTTCGTGGCTGCACCTGCCCACATGGTCTGTGATGAGTGTAACGAGCTTATTCCGCTCGATGAGCTCGGATTCAACTATGACCACAATTGCCTCGAGCCGTTCGTGGCTGCACCTGCCCACATGGTCTGTGATCAGTGCAACGAGCTCATTCCGCTCGATGGGCTCGGATTCAATTACGACCACGATTGCATCGACCGCGCGCGATTCGATAAGTCTAAGGTGCATTGATCGCTCGCCTGTCTCCGCCCTGAATTTTATGTCGGCATGCCGGAATCGGCTCGCACTTTTATTCGTAACGTCACACTCAACACCAAATGGTCAGCAACGACCTGGGCACACCGGCTCTGGGCCTGCCAAGGCACGAAGAACCGTTTTCGCAGGCCGTGCAATTTATCACGCAAAAATCTGGTCTCCGGGAAGCTCCAGATGATTGTCGCAAGAGCCCTTCCATTCCAGGATATCCAGCAGGGGTGTAGACGATTTTGTAACGGTCAAGACATCGAAATTCAACACGGTTCAATAGGCTTCAATGCGTCAGTCGTAACTGATTCCATATCAATCACTTGCGATCCACGGAAATCTACAAAGTTCAATAACCTATGGAATCTGGTTCGGGACCAGGGGGTCGGAGGTTCAAATCCTCTCTCCCCGACCATTCAATTTTTTGCCACCTTAAGTCATTGCAAACGCTGGTTCAAAATTCTCCGCACCGAGCAGGAGAGTTCGAAAGGTGTCTGCTTAGAGCCTACGGTTCCGTTTGCTATTGCAGTTTCAAGGACTTGCCACTACCAGTAAGGGGTGTCGGCTGGCCCGCCGA
>Ga0137401_10000521_pt1 | contig 15151 bp, 9 predicted proteins | sample CZOMad1_1_16fung_FD_108286 | JGI IMG/M metagenome (GOLD analysis project Ga0137401, IMG submission 108286) | Vadose zone soil fungal communities from Angelo Coast Range Reserve, California, USA - CZOMad1_1_16fungal (Illumina Assembly) | ecosystem: Environmental > Terrestrial > Soil > Vadose zone...
CGCTCTCGCCGATCGTCAGCCCGCATTGGGTGAATAGAGCATCGTGCGCCGTCATGAACACTTCCGGCACTGCGGCGGCTGCGGCCCAATCGAGATTCGACGGGACGGCGGCCAAATGATTTTCCGGGACCGTCACGTATTGCGCCTGTCCGCCCCCGCCGGTGATGCCAAACACGCGATCACCGAGTTTCCACTTTCGTACTTCGTCGCCGACTTCATAGACTTCGCCGGCGAATTCGATTCCGGGAATGTCCTGCGGATAACCGGGCGGCGCCGGATAGCGGCCGAGGCGTTGCAGGATGTCGGCGCGATTCAAACCGGCGGCACGCACACGGACACGGACGCGATCGAGAGTAGCCGGCGGGGCATCGGGCACTTCGCGAATCTCAAGGCCGTCCACGCCGCCGAATGAAACTATCGTGATTGCTTTCATTTGAAGATCTGTAGCCACTGGCGCCGGCGCGGCGATGAGGTCAGTACCGGGAGCAGTAGCGACCGGGTTCTATTCTCGCGATCTCGATCCATGCTGTTTGTTGAGACCCGGTCGCTATCGCTCCCGGTACTGACTTCATCGCCTGGGCATCTCCTACAACAATGCGCGCGCATGGGTCAGCACATTCTCAACATTGAACCCAAGATTCTTCAGCGCGACGTCACCGGGAGCCGAAGCACCGAAACGATCGAGACAAATCGCGTCGCCCTTTGGGCCAACGTAGCGATCCCAGCCTTGCCGGACGCCTGCTTCGATCGAGAGGCGGGCGGTGACCTGTGGCGGGAGAACTTCGTCGCGATAGTCCTGCGTTTGCTCTTCGAATAATTCAGTGCAGGGCATCGAGACAACGCGTGTGGGTATGCCGTCCTTTTGCAATTGCTCGCGGGCTTCGAGTGCCAGTGAGACTTCAGAGCCGGTGGCGATCAGAATCAATCTGGGTGCCGCAGTTGATCCAGAGCCCTCCCTGACGGTCGGGCTACTGCCCCGCTCGCTATCGCGAGTCGCGCTTGGGCTACCTACCCGGTCGCTACCGCTCCCGGTACTGACTGCTTCGGCCAGAATGTAACCACCGCGACGCAGGCCTTCTGCTGAAGCATAGGCCTGACGATCGATCAACGGAACTTTCTGCCGACTCAAAGCCAGTGCGGTCGGAGCGTGCCGTCGCAGGATTGCCAGCCGCCAGGCTTCGCGCGTTTCGTGGACGTCGGCAGGACGAACTACAAACAGATGAGGAATGGCACGGAGCGCAGCCAGATGCTCGACCGGTTGATGCGTGGGGCCGTCTTCGCCAAGTCCGATGGAGTCATGCGTAAAAACATAGATGACCTGCACTTCGGACAGGCAGGCGAGACGAATCGAGGGCCTCATGTAATCCGAAAAGCACATGAACGTGCCACCATAAGGAATCAGCCCGCCGTTGAGCGACATGCCGGTCAAGGTTGCGCCCATCGCGTGTTCGCGCACGCCAAAGTGGACGATGCGGCCGTCATAACTACCGGCTTCAAAGCTACCGCCGTCTTTGATGTCCGTGTTGTTGGAAACTCCCAAATCCGCTGAGCCGCCAATCAGCATGGGCATGTGCGGCGCCAGAGCATTGATCACCTGACCGCTCGCGACGCGGGTGGCGACGGGCTCGGCATCTGCAAAAGCCGGCAGATGCTTTTCCCAATCGGGCGGTAACTCGCCGCTGATTGTCTGCTGCCAGAGCGTGCCCAACTCCGCGTTCTTTTCTGCGTAGCTCTGGACGAGTTCCTGCCAATCGTTTTCATGTTCCTTACCGCGATCTATGCTCCGGCGAAAATGCGCCATCGCTTCGTCAGGCACATAGAACTGTTTGTCTTCGGGCCAGCCCAGATGTCTCTTGGTTTCGCGCACGGCCTCTTCGCCCGGCGGATCGCTGTGGGCTTTGCGCGTGCCGGCTGTGGGCATGCCGTAACCAATTGTCGTCTTGACTGAGATTAGGGAAGGACGATCGGCGACGGCTTGTGCGTCGCGAATTGCACTTTCGATGGCTGCGAGATCATTCCCGTCAGTCACCGTTGAAGTATGCCAGCCATAAGCTTCAAATCGCTTCGGTACATCTTCAGTAAAAGCGAGATCCGTAAAGCCTTCGATGGTCACGTGATTATCGTCGTAGAGATAGATCAGCTTGCCGAGTTTCAAGTGGCCGGCGAGCGACGCCGCCTCTGATGCCACGCCTTCCATTAGGTCGCCGTCAGAAACGATCGCATAGACGTAATGGTCGATGAGCGGGAAATCCTTTTGATTGAATTTCGCGGCCAGATGCGCGGCGCCCATTGCCATGCCGACGCCATTGGCAAACCCCTGGCCGAGCGGCCCGGTGGTAACTTCGATTCCCGGAGCCAACCCGTATTCCGGGTGGCCCGGAGTCTTTGATCCCCATTGGCGAAAGCTCTTGATGTCATCCAGCGAAAGATCGTAACCGGTCAGATAGAGCAGAGAGTAGAGCAGCATGCAGCCATGGCCTGCCGACAGCAGGAAACGATCGCGATTTTCCCACTTCGGATTCCGCGGGTTGTAGCGCATGAACCTGGTCCACAGCACGTAAGCCATCGGCGCTGCGCCCAGAGGCAAACCGGGATGGCCCGAATTGGCTTTCTGCACTGCGTCAATCGTCAGTGCGCGGATGGTGTTGATACAAAGTTGGTCGAGTTCCGGCGTGGCGTTGGTGTGTTCCTGCATTCTGGCGCTCATGATTTCCTGGTTTTGAGTTTCAAGTTTCAAGATTAGGCGGACTTATCATCGAGTTCTAATCCACCGCAGTTGAGGGCTGTGTTTCGTGATTCTTCGCGTGATTTCGCGGATCCGTTTTTCCGCCACCAAAGCCTTGATCCACGAAATCACGCGAAACTTCACCAAGACGGGTCTCCCTGTGAAGACAGTTGACGGCCTCAACACTAGATCAATTTCTCGTAAAGCTTCTGCTGCCGTTCGATTGCCTCCGCGTAACGCAGGTGGCGCGTCATGTCGGGATCATAAGCGACCGGCTCGGCGGCAAACTCAAGATCGAATGTTTCGATACTGTCTATCTTGCCCGCAGCTTCGAGCGCGAGCAAGGCGGCGCCGCGACTGGACGCCTCGTTGATTGCGGAAAGCTCAATCCGGCGCCCCAACACGTCGGCAATCATTTGTGCCCAGGCCGGTGACGAAAGCAACGCATTACCCGCCGCGACGATCTTCGCCTGGGGCGCGACTTTGTCCAGTGCCTTAGCCAGCAGAGCGAAGCGATAGCAAACAGCTTCCATGCCGGCACGTAAGATCTCGATTGGTTTCGTCCGGGCCGTCAGCCCGGTAATCGAACCCTGTGCCGAGGCTGACCAGCCAGTTGCTCGCTCGCCCGACCAGAAAGGCAAAACGGTTAAGCCGTGCGCATCGGGATCCATGGACGACAGCATCGTTTCCAACTCAGCGTTCTCGTAGCTCAGGGAGAGACTGTCTTTCATCCAGCGGTAAAGTCCGCCGCCGTCAGACAACGCGCCTCCTATCACTATACGGTCCCGATCTGCGCGATAGCAGAACAACTCAGAAGGTAAAGTCGCCGGAGGTGTTCCGGCGAACAGCACGCGCATGGCTCCGGAAGTTCCAATCATCAAAGCCGCGCGGCCGGAATCGACGCAACCCGCGCCGATATTATTGGCCGCGCCGTCGCCAATTGCCGGAAGCCAGGCAGCGCCCTCAAGCAGCGGCCATCGCAAAGCATAATCCTCCGAGAGTAGCTGAAAAGTTGCGCCCGCACCGGCGATATTTGGTAATTGATCGAGTGAGAGGTCCAGGCCCCCGAGCAGTTCGCGATCCCATTCACAGGTGCGCTGGTTGAAAAGCCCCGTGGCGGAAGCCATCGAGACGCTGGTGCTAATCTCGCCAAACAAACGGAGAAATAAATAATCAGCAAACGAAAGCCATCGGCTTGTCCTGGTGAAGAACGCACTTCGTTGCTGTTTAAGCCACAACAACTTTGCAGGCCAGTAACTGGGGTGAAAGCGAGCCCCTGTCCGCGGATGAACTTCTTTCTCATCAAATTTTGATCGCAGTTCTTTGACTGCCTGCGAAGCCCGCGTGTCGGCCCAGCCAAGCAGAGATGTTGCCGCGCGGCCCTGATCATCAACGCCGAGGAGGCTGTGCCAAAAACATGACGTGGCTACGTAATCAATGTGCGAAACTAAACTTTCGGCACGCCCGACCGCCAGGTCGATCGCTTGCACTGCGAATTCGACTAAGGCGTTAGCATCGACGTCATCGCCGCGCGCCAATCCGGAAAAATCACTTGCCAGCGAGATCTGCGATCCGTCGATCTCGCGGCCTCGACGATCAAATAAACCCGCGCGCACGCCGGAGGTACCGATGTCCAAAGCGAACACCACGGATTGTTCGGGCTCGGCGCGCAGAGATGCCGCAAGCACCGAAAGATCGACTTCCGGACGGTCTTCGAGGATAGCTTCGTCGAGCACGGTGCTCATGCGATTAGCGCGAAAAGGATTAACAAATTAGCACGTGGGTCTTGAAGCGCCAGCATCGCACAGAGAGAGTTGGTTAGTCCAGTATTACGGCAACTCAGCAGTAGCCTAAAGTCGTGTCGATAGGATTCGAAGCATGGATCGGGGCATTAGCCGGACCGTAAGGGAGGGCCCCGCTATTCGATGCCCTGAACTGAGCCCTCCCTTACGGTCGGGCTAATGCCCCGCCCGGGCAACACAACTTTGGGACGCTACGGGCAACTCTGAAAGCGTTGCTGCCAGGATTTTCTCGTGGCGGATTGCGGTCTCGCAATGCTAAGCTTCCGAAACTCGCGGGCAGGACGCCCGCGAACCGCACGCAGGATGCGTGCGCTCCACAATGGAAGCAGAAACCCTTAACTGTCCCAACTGCGGCGCGGCGATTTCATCCGACTCGCCGCAGTGTCAGTATTGCGAGTCGAAGTTGGCGACGGTCTCCTGCCCGTCCTGCTTTGCCATGATGTTCATGGGTAGCAAGCACTGCCCGCATTGTGGCGCGGCGGCTGCGCAGGCGACCGCCTCGGAACTGTCCGTGCTGAAGTGCCCGCGCTGCCGTGTCGATATGAAGTCGATCACGCTGGGCACGATCGCCATGCGCGAATGTGAACAGTGTCTGGGTCTTTGGGTCGAGGTTGCGGCGTTCGAAAAAATTTGCGCCGATCGCGAGGAGCAATCCGCCGTACTCGGCACAGCCTCGCCGGCGCCGGCGCATCAAGCACCGTCGGCGGACATGGAAAGAATTCGCTATGTACCCTGTCCGCAGTGTAGCCAGCTAATGAACCGGATCAATTTTGCGCGTTGCTCCGGAGTGATCGTAGACATCTGCAAAGGCCACGGCACCTGGTTCGATCCTGATGAGTTGAGCGGCATTGTGCAGTTCATTCGCAGCGGCGGCCTGGAAGTTTCGCGCCAGAAAGAGAAGAACGAAATTGAATTCCAGCGCGAACAGCTTCGCACTGAACAGCTCATGGCGGCCAATCGCTCTACTTCGCTCGGAAGATACGCGATGGATGAGGATCGCATCAGCGGTCTTTCCGCGGCGGGCGGATTGTTAAAGTTCTTGCTGGAGTAGATTGGCTTTGAGCCCGCAAATGCGGGCCGTATATCAGTAGCAAAACCTCCTGGCTGCCGCCTCGGCTTGTTCCAGGACCTTGACTCTTAAGACAGTTGCCACGGAAATATCGTCGGCTTCGCCGACTGGTTGTCGCTGACCGCTTGAGTTATCAAATCGATCGCGAAGGCTGCGGCGCGCGCTCCGCACACTTCAAAAATCCAATGTTCCTGGCTCGTCGTCCTTCTCAGCCCGAGATCGCAGAGTTCCTGGATCGATCGCGCGACCTGCGGCTGTCATACGATCCGATTGGCATCGCGAGACAAACTCCGCGAGGTTTCAACGCGGATCTGGCGAGCGCAGTGATCGGACAGGGCCGCGACGCATTCGAGCGCGCGAAGATCGCTTTGGCCGACTGGCGGCATTACGAGATGGGGTGGGTTGAGTTGTTTCCCAGGGGCGCTGCTATTGAATCAGGAACCGTCGTCGCCGTGCTCGTTCATCACCTCGGGTTCTGGTCGCTGAACGGATGCCGCGTGGTTTATGGGATAGGCGATCGCCAAAACGGATCGAGCTTTGGATTTGCCTACGGCACCTTAACCAATCATGCAGAAATGGGCGAAGAGATTTTCGAGGTAAGGCTTGAGCCGAAATCTGAGGAGGTTATTTACCGAATCCAGGCCGTCTCGAAGCCGCATGCGCCGATGGCTTGGATCGGTTATCCGATTGCGCGTTACTTTCAGGAACGCTTTCGGCGGGATTCGATTAGCGCGCTGAGGCGAGCGATCGATGTATTTGGGCCGCTGGAACCTTGGGTCTAATGGGGACGACAGGCTGGCAGCCTTCCTTACAAGAGCTGGTTGGAGACGCGAAAGAATTCGATCTACTAAGCCACGCGAAACGGCGGTTTTCGTTCGAGTTATTTCGTGTGAGTTCGTGGATCATCTTTTCGTTGTCAGCCACACTCTCGCTATTTGAACCCTCGTAGGTTTCGTTCGGATCGTTGTCATCATCGCCTTCGCTTTTCTTGTTAGGATCTCTTCGTCGATAGATGTCATAGTTGCCCAAACTCTCAACCTGTTCGAAATCCTGCTCGAGAACCTCAGTTATTCGATTCCGTTCCTCCTCAACGTGTTCGTCTTCATCTTGTAAGTCCTGTTTGATGATCACCCAGCCGATGTTGCGCTCGCGAGCGATCTGAAGCAGCTCCTCCGGCGAGTATGGGTTGACGGTATGATCGAACAGAAGCACGGGGAACCGCGGACGGCGGCCGGTGGCGTAGTAGAAAAAATCTTCGCCGGGAAGGATCAGGATGCCTTCGTCGCGCGGAATCTCGCGGTCGGCATAACGAACCAACTCTTCGAAATTCGGAATCCAATCGCCGCGCGTTGAGAGGCCTTTCAATTGCGGCAGCGTCGATCGCTTGAGCTCGCCTTCGTCAAGGTTGGCGTAATCCAGGCGCTCGTGTGACCGCACATAAAGGCCACCTGAAATCAGCAGAGACAGCGCCACAGTCGCAGCCAAAGGGATAGTTATCCACGGCGCCGCAATCGGCAAGTGCTTGGTGGGCGGACTTGTCCGCCCAATCGGTTGCGAGACAAGTCCCGCATCCAAACGAATCGAAGAGAAGTCCGCAAGGATGAAGGCCAGCAGAATCATGAACAGCGGCCAGATGGCATAGGTTGATCCCCAGAGCTGTTGCGACATGAAGGCTCCGTGGATGACTGCGATGATGATGAATGGCGTGACCATCGAGATGCGGCGTCGGCTTCTGATTGTCAGAATCGCAACCACGAAGGAAAAGATCAGCAGCACCGGCCACACAGTCAGCAGGCGATCCGCTCTCTCTGATGGGTCGTGTTCATGCAGAAGGTAAATCGCCGGCCAGACAAAAGGCGCGGCGATCAAGAGCGCAGACAAGACGGTCCACGCACGATTAGCTGGCCGGCTACTGCGACCGATAAGCCATAAGAGGATGACTCCCACGGCAATGAATGCCAGCCATAGCAGGATTGTCTTATCGGCATAGACGCCGAGCATTTCAGCCCGCGCAGGTGTGCGGCGCTGGGCCGCGAACTGAATCGTCCAATGCCAGTAATTCCTTAATCCCGCGGTGAAGTGAATCGATAGGATCGCGATTGTCAGCGCCAGCACAGCCGAGGCCAGCGTCAAGACGTATCCGCGCACTGGACGCTGTCGCAAACGCTCGACAGCGATCACGACTATAAGGAATCCGGCTGCGGCTGCGAGATAAGCCAATCCGGTATTTTGCTTGACGAACAATGGAATCACGAGCGCTATGCCGGCCGGCAATGCACGCGCAACAGACGACGGCTTTAGATCGAGTCGTTGCAGCAGGAAAACGCCGATCAGAATCGCAAACGTGCAATCAGGATCATAAAACGGATGCGGAAAGATACAGTAGATTCCCAGAGGGATCAGCGGCAGGCTCAGCAGAAAAGCAAGCAAGCGAGCATGAGTCACTCTTCCGCGCAAAACAGTATTGATGATGCGCCAGGTTAATACGGTCGACAGTCCCGAGACGATCGCGCAGTAAGTAACGTGATGCCAGAATACGCGACCGGCCAGCTTGATAATCGCGGCCTGAATGAGGAATGTCAGTGGCGGATGCGCAAAAGGAAAGTCACGATAGGGAATGTCACCGAGTGAAATGCGGTAAGAGTTTTCGAGTGTATAACTGAGGTCCCAAAGAACCGCGAGGCGGGAGTTTTGCCAGACTACTACCAACGCGGTGGCCAGAAACAGAAACAAACCCGGGGAGGCGTTAATCCACAACGTCCGCTGTGAAACAACAACCGCAGCGGAAGTTTCATCTAAATTCATTTGGGCGGGATTGCTGATCCTGAATCCACCGTTAGGAGATATGGGCCCAGGGATGAACGTGTCCGTTGCCCGCGACGGCTTCGGAAGCACCATGACCGTTCCGCGTCACTCGGCGATAGGTTTCGACCATCAACGGAACCACGACGTTTGGTGAGAACAGCTTTAGATAACGCTGCTTGGCGGCCGCACCCATGGTCTGACGAAGCCCGGGGTTTCGGGCCAGTCGCAGGATCGCCTCCGTCAGCGCGCTAACATCCCCCGGCGGCACGAGGATGCCTGAGTCATCGCCGATCATATCCGGAATACCGCCCACTTCTGAGGCAATGATCGGTTTGCCGCAGGCCATCGCTTCAACGACACTGTTTGGCGTGCCTTCGGTGAACGAAGGCATGACGAATACGTCAAGACTCTCCATGAACCCACGACACTCTTCGGGGTGCGTGTAAACCCCGTGATAACGATAGCGACTGGCCACGTCGAGTGCTTTGGCGCGGGCCGCGATTTTCTGACGCTGGGAGCCATCTCCGGCGATGTTCAGAGAAATATCGCCACATTGCTGATGGGCGGCGGCGAATGCCTCCATCAGGACCATGGGGCCTTTCAATTCTTCCATGCGAGCGGCAAAGCCGAAGGTGATGCGGTCGGGTGCCGGATGGTGCGGCTTGCGACCGTTTACGAATTCGTCCGACATGATGGGAAGAATCGAGAGCCCTTTGGACGCCGGCAATTTTTCGCGACAGTGCTCAATGAGTTTTGGAGAAAGGGCGGCAATCTCTGAGCAGAGCGGGAGCACCGAAGTGAACTGCTCGTAGTAAGACTCGAAGTCAGGCGGATGATATGGAATGCCCAGTTCCTGATAGATCACGGGAATGCCCGCGTCGTGGCCGGCCTGGATCATCACCATGGCGCTGGGGTCCGGCGTCATCACGTGAATCAGATCAGCGTTTTGCTTTTCCATGAACTCACGGCACTGCCGGTAATGACGGGTTGCCAATCCGGTAACCAAACGCAGCGTCCTTCTCCGAATAAATTGCCGCGAGCCGGGGAAGGTATTGAACATCTTATAAGCGAGCTTGCGGCCGGCGCCCATCGACGTGTGGGCCAGGTTCGAAGCGATCCAGGATACAGGGACTCCGGCCTCAAGCAGGCGTTGGTAGTACTGATCCTCCTCAGCATGAAGATACATCAGCAAGACCGAGACATCGTGTCCGGCTTTTTGTAATTGCGAGGCGTACGTGACCAGCGTCTCGTCCGAGCCACTAATAGGGCCATATATTTGGCCTTTGCAGAGGATGATCCGCATTGATTCTTATCTTACCGTTCCCAGTAGTTCGATCGGATTCAGGATTGAATGCTAAACGACGGCAAGGACTCCGGGAGCCTCGCTCGCGGAACTCGTAGAATTCGATGCTCGACGATACTCATGATCGCCAACGGATGAAGCCGGGTAAGGATCGAAAGATCCTTCACAGCGTGACGCAACTGACCGCAGCGCAACGCACGCACCGATTCCCAGATAAGATGCTCCGCCATATTTTCGGAAAACCCGCGCCACGCTTTTCGCTTTGCACGTCGTGGCGCGGCCGCCGCGCGAGGCAAATTCATCCATTGATTGCGAAAGCTCTGCGCGCCCATCGCAATCAGGTGGGCTGCCTGTGACGTGCCCTGCCCCGAAACCGGCGTTGATCGCCGCCAAATGATAACCGGTATTTCCGCGGCCATCATAGGATAAATCTCTGCGATTCGCACCCATAAATCCCAATCATCCAATCCGGGAATACGATCATCCAGCAAACCGACACGAGTAAGACAGGAGCGGCGAAAGACAGCGCTGCCACACGGAATAAAATTACGGGTCAGGAGTTGCCAAAAGATATCTCCCTGGGGACAGTCGAGCGGATACGACCGATCTTCAGCCACGCCTTGCTGATCTCCCCAAATTGCTCTGGCATAAATCAGCCCGGCCTGCGGCTCTCGCTCCAGAGCTTCGATCTGGGCATCGAGCGAATCAGGGAGACGCGTGTCGTCGTCGTCTAGAAAACTTATGTACTCTCCGCGGCTGGCAACTAAGCCGATATTTCGCGCGCCTGCTACGCGCTGATTGCGCTCTGTCCGGACGTACCTAATGCCGGAAAGAGTCTGACACACTCGGGCCGTTTCGTCCGTGGAGGCGTCGTCGACCACAACAATCTCCACGTCGGTGCCGGCCGCGCGTGCACTTTCGACTGCCCGCGGCAGGAGTTGGGGCCGATCGTGCGTGGCAATGATGATGCTGGCCTTCGGGTTCAGATTCGGCATTCGATTTTGGCGCCGCGGGTGACGGACGAAAGAAACTAAAGGGGATTAAGACTCAATTTTCCTGACCAAATGGTCGAGCTTAGATTCGGGGAATCGCTCGATGGCTAAGTCCCTAAGAAGATAGTTTCAGTAGCTCTTATACGCGCATAAACGTACCAAGCGCAAGAGTTCCCTCAGAGCGCGCAGAATATTCGCATAACCGACTCGATTTCGCCAGCCAGATCGAAACCAGGCGCAGGAGTTCAGGGCCCCGAGATACGGTTAAGCGTTAGGTGGCAATTCCCGAAACGAACTGGGATGGTACTGAGGTAATTGTGTGATGCTACCAGTCGGGTCGTGAGGCTGGGCACTAGCCCGACCGTCAGGGAGGGCTCAATTAATGCACTTCGGAGCCCTCCCTGACGGTCGGGCTAATGCCCCGGAGATTAGCAACACACTCTTACCCCAGTACCACTGGCATTAGACTCTGCGCCAGTCGGACGTAGTGCTGGCTATCAGGAATAGACGAAGGCGCAGAACCCTTGCTTTGCGGCTTATAAAGCAGATAAATTAACCGATCCTAACTGCTGGCAGATAAGGTGTCTCGAAGAAAGCCCACGAAATGAAGAGTCCCGAGAACCCAAATGGAAACGAAGACTTTGCTCCCATAACGCTATGGGGGGACGCGGCAGAGTCCGCCTCTGACACTGATCTCGACCGACAGTTGGCAAGGCTTGAAAAGGACCTGGATGCCTCGTACCAAACTATCGATGCGCTGACCGCCGAGTTAACGGCACGCGAAACTCAAATAAGCGCCATTCTCAACTCGAGAGCATGGCGTTGGGTTTGCCGCTACAGCAGGGTAAAGCGCGGATATCTGGTTCCGGCTTACGAGTTTGTACGCCGGCTTTCCGGAAACGATCATGCAAAGAAAAGGAAGAAGGGTCGCCAACTGACGTCTGCGCTGCTCGCTCCCAAACAAAGGAATTTAGATCCCGCTGATGAATCGCTGGTTTTGCTGCCGACGCCGGGATTGCGAAGATTGGCCTCGACCGCATCGCACTCACCCGGGACTTCTCCGGCGCGCGCTGATGTGGTCTGCTTTTCTATAGTCGATTGGCATTTCCGCTATCAGCGTCCGCACCAGATCGTCTCTCAATTTGCCGCGCACGGCCACAGAGTTTTCTACATCAGGCTGGACGGTATTCTGCCGGCCCACGTTGAGCCACGCTTCTCAATCACGAAACTCAAGGAAAATGTGTATCAGATCACTTTGGCCGCACACCGGCAGACCTGGATTAACCAGGAGGACATCAGAGGCGCTAATGCTGACCAGCTGATGGCTTCGCTCGATGAGTTGCGCGAGACCTTTCATATCGATGAAGCGATTGGCTACGTCATGACGCCGTCGTGGACGACCATGGCGCTGGCAGCGAAAGCGCGGTGGCGTTGGCGAATTATTTACGATTGCATGGATGAGTGGGCAGGATTTCCGGGAATGGGCCGCGCCATTCCCAGGGCCGAGCAACGACTGGTCCGGGAATGTGATCTGCTCTCGGTCACCGCGCAGCGACTATACGATAAGTGGCTCGGCCTCAATCGACCAATGGTGCTCGCCCGCAATGGCGTCGATTACAAGTTCTATCTGGAGCGTTGTCAACCAAACAATTTGCTGGCCGGCTTGGAGCATCCAATCGTCGGATACTACGGCGCCATTGCTGACTGGTTCGACCTTGAATTGATGGCCTATGTCGCTCGCGAGCGTCCCGGCTATTCGTTTGTGCTCTTGGGCGGCGTATTCGACCAGGACGTCTCGGAACTCGAGCGCCTGCCCAATGTCAGGCTGTTAGGGCAACAGCCGTATGAGACAATGCCGCAGTATCTCTATCACTTTGACGCCTGCCTGATTCCCTTCAAAACCAACGACACGACCGCGGCCACTGATCCGGTCAAAGTTTATGAGTATCTGAGTGGCGGCAAACCAGTTGTTTCCGTCGCGCTCTCTGAGCTCGAGCAGTTTCGGGATCTTTTGTACATTGCCAAAGACCGCGACGACTTTCTGGCGCAGCTTGATCGGGCTCTGGCCGAAGACGATCCGAAGATTATCGAGCGGCGGCGCAGCTTTGCCGAGCAGAACACCTGGCAAACGCGCTACGAAGTGATAACCAGCGGCCTGCGGGAGACGGCTACGCGCGTCAGCATTATTGTCGTGACGTACAACAACCTTGCCCTAACGCGTTTGTGTCTGGAGAGTATTGTGCGAAACACTGACTATCCTAACTATGAAGTGATAGTAGTAGACAATAACTCGAGCGATCAGACGCCTGATTACCTGCGTCGGGTGGCCGCGCTGCATTCGCATATTCAAATAATTTTGAACCCGGAGAATCGCGGCTTTGCCGCTGCCAACAATCAGGGGATTGAGCGGAGCACCGGCGATCGGTTTGTGCTTTTGAATAACGACACGGTGGTACCGCCCGGCTGGCTTAGTCGCTTGCTGCGCCATCTGGACGATCCGGCAATAGGCCTGGTGGGGCCAGTGACAAACTTCACGGGCAATGAAGCAAAGGTCGATGTTGATTATCAAACGTTGGGCGAAATGGAAGCCTTTGCTGAAGAGTGGATGCGGCGGAACGATGGCCGCATTGCTGACATTCACATGCTGGCGATGTTATGTGTGGCGTTCCGGCGTGATACTCATGAAAAAATTGGGCCGGTGGACGAGCAGTTTGGCATCGGAATGTTCGAAGACGATGATTATTCGCTACGCATGAAGAAGGCCAACCTGCGGGTCGTCTGCGCGGCCGATGTGTTCGTGCACCATTTTGGACAGGCGGCTTTTAAGGAACTGATTGCGGACGGCAGTTACGATCCACTGTTCACCGAAAACCGGCGCCGCTTTGAATCGAAGTGGAACGTCAGGTGGGTACCTCACAAGAATGAGCCACTGAGTTTCGAGCCGCCGGCTCAGAAGTTGATGCCGGACGCAGACATCATCTCAGGTTAGTAAGACTAATCTTCCTTCAAACGATCCGACCACTGGAGGCCGTGACGGCGGTCCGCACGAATTTCGCTCCACACGGCCCCGAGATCCCTGGGACGTAGTCTATGCCGCAACCGTGACAGGTCAGCGCGCAGGTACGGTTCGATTCTAATTTCCATCAGGCTGAGGTATTCGTTCATTTCTTCCCAGCTCTTTCGCTGGGCTTCGTCGGAGGCGTTGTTTTCAAGCACAGCCTTTTCATTCTCCAGACGGCCAATCCAACTCTTAATAGCCCCCAGGTAATGATTGCTCACGAGACCGGAGCACTTCGTGATCAGGCGCGCGTAGACAGTCTTGAAGGCATGGATTTCTGCCGTAGGATACGGATGCTCGCGTGCCGCCTCAATCAACGAACTGTCACGCTCTTCATACCTGGTGCCGGCAATTGAAGCTCCGATTTGCTGGCCCGGGTGCTGGCGGTACTTGATGAGAGGCTCGCTAATGAATGTCACCCGGGCAACTGCCGCGATAATCAAAGCAATCCATGCGTCATGCTGAAAAATTGTGTCGATCGGAATCGGTAGCACCAAACGTCTTAAGTTGGAACGGAACGCCAGCGTTGCGCCGGTTACCAGATTGCGGCGCAACAGTGCGTGGAAGGCTCTTCCTGCTTCGAGGTCGGCTTGGCTGTCTTCGCAAAAATTTTGCCAGAGGCTGCCCAGCTTAACCAGATTTTCGTCGCCGACTTCGGCGTCGGAAAACACCAGGCCCGTCTGGGGACTCGATAAGAACGCGCGTTCAATCACAACCAGCTTATCTTCGCGCCAGACATCGTCCTGATCGCAAAGGAAGATTATTTCACCGCGGCAACGACGAATGGCCAGTTCGAAACTTCGCTTTGAACCCAGGTTCTGTTTGTTGACGAAGAGTCGCACCGCAAAGGGAGCGCGGCGCGCGAATGCCTCGACCATCTCCCGGGTGTGTTTATCGGTCGAGCTATCGTCGCAAACTACCAACTCGTCAGGCACACGTGTTTGTGTTGCCAGGCTCTCGAACTGCTCAGACAGATAAGCAGCCCCGTTATAAGTGCACATCGCGATTGAAAGCTTCACCGATTTCATGCCTAAACCGTTACACTAAGGCCACTATTGTGGTATCAATCTAGGCCATCAAAGCAGCGAGAGTGTTTATGATTGATTCTGAACCTACGGATTGTAACGGATTCATGAACCGGCGTCATGGGTGATGAACGCTGATAAATCAGGAACCTGCTTCTAATGAAAATTGAACAGACTTACAAACCTGACCACACCCGGAAACTTTCCATTGTCATTCCGGTTTATTTCAACGAATCTTCGCTGCCCCATCTCTTCGACGCCCTCCTGGGTATCGAAAGAGAATTACTTGAGAAGAGAGTTGAGATGGAGTTGATCTTTATCGACGATGGTTCCGGAGATGGATCTTTGGCGGCATTGCTGGAAATAAAAAAG
>Ga0137401_10000523_pt1 | contig 15140 bp, 12 predicted proteins | sample CZOMad1_1_16fung_FD_108286 | JGI IMG/M metagenome (GOLD analysis project Ga0137401, IMG submission 108286) | Vadose zone soil fungal communities from Angelo Coast Range Reserve, California, USA - CZOMad1_1_16fungal (Illumina Assembly) | ecosystem: Environmental > Terrestrial > Soil > Vadose...
CCCCAAACCGCAGTCGCCATCGCGTCGCTGCGTCTGGCGTTGAGTATTCCTCGATCCGACCATGCATCGCGGCATTCGCGGACCACGCCAAGGCGAATGCGTTTTGGGGCCAGTGTGAACGAGTCGCTCCGTTCCAATCTTTAAGTTTGACCGCACGAGGTGCTTCGCGGGACAGTCGCCGGCACAATCCCTCTCCGACGTGTTCCTGGAGAGTAATTGGTCCATTTGGGCAGGCGAAAACCTGATACCGGTCTCAGCGGCATCGTCTTGAGCCGCTCGTGTTTGATCGAAGTTGCTGTTTTCTGCATGACCTACTGCACCACTACTCCGCGATGCCATGTCACCGATCACCGATTACTGATCACCCGATTACCGATTATCGGCCCTCACCGCCACTCATGTTTCGGGTACTTTCGCTGCAATTCCTGTTTCAGTTTCGGGTAGGCCTCCCGCCAAAATCCTGAGAGATCGTGCGTGATCTGGACAGGACGATGGTTGGGAGCAAGTACGTGGATCGAAAGAGGGACGCGTTGGGCGCAAATCTTGAGGGACCCTTCGACGCCATACAAATCCTGGATACGTGCGGCTAACACCGGTGGCTGTCGGTCCGAGTACACTAGCTTGGCCTTTCGGCCGCCAGGTAATTCAAATCGGGCGGGAGCAAAACGATCGATCAATGGAATCTGCGCCGGTGACAACCATGCTTTGACGGTTGGCCAAACGGAACGGTCCTTGATCTCGCGATAGCCAAGCGCTCCCTGGCAAATCTGTGAGATGATATATTTTCTTCCTTCCTCGTCGAGCTTGGGAAGCCCAAGCTCCGGATACCACTCGGTCAGACAGTTGAGTCGCGTGATCCATTGCTCCACTTCGTGATCCCATTGAGTCAAGGGGCATCGACCGCTGATCACTTCTGCGGCGAGCACCGCCGCGGTCGCATCACTTGGTTTTGGCTCTGTCTTCGCGCTGTGTAGGATCAGATCGCGAAAGAGCCGGTTCGATTGCGCGACGACTCGTCGAACGGCAGGATCGTAAAAGAGCGTCTCGGCGATTTGAAAATCTTCTGGGAAAACTTCCTGGAGCCATTCTTCTCGAATCGCCGTGGCAAATGAAAGCAGTACGAGCAAATCTTCATTTCGTCCTTGGATCTCCCGAATCTCCGCAGCAACGAACAGCGGGCTCTTTTGCACGGCACTTTCGCGAGCTAAAACGCCATGCCGACGATGAACCAGGTCGCAACGCAAAGTGCCTGCATCGATCCGCCGGCCAAGATGATCGGAGAAACCAACCAGCATACATTTGCCTAAGGCTTCCGCGTTAAAATCATCTGGGCGCCCCGATATATTCAGCTTCTCGCTTTTGGCGAGATCGAGAAACTGGCGAAATAAACGACCGACTTGTTGGGATACGGCATAACGAATGCCCAGACGTCGAGAGCGCTCCGGCCCTTGCTCGTTCGCGTAGATCCAGGCGCGAATCAAGACAAAGAAATCCGATTCTGCCTCGTTGCCGAGTAATAGTTCGCGATCGTGATCCATCTGGCTGCTATCGCTTCGCCGAAGCAGGTGCCGCTCTTGAGTAAGGGCCGCAATCAATGCGATCGTAGGCACGCACCTAAGTTCGTCGGCGAGAAGCAGCATTCGCGAGTACCGGGGATGGACCGGAAACGAGAGCATCCGTCGGCCAAGTGCGGTGACGATTTCTGATTTTCGTTCCAACCCGCCGAGGTCAACCAGCAACTCCATCGCCCGGCTGAGTGATTTCGGATCCGGTTTTTCCAGCCAGCCAAACCGCTCGATATCGGCGACTCCCGCCGCTTTGAGATTCAAAATGACTTCCGCCAAATCGAGGCGCTTGACCTCTGGGAGATCCTGGGCACGACGATTGAGATGGTCTCGTTCCGACCACAGACGAATGCATTTGCCTGGCGCCGTCCGCCCCGCCCGGCCGGCTCGTTGATCAGCCGACGCTCGGCTGATTTTTTCGGTGATTAAAGTGTTGATGCCGCGATGTGGATCGTACTTAGCAATCTTAGCAAGGCCACTGTCGATCACCAGGGTTACGCCGTCGATCGTGAGCGATGTTTCGGCCACGTTGGTCGAGACAACTACTTTTCGCTGGTCATAGGTGGCGACAGCGGCATCTTGAGAGGCCGGTGAAAGATCGCCATGCAAGGGAAGGACGATGCCATTGAACCGCGTCCGCTTGATCTCTTCAATCGTGCGGGCAATTTCGTACGCGCCAGGCATGAAAATGAGTACGTCGCCCTTATCGTTTTCCGCTTGGGTCAACGCGTCGATGGCAAGTTCCCAGGGAGGCTCATCAACAATTTCGCGCTTCAGATGCTCGATTGAAACCGGAAACGTTCTTCCTCCCGAAGTGAGGATCCGACAAGGAGCCAGATATTCCTTTATTAGCCCCGCGTCGAGCGTGGCCGACATAACGACGATCTTCAGGTCGGGCCGCGTCTCCGATTGAATGTCCATGGCACGAGCAAGAGCGATATCTCCGTAGAGATGCCGTTCATGGAACTCGTCGAAAATCAAAACCGATATGCCGGGAAGCGTTGGATCGCTCACCATTTGCCGGAGCAATACGCCTTCGGTGACAAACCGAATTCGGGTTTCTCTGGAGCTAATATTGTCAAGGCGGATCTGGTAACCGACCTCTGTGCCCAGCTCAGAATCTCGCTCCCAGGCCACCCGGGCTGCCAACATCCGAGTCGGCAGCCTTCTCGGCTGAAGAATTACGATCTGGTCCGAGCCAGCCAACCCGCTGTCTAAAAGGATCTGCGGCACTTGAGTCGATTTGCCGGATCCGGTTGGGGCTTGCAAAATGAGCCTTGGACAATCAGCGAGAGCATCGATGATTGCCTCTTCCAGTTCAAAGATTGGCAGACTGCGTTCCACGGTGCGACACTGATTCTCCATCAACGGCAGAACGCAAAACGAAGAATTTCATGTTGATAGCGTTCAATAAACCTTTTGCTGTTCTTTCCCAGTTCAATTCGGACCAATCGCCGAATCGGACTCTTGCGGAGTTCGGGTTTCCGCCAGGCGTATACCCGGTCGGTAGACTTGATGCGGACTCTGAAGGTTTGCTCATCTTAAGCGATCAACCGGAGTGGAACGCGCGTCTTCTTCGCCCAGGCAAGGGACACGAACGAGAATACTGGGTGCAAGTCGAAGGTGTCGCTACGCCGGAAAAGCTCCAGCGCTTGAGCACTGGAGTGGTCATTCAGGGGCGTGCAGCCCTTCCCTGCGTTGCTCGAGCTCTGGAACACCCGCCTGATTTCCCGCCAAGAAATCCGCCGATTCGATTTCGTAAAACTGTTCCTGATTGTTGGCTCAGTATCATCTTACGAGAGGGACGAAATCGGCAGGTGCGCCGGATGACCGCTGCGGTTGGTCTTCCGACTCTTCGTTTGGTGCGCGTACGGATAGGGAAATTGCAATTGAAGGATCTGGCGCCGGGAGATTGGGTGATGGTCGGTGAATCCGATATCTGAAATCTGCACCCTCCGTCATCAGGGGGCGGGGAGCGGCAGTCCCCACCCGATGGAGGTCGCCGCCTTGGGCTGCATCTTGTTGCGTAGGTACCACATTAGTGTAAGGAAAATGGTTACATTATGTGGTCGATTTTGCGCGTATTTCGCTACACTCGACGTTATCCATGGCTGGCTACCAGCACGATCGGATTCGCCGTGCTCGCTACGTTGATGGTGATCGTCTTTCCCGGCGTGACTCAGCGCATAATCGATGACGCGATCCGGGGAAATCATCCCGATCTGATCGTGCCGCTAACCAGCTGCGCGGTTGTTGCGTTCCTGGTGCAAAATTTGGCGAACGGCCTTCGAATCGTTCTTAACAACACTTTCGAACAGAAGGTGATTTTCGATCTTAGAAGCGATCTTTACGATCATATTCAACGATTGCCTCTTTCCTGGTTTGATCGTCGCGCGACGGGCGATATTATGACCCGGGTCTTGGAGGACGTTACTGCGGTCGAACGTGTACTGATCGATGGAATCGAGCAAGGCAGCGTCGCGATCCTTCAAGTCATCATCGTCAGTGTACTTCTCTTTTTGAAAGAGCCGGGTTTTGGGCTTTTGACTCTAACGCCGGTGCCTTTGCTCGCAACCGGCGCGCTATGGTACACGCTTACAGCGAAACCCCGCTATAGCAGGCAGCGAAAAGCCGCTTCGGCTATGAATTCTCTGCTGCATGATAATTTGGCCGGAGTGCGACAAATCAAGGCTTACGCTCGCGAGGAGGCTGAGCATCGTCGTTTCAACCAGGCCAGCGCCCGGTTAAAGGACGCAACGCTGGTCGTGTTGAAGGCGTGGGCGATTTACACCCCGTCGATGGAGTTCGTGACCTCCTGTGGACTTGCCATCGTTACCGGTTTCGGTGGCATGGCCGTGCTGGAAGGAAAGATGGGTCTTGGTGAATTAGTAGCGAGTTTGATCCTCGTGCGCTTTTTGTATGAGCCAATTAGCCGGCTCCACAGCCTCAACCAAATGTTCCAAAGTGGACGAGCCGCCGGCGAGCGCGTGTTTGAGATTATGGATTCTCCGATAGAAGAGAGTGTCGATGTACCGGTGGATTCTTTTGATCCCCTCGGCCTCATTGAATACCGGGATGTATCCTTTTCCTACGAATCCGGCCGGCAAGTTCTGCGCGGAATCTCCTTGCTCGCTTCGCCTGGCCAAACGATTGCGTTGGTTGGAGCGACCGGCGCCGGAAAATCTACTCTGGTGGGCCTCCTGCTGCGGCTCTACGACCTTCCGCCCGGCTGCGGCAACATTTTAATCGATCAGCGTTCGATTCGGGATATGTCTCGGAAAACAGTACGGCAGATCACAGGCTTCGTGTCCCAGGAAAGCTTTCTATTCAACGGCACAGTGCGAGAAAACCTGCTATTCGGAAAGCCGGACGCACAAGATTCTGAGATTGAAGCTGCGTTGCGGGCCGCCCACGCCTACGAATTTGTTTCAAAGCTAAGCAAAGGACTTGATTCTTCGGTTGGCGAGAGAGGTGTCCGTTTAAGCGTGGGTGAAAAACAGCGCCTATCGATTGCCAGAGCCCTCTTAAAGGATCCGCCGATCCTGGTTTTGGATGAGGCAACCGCTAGCGTAGACACCCAGACAGAGCGCGAAATTCAAGCTGCTTTAGACCGTCTACTGCTTGGCCGTACTAGTTTTGTTATTGCTCACCGGCTGTCGACAGTTCGCCATGCGGACCAGATCCTGGTACTTGACCAAGGCGAAATCGTCGAAAGAGGGACTCACAACGAGTTGCTGGCGATCGGCGGTACCTACTGGCGGCTGTACGAGAATGGATTGTTCGGCGAAAGCTCTGAGGTGGGTCGCAATGGCCCCGAGCAAAGCAGCCGGATGCTTCCGTCTTCGTTCCCGGATGACCCACAACTTCGGCGGACAGATCAACCTCAGGAAGTTGATGTACCAGAAGCCTGAAAAGTATCGATCGAGGGTCTGGTGGACGAGGGCCTGATTTGAGCCGCCCGGTTGATTACAACTTCAGCCATCCGTTGGCCCGGCGTTTATGGCTCGGTATGCTAGCTTATCTTGTCATTACATTGGTTCGAGCATGCGGACGATTCGGCGGCTTCGTGACGATGAGGCCACGTCGTTTCGGGCTTGCGTCGCTTCAGGGTAGGCATATTTAGTATCCGTTGCTTTACCGGATCGGCTACCTGACTCGAATTGCGCTCATTTACGTAGGAAGCATCTTCTGGCTGTTGATCAATACGCTAGGGGAAATGGGCGACAACGTCAGACGAGGTCGTCTGCCGTTTCGTGTGTCGGCATTCTTCGCCCAGACGGATCGTACCGGGGTTGGGTCGGTTCCTTTGGTTCTGGTGGTTTCCTTTTTTCTCGGACTCACCATGGCCTTGCTTACTGGATACCAACTGCAAAAATTTGGGACTGAACGTCTGGTGCCGACGCTTATCTCGATTGCTTTTACGCGGGAGCTCGGTCCGTTGCTGACGGGCATTGTTTTGGCTGCTCGGATCGGTGCGGCGTTTACGGCAGAGCTTGGTACGATGCAAGTAGCGGAAGAAGTGGAAGCAATCGAAGCGATGGGAATCGGTCCGCTTCGCCTCCTGGTTGCCCCGCGATTGATGGCAATTACTGTTCTTATGCCCTGCCTTTCGGTTTGTTCGGTTATCGCCGGCCTCCTAGGGTCGGCTCTCATCTCCTGGATTACGCTCAATCTGGTACCCGCTTTCTATTTTGATGCGGTGCTCAGCAGTCTTCTGGTAAAAGATATTGTGATTGGCCTATTCAAAGCAGCATTCTTCGGCCTAGTTATCGGGCTGATCGCCTGCTTCAAAGGGTTGACTGTAACGGGTGGGGCTGAAGGTGTCGGAAGAGCAACCACAGATAGCGTGGTCGTTGCGATCACCAGCGTCATTGGATTTGACACTCTCTTTAATATCGTCGTTACCGAATACACCAAATGAACGAAACTCCGCTCGTTCATCTTGATCGAGTCTTTTTACGTTTTGGGGACAAGCCGGTTCTCGACGGCATTAATTTGAAAATCTTCCCAAAGGATCGGCTCGTTGTTTTGGGCCAAAGTGGTGGGGGGAAGAGCACTATGCTTCGCTTGATCCTTGGAATTCTGCGGCCGACGTCAGGCGATGTTCGATATAAGCACTTGCGGATCCATCGCCTCAGCCGCAGCAAGCTCAATCTCCTGCGCTCACGGATCGGCATGGTCTATCAGTATTCTGCTTTAATCAGTTCATTGAATGTTCGTGATAACCTCGCCTTGCCGGTAGAAGAGCTCGGACGCAAATCGCCAAAGGAGATCGATCAGCTGGTGGAAGAAAAGCTCGCGGTAGTTGGAATGGGCGGAACCGAGGATAAAATGCCGTCCGAGCTGAGTGGTGGCATGCGAAAAAGAGTAAGCTTAGCCAGAGCTTTGATGATGGATCCGGAATTGGTCCTCTTCGATGAACCATCCGCGGGACTCGATCCGGTGATGAGTTCAGTGATCGACGAGCTGATTATCTCGCTTACGGAAAAAACCAGCTCCACCTCGGTCATCGTCACTCATGAAATGGATAGCGCCTTTCGGATCGCTACTCGGATGGCAATGCTTTACCAGGGAACAATTATACAGGATGATGCTCCAGAATCATTTCGCAATGCGGAGAACCCGGTGGTTCGACAGTTCGTTACTGGGGAAGTAGTTGGACCGATCACTGAAACGGTAGAGAATGCAGATCCTTCGTAACGAAATTCGCACTGGCATTCTGGTGATCCTTACCATTGGCCTGACTGTTGGGATAGTTTTGTATCTCTCGGCACCTGGTCTCTTTCGCCCGGTCGCCCACTATAGAATCTTTTTCGATGACGCTGCGGCGATTAAGCCCGGTGCAAGCGTGATGCTCGCCGGAAGGAAGATTGGTACCGTCGAAAGTATTCAGTCGCCCGTACCAATGGCTCAGCGGCCGCCTGGCCGTCCAGAGTGGGAGGTGATGATCACTGTCCAGGTGTCAATGGACGCAGAAATTTATAAGGCAAACGATGTGACAATGCGGACGTTCGGATTGCTCTCAGAATACGTCATCGATTATACGAACGGCGATCCCAACTCTGGTCGGGCGATGACCGGAGACTCGTTTGTTGGGGTTCGCTCACCCGATCTTGGTGAAGTGGGTCCGGTCATTATCAAGAAGCTGGACCCGGTATTTAAGGAACTCACTTCGACCTTATTCGAGTTGCGCCGGACTTCGCAGAATCTTACGGAATTAACCGCCAAAGACTCAAAGCTGATGAGCAATCTGGACGGAACCTTGGACAACTTTCGCCTGGTTGGCGGTAATCTGAAAACGTTAACGGACAAGGACGGGCCGGTGGATTCCGCACTGGACGGCGTACAAACTACTTTACGGGGTGTTCAGCAGCTGACCGCCCAGATCAACAAGGATAATAATCTGGAGAAAACGCTGGCAAGCCTGAACGGCTCCGCAGAACGCTTGAAATCATTGTTGGCCCAGCTTCAAGGCGCTCTCAATACCGTGTTACCCAATATCAACGGAATGTTCTCAAATCTCAACGAGGTATCCGTCAAACTGAAAACTCAGCCCTGGCGGATAATTTGGCCTAATACCATTAAGTATCCGCAAAAGCCCGGACCGATTCCTCCACGTCCGCGGAGAGCGGCGGCCCAAGATTGATCGCCGATAAAGCCCGAGCATAGGAACGCTCCACCAGGCCTCATCCGAGGGTGTGACACCGTCTCAGTAGGACGGACGGTATATGCGACTTATTATTAGCCTCATTCTGGGCTAAGTTCTCGTTCCTCGTCGTTCCCGGCGCTATCGGCGTTAAAACAATTCGCTCTGCCGGCCGGCCGGAAGCTTAACGCCCAATTTCTGGTACGCTTTAGGTAAGGCCACTCGGCCTTGGGGGGTACGCTTGAGATACCCTTCCTGAATAAGGTAAGGTTCGTTGACTTCTTCGATCGTTCCGGAATCTTCGCCGACGGCAACGGCCAGGGAACTGATTCCCACCGGCCCTCCCTCAAACCGTGAGATCAGTGCCTCTAATAAGCGCTTATCCATTTCATCCAATCCGTCGTCATCAATATCCAGCATCTGCAGGGCGCGATCAGCCGTCGCTTGGTCGATAAACCCATCACCTTTCACTTGTGCGTAATCCCGGACCCAGCGCAGCAGATTGTTTGCTACTCGCGGCGTGCCGCGGGAGCGGTTAGCAATTTCTAGCGCACCTTCCGTGTCGATTTGGATCCCAATTAAGCCGGCGCTCCGTTCGATGATTTGGCTCAGTTCGGCCGCCGCGTAGTAATCGAGGCGAGAAGTCATGCCGAACCGAGAACGAAGGGGTGAGCTGATCAATCCAGCTCTGGTAGTTGCGCCGATCAGCGTAAATTTTGGTAGATTGAGCCGGACACTCCGGGCGTTTGGACCTTGGTCGATGATGATATCCAGGCGAAAATCTTCCATTGCGGGATAGAGATATTCCTCGATCGCGGGCTGAAGCCGATGGATCTCGTCGATGAAAAGAATATCGCCCCGTTCCAGAGTTGTGAGCAAACCGGCAAGGTCGCCTGCTTTTTCGATCATCGGCCCACTAGTACTCTTGATATTGACGCTCATCGCATTGGCCAGGATGAAAGCGAGGGTTGTCTTTCCTAGCCCCGGTGGCCCGCTCAGAAGTACATGTTCCAACACGTCTTCCCGTTGCTTGGCGGCTGTGACCATCAGTTCCAGGCGTTCACGTACACGGGTTTGACCCTGAAACTCGCTGAAAAGCGGTGGGCGTAGCGAGAGATCAAAAGCGCTTTTGGGTGATTGGACAGTTTCCTGATAAAAGTTTTCGGCCACGCGATGAGCTCCGATTTTTGCGAGATTATTCTTTGGTTGGGGCAAAAACAATCAAGGATTACAAAGCGCAAACGCTGATTGAGGACCCCCAAAAAACGTCTTAGTATAACCTCACCTAATGAATGCCGGGATTCAGGAAACGACGCTCGTAGAAAAAGTTCTCGCTGGCCAGCGAATTAGCGCTGAGGAAGCACTCGAACTGTATCATCTCCCTCTCCTGGAACTCGGGGCGTTAGCGGACCATCGACGGACCATGGCGAAAATGGACGCGTACGATCAGCGTGGCAACGAGATCGTCACCTACATCGTCGAGCGAAACATCAATTACACCAATGTCTGCAATGTGTATTGCAAGTTCTGCGCGTTTTATCGCACGGAACGCGATAGCGACCATTACGTGCTTGGCCACGAACAAATCGATCAGAAGATCGACGAACTGGTGTCGATTGGCGGCATACAAATCTTAATGCAAGGCGGACATCATCCGAAGCTCGGCATTGAATATTATCTCGATCTTTTGAGCCACCTCCGAGAAAAGTATCCGCAAGTAAACGTTCACGCATTCAGCCCGCCGGAATTTAACCATTTTGCCGAGGTGTTCCGGATGCCTCTGCGAGAAGTCATCGTTCGATTCAAAGAGGCCGGCCTCGGCTCGATTCCAGGCGGTGGCGGCGAAATTCTAGTAGATCGAGTTCGGAACCGGATTGCACCACTCAAGTGTAACACTGAGCAGTGGCTTAAAGTGATGGAGATAGCTCATGCAGAGGGCTTGAGAAGCAGCGCCACGATGATGTTTGGCCACGTGGAAACAATTGCCGATCGGATTGAGCACCTGGAACGGTTGAGAGAGCTTCAAGATCGAACTGGGGGCTTCACCGCCTTCATCTGTTGGACGTTTCAGCCGGAGAATGTAGTCCTGAAAGCGACTCCGGTTGGTTCTGCTGAATATTTGCGGACTCAGGCACTGGCCCGAATCTATTTAGATAATATCGAGAACCTGCAAAGCTCCTGGGTCACTCAAGGCCCGCGAATCGGCCAAATTGCTTTGCGTTTTGGAGCGAACGATTACGGATCGGTAATGATGGAGGAGAACGTGGTCAGCAGCGCGGGTACCACATTTAGATTGACTCGCGAAGAAATGGAACGGCTGATTTCAGACGCTGGATACGAGCCGCGTGCTCGAAACAATCACTATCAGTTGGTGAATTAGAGCAGCTTTCTCAACGGATAGAGGCTTTCATCTGGCGTCTCCGGAATTTACGGAATCTCGACGTCCGCTTTAAATTTGTGCGTGACGTACCGATTACCGTTTTGTCATCCTGGCGTTGACTTTCATTCGAAATGCCAGCTTCGCCTCTGGTCTAAAAGGTTTTTCCTGTTGACGTTTAGGACAGCCTTGCCATGAATTACGGCCATTCGCCTTGATTGTCCGCCCAGTTTTCCATTTATGAACCAAAAGAGTCTCTCCGGCCGGAATTGGATGTTGTCCGCTGTTCTGGGCGTATCGGTCATAGCCACAGCCCAAGCGCAGCAACCAGCCGCCCAGCCGACTCCACCAGCCACTCAGCAGGTTCCACCGAGCGCCGTACCAACTCCCGCTCCCAGACAGCCCGCACCGATTGTTCGCCAAATCGAGATTCAATATGCGGGACCGGCCACACTGAGCCGGCAGCGGATTTTGACCAACATGAAAACGACAGTTGGTCAGCCTTACTCCGAAACAACCGTCGAAGATGATGTTCGTGCCCTCTACGCAACGGGGCTAGTCACTAACGTGCGAATCTACGGTGAACCGTTACCCGACGGTGTGAAAGTCATCGTAGTCGTTCAAACGAGAGTGACGCTGGCCGGCGTTTATATTCAAGGAAATGAGCGGGTGAAGGTTGCTCGAATCCGACGCGAGATCAATTTGAAGATCAATACTCCGTTGGACGAACAGATTCTGGAGCAAGCCCGGCAGAAGATAGTCGAGCTCTACCAAAAGCGGGGATTTCCGGATGTAGACGTTCAATATAAGCTGACGACCAACGAGGACCAGGGGACCGCTACCGTGACTTACGCGATTAGCGAGGGCGCCAAGGCGACCGTTCGGCACATTCGCTTCATCGGCAACCAGGCACTCAAGGCCAGTAAGCTGCGGAAGGAGATGAAGACTCAGCAGAGCAATCCCTTGGGCTTCATTACCGGAGCCGGGCGCTTGAGCAGCGTGCAACTGGATGACGACGTTCAGAAACTGAAAGCGCTTTACCAAGACAATGGGTATGCGGACGTGCAAATCACCGACGTCAAAATCGAGCGAGTCAATCCCAAGAAAGTCGACATCTTCATCTCGATCAATGAAGGGCCCCAGTATCACATCCATGCGGTTACAATCGAAGGCATCCAGATCGTTACCGAGGCCAATTTCCGGAAGGTGATCAAAGTAACCGAAGGCCAGGTCTTTTCGCCGGGCAAATTAGAGAAAGATATCAAGGCGGTTGAGGACGCTTACGGTATCGCCGGGTATGCCGACGCTAAGGTTGCCGTGCAGACAAGCCCGGCGGGACCAGCCCTAGTAGACCTCCACTATAAGATCGAAGAAGGAATTAAGTCGTACGTGGAGCGGATCAATATTAGCGGCAATACCCGGACCAAAGATAAAGTAATTCGCCGAGAACTGGTTTTAGCGCCCGGTGACGTATTCGACACCGTTCGCGTGGATATCAGTAAGAAGCGACTGGAGGGACTTCAGTATTTCGAAAAAGTCGATACTTACGCTTCCGATACGCTCGTACCTGGCCGAAAAGACCTCAATGTCGTCGTGCAGGAAAAGCGCACGGGTTCGTTGAATTTTGGTCTCGGATTTGACTCGAACCAGGGTCTGGTCGGTTTCGCCGAATTGAATCAAGGCAATTTCGATATCACCAATTGGCGTACATTTACCGGAGCAGGAGAAAAATTCCGTGCTCGTTTCCAAATTGGAACCCTGCAGACCCAAGCGCTGATTTCGCTCACTGAGCCGTATTTCCTCGATCAGCGCCTGGCCCTCGGTGAGGAGGTTTATTATCTTGATTCCCAGTATTACAGCAATGTCTACAACGAACGGAACTACGGCTTCGATATATTCTTGCGGAAGCCGATCACGAATTTCCTAGCTGCTCGAATTCAGTATCGATTGCAGGACACAAACATTTACGGCATTAGCACGACCGACCCGCTCGTACTTGCGCAGGCCGGAGACACCCTGGAAAGTCGGGTGACTTTTGAGCTGACCTATGACAAACGGGACAACGCCTTCTTGACTCGTAAAGGTACGAGAATCGATTTTTCCACCTATGTGGCCGGGGGCCCGTTGGGTGGCGACGTCCAAATCTATGGATTCGATCTGTCGGCTTCTCAATATTTCCATCTGCCTTTTGATACGATCCTGCTCTTTGACGCGGAGATTGCCACCGTGTCCAACTGGGGATCAGGTAATAGCGTACCGATCTACGACCGGCTCTACCTTGGTGGTGCGAATAATCTCCGTGGATTTAAGTTTCAAGACGTCGGCCCGAAGGATCAATTTGGCGACGATCTCGGTGGAAATTCGCTTGCCCGGTTCACGGTTGAATATACCGTCCCGATTGTTGAACGGGTGCGAGCTGCAGTTTTCTACGATACAGGATTTGTGAATGCTGGTTCATGGAGTTTTAGCACGAGTAATGTTAATTCAGACTTTGGCTTCGGCCTTCGTCTCGATCTACCGATTGGTCCAATCCGGATCGACTACGGTATCCCCGTTCAGGCCGACAAATTCAACAACTCCAGCGGGCGATTCCAGTTCAGCGTTGGTTATCAATTTTGAACGGAATTTATCGACAGCGGTCTGACTCCAAACCCAGCCATGCCACTATTCTTAGTAAGTGATTAGTATAATTATGATGAAATCCCGATTCATTGCCATCGCCAGCCTCTGCCTGTCAGGCGCACTTTTGTCTGCTCCAATCCAAGCCCAACAATTGAAAATTGGCACGGTTGATATGCAGAAAGTGCTGGCTGCCTATTACAAAACGCAGGAGGCGAAGGAGAAATTGGAAGCAGCCCAAAAATCCGCAAACGATGAACTCAATCAGCGCATGGATACGCGCAAGAAGGATATCGACGCGATCAACAAGCTGAATGAGGAAATGAATCGTCCAGACGTCAGTGCAGCCACCAAAGATCAGAAAGCTCAAGAACGGGATGCAAAGATTTCCGAGGAGCAGGGCTTGGAAAAAGAGATGACCGAATTTCGTGATTCTCGTTCCAAGCAGCTGCAGGAAGAGCAGAATCATATGGTATCCGGCTTGGTGGACGACATCATGAAGGTGGTTAGTGATCAGGTGAAAACCCAGAATTACGATCTCGTGCTCGACAAGTCTGGACGCAGCGCAGGTCTTGGGACCACCGTCCTGGTCTATGCCAGGGACAACATGGATTTTAGTGACGTGGTGATTGCCAAGCTTAATGCCAATCGTCCAGCAACCACGCCGAGTCCGGGTACCAAATCTTCCGCCCAACCTTCGGGGACTAATACTCCGGCAACGACCACGAAACCGGGTGGATTCCCGAGCCCGACGAAAAAACCGTAGTCGCTTCGACTAGCTTTATTAAAGAAGGATCGGCAGTGCGCCGGTCCTTTTTTTTGGCAGGATGTCCCTCCCGCAGGACCGACTCTCGCCGGTCTGTGTACATGCTGAGCGCATCCCTACCGATTAGGACCTCACTGTCGGCGTGGAATTGTCGATCACCCACCGAAGGTAGGCGGCGGAGCCTGCGGATAATGCCAGAGCAATAATCTCGGGGACCTCATACGGATGAGATCTTACTAGGAACGCTTCCAAATCGGGGTAGCGAGCTGCTGAAGTCTTGAAGAGCACCAACGTTTCGTCCGCCTGTTCGACTTGGCCGCGCCAGCGATAGATCGATTGTACGGAAGCTACGAGATTAGCGCATGCAGCGTATTGCTGTTCCACCGCGTCTCGAGCGGTTTGGTGTGCGGTTTCGGGGTCGGGAAACGTACAGAAGACTACCCGAACTTCATTAGACATCATTTAGCTCATCGGAGAAAACGATCGAGGTTTTCGTCCTCCCAACGACGTGCCCGCTGATAACAGTGAAACTTTTGTTCTCTGCGATAAAACTCGGAAGTGTGAATCCGGCGCCGGCCAGTCTCATCAATCTCCTCGGGAACAATCGCGTGAAGCATTTCGTGATAGATCACGTATTCCAGAAACCAAGTAGGTACGAAAGGTGCATCCAAAAGAGGATGAATACGGATGATTCGGTCTTCCTCTTGGATTGTGCCGAAGACGAAATATTCCTTGGGCGGCAATCGTCTACGTCTGCCCCAAGTGATGGCGTATCCCTTGAGGCCGTTATTGAAATACTCGGCGTTCAATTTGTCGAAAATCGCCTTGAGATCGAAGTATTCGCCCTCGTGGAAAAACTCAAGCTGCCGCTGGAGTGGAAGCCTTTTTACCGAGAGTTTCCTCTTTGCCTTTCCCATAAGAAGAAGTGCCTAAAGTCTAGAGAGCAAATTCGGGCAGGCAACCTGCAAAAATGCGGAAGTTTGAAAAGTTCTCGGGCGGGGTTCCGAAATTGCGTCGAAATGACCCATTTTCTGGAGAATATTGAATCTCTCATCCGTCCGCTCCTTCGTATAAGCGCCATTGTGGCGCAATGGCGGCCAGAATTATAGCTTTACCGCAGAAGTATGGGGTATGGGGGTCGCCCCCGCAGTGTCGCTCTCAATTGTA
>Ga0137401_10000525_pt1 | contig 15127 bp, 13 predicted proteins | sample CZOMad1_1_16fung_FD_108286 | JGI IMG/M metagenome (GOLD analysis project Ga0137401, IMG submission 108286) | Vadose zone soil fungal communities from Angelo Coast Range Reserve, California, USA - CZOMad1_1_16fungal (Illumina Assembly) | ecosystem: Environmental > Terrestrial > Soil > Vadose...
TGACGGCTCACAACCTGGTGATTAGTGAAAACGGTAATTCGGCAACTAACAATTGGGGCGCAAAGACTGAGCACCTCGTGCGCGCTTCCCATAGCCAGGGCGCAGTTATTATCGGCGACCGGATGGGCTCCAGTTGGCTCACCGCTACCGTTACTACCCTGGAAGCCGGGCAATCAGGCGTTTTCAAATTCAAGCGGAAAGTTAAATAGTCGATCTCTGGAGCTCACATGCTAACGCGCGATTCAAAGGGAACTGTAGTCCTGCAACCAGACCTGGAAAAGGCCTTGTTCGGCAAATCCACGCCTGCGCGCGTGCTGATAGTTGACGACGATCCCACCACCGCCCAGTTACTGCGCGCAATGGGTGAAAAGGAAGGTTATCAGGTCGTTAGCGTTGACGATGGTCGTCAGGCTTATCGCATTTTGAAATCGGACGCCAACTTCGCGGCCGCGGTTCTCAACATGACCGTGCCGCACTTGAAGGGCGTAGACATCGTTCGGCATATGAAGACCGAGAAGCGACTGATGCGGATTCCGGTGGTCATCGTCGCCGGCGACCACGGGCTTGATCTTATCACTCAGAGTTTTGCGGCGGGCGCACTGGCATTCTTGCCAAAGCCGTTTACGATTGAAAAACTGGTGCGGACGCTGCGTCTGGCAATCGGTAGTCAGGCAGCTCGAAAACGTACTGACGCACGCCCGGCGAAACTGGCGGCATAAGAGTCGAACCGGCATTGGCTTGCACAAAGAGTGCTGAGCGGCGCGTCCGCGCCAGCGGACGACTGGAAAAAGGCTATCGGAGATGACTTCAGCCGTCCGCTTCGCGGACTACAACCCTATGCTCGTAAATCCCAGAAGTGAACCGCTGGCCTATTATCATTCGTCCGCTGACGCGGACTCATAGAACGACTTTTTGTGCAAAGCCAATCGGCTCGGCAACTGAAGCGGCGCAATTCCAACTTCTGGTTCTTGTTTTCTTGAGTAAGCCTTTAGGCGGAATGACTCAAATGATGCGCACCATGATTTCCGGCGCGATCGGTGAGCCGCCAAGAAAGAACGCTTGGTTCAAACATCGCGCGCTCGCGGGCTAGGGCGACTGACCTCGAATCACCGACGGTATTGCAATGCCCTGTATCTCAATCGGCCTGCCATCGCGCAAGACAACTCGCGTGCTCACTTCGACTGGGACGCTGCTTCCATCCCTGGCAACAAGATCGATCTCATACACCGCGCCGACGTGTTTTGTCATATCGCTCACAATCTGTTCGTGAACGCGTCCGGCGATTTCCGAGTCCAGAAAATCCGTAATGTTCATCCGGCAAGCTTCCTCGCAGCTATAGCCTGAGATCCGCTCGCCGTCCTCACTTAGAAAAGTGAAGTTGCCGCTCAGATCATACGCATAGGTAACGTCACCGCCGCGTTGGGGAAACTTCGCCTCTGTCGTTTGTTCGCGTTCGTGCATTTTGTTCTCGCTTCAGTGTGGCTGCGGCCTTTCATCCATCGCATCGTTGTTCGTTCACGGTCGATGAAGCGCCATAGGGAGATCTAATTCTGTTTTGCACGATTCGTGAAACCGTGCCGGGGAAGGCGAAATGGGACAAGTAAGTCGATCAGCCGGGGAGAGATGCCGCGATCCGCCTCGGCCCATGAGCCCAGCGCCCTGACCCATAGATCCGGAGCACGGTTTATGCCACGGAAGTAACGCCGGAAATCTCTCCAGCACCTTTCGGTGAGCAATGCGGTTGGCGGCACAATCCTTGCACTGTTACTGCTCGAGACAGAGCGTCGCAGAGTGTCTTGGTTCGCAGCGACGCTTACCGAAAACCGGTGATAGCCATCCAGGAGCAGCCCCAATCCAAAGACTTCCCGCTCCGTCATCACCACAGATAGCCGAAGTGCTGCTGCAAATCACCTTTTCCAAAAATAGGGCAGATCACTGATCGGCATTTCCTTCGGTTTGAAATCCCCAGCAGTGTTTGCGAAGTGTGGCGCGCAGGCGCCAAACCGACATCGACACCCTTAGCCGGGACGCAAAGCACGCCAATTTTACACGGAGAAACTTACATGGCAGTCCACCGAACATTACTTCCACGGGCGTTTCGCCTCGCTTCTTTGATGCTGTGCCTCGTGAACATTTGCGTCGGCGCCACTCTCACTTCGACGGCCAAAGTCGACACCGGCCGCAATCGCGTCCATTTCATCGCCGCCAAAACAGAGAGCGCTGGTTCCGTGGATGCCGCGAACCTCGCGTTCAAATGGAACGTCAGTGATAAAGGATTACCGCTGCTCGGCCTGCCGAGTACTCACTTGACTGCAGGGCTTGATCAATCACTCAGTTATCCTTTGGCCCAATTCAGCTTTCCCATCTTCCAGGCACTAAATTACGACGACGAGCATGCTCGCTATCTCTTGCCTGCCCTCTCAAAGGAAAGCCGTGGGATCCATTTCGTCGAGTTCGTGCCCAGCGGGACTAAGAACACCTACGCGTCAGTCGATGGCGCAAACATTCAGCTCATCGACAATGACAACATGAAGGTCGTGCGGACCAGCGACGGGACCAGATACATTTTTGTTCGCTATCCCGATGGTGAATTCAGGTGCGCGAGCATTAAGGATTCGAGCGGCGCCTCCCTCAGTTTGCTTTACACCGCGAATGGCTTGATGTTGCACGGCGTGGTTGATTCCGCGGGCCGCACGATCACCTTCAACTACGCAAGTGACGGCATCACGTCGCTGACACAGACCTGGATGGCGAACTCAGAAGGTTTGACAAAGACCTGGAGGGTCGGCGAACAGGCGGAAAGCCCTCTCAACTCGGAAGTGAAGTTCTCGCACGCAGTTGTGTCTCTGTTCGCCAAGTCACTCCCCAGTAATGCCATTATTCGATCATACACGACCGCGATGGCCGCTTCCGACAAAACTCTGGCTCGTATTTTTGGCGGTCCCAACGCGGTGGCCGGCGCTAACGGATTCGAACCGGCAGGGCTCGCCGCCGCGTATCCGTTTTATCGCGGAGACATCATAGGTGACGATGGGATCGAACGACGCGGACACTTGTCCTATGCGATGCACCTCTATGGAAGCCCGGACGGGACCGGCGATTCTTCTCTGTATGTGCCCCCCGGTTTTACTCAACACAGCGCCCAGCCTTCGCCCATAGACGCGGCAGTAATCTTCTATTATCCGCGGCTGGGAAACCTGACCGACATCACGTTGGCTATATTTCATGTGGCTGATTTTCAGATCAGCAATGAAGGTGACCGCATTCGGATCGGAAGCCTGGGCGGTCCGGGAGGTTCGTCCGCTTCATACAAACATTCGCACATCGAATTTTACCGTGGCAACCCGGGCCTGCCTCCGCTCGCAGCGCGCCCGGGCCTGCGCATCGATCCCACGACAATTTTCACTGTCCCGGACGGCTCAGGAAAATGATCCGAGCCATCTCGCTCCCTCTCAACTGACCGACAAATCGCCAAATGAATATTGCCTCAAACGACTTATCTGACAGATCGACCGTTCCGTCGCTGTCAATGGGCTGCCTCGACACCAGGTCGTTCCCAGATTCCGAATACGCCGAAAGTCATGATCATCGCATTCTGATCGTGGATGACGAAGAGTCCGTAGTAAATCTGTTTGCCGCATACCTGGGCGAAACATACTCTTGCGAGACGGCCGCCAACGCTCAAGAGGCTTTGGAGCTGCTCGCGCGCGAACCATTTGCCCTCGTCGTCACCGACATGCAGATGCCCGGGCTGAGCGGAGTCGAGCTGCTCCGCAGGATTACCGAGCACTATAAAGACACCGCTGTAATAATTGTTTCCGGCATCGCCCGCACCCAGCGAGTCATGGATGCGATCAGAGTGGGCGCGTCCGATTATCTAATCAAGCCGTGCGATCTCGACGTGCTCACGATTTCGGTGGAGCGCGCTTTGGAAAGACGGATGTTGTTACGCACCGCGCGACGTTACAAACAAGACCTGGAGCATCGGAACGCAGAACTCGCGCGCCAAAAGCGGGATATGGTCGGGCTGCAGGCGCAGGTCTTACAAGCAGAAAAAATGGCATCGCTGGGTCAACTGGCCGCCGGCGTGGCGCATGAGTTGAACAATCCGGCCGGCTTTATCTATAGCAACATCGATCTGCTGAAGGGCTACATCGAACGATTGGAAATTTGCTTGTCTTCCTATGACAAGTTGGTACTGCCCGCGGAAGCCACGGCCCTGATCGGTGCGATCAAGAAAGAAAATGACTATGACAACATCGTTGCCGATCTTGACTCGATTTTGTCTGACTGTTATGTCGGAGCGGAACGCATTCGTGACGTCGTTCAGAACCTGCGGCTGTTTTCGCGTCTGGATGAAGCTGCGGTCAAGAGAGTCGACTTGAATGAAGGAATTGAAGCAACTGTCCGGCTGCTCTCGGGCTATTACAAGTCGGGCCGAATTAGCCTGGTCCGTGACTATGGCGAGATTCCCCAGGTCAATTGTTACGCAGCTCAACTAAACCAGGTCTGGATGAATCTCCTGGTCAATGCCGCTCAAGCGTTGGAAACTACCGAGGGCGAAGTGCGAATCACGACGCGTTGTGAAGACCGGACTGTGTTGGTTTCCGTTAGCGACACCGGCCCTGGGATTTCTGCTGAGCAGCTCAACAAAATATTCGATCCGTTCTTCACCACGAAACCGGTCGGTGAAGGCACCGGCCTGGGTCTTTCAATTTCCCACGGAATCGTTGAACGGCACGGCGGCAAGATCGAAGTTGAGAGCGCTCCCGACAGCGGGACCGTGTTCACCGTTTTCTTGCCCGTAGATGCGGACCTGGATTTGACGGTATCAAGTTGAAACCAACACGAGGAGACAGGGATGACTTATAAGATCATGATCGTCGACGATGAGTCGGCAAATCTCAGGGTGCTCGAGCGATTGTTCCGGCCGGATTATCAGGTGGTGACCGCGCCGTCCGGCGCCGAGGCGCTCACGCTGCTGGAACAGCATGATGTCGCCCTGCTGATTTCAGATCAACGCATGCCGGCAATGACGGGCATTGAGCTGATGACGAAAACCGTCGCCATCCGACCGCAAATGGTTAAGATCCTGCTGACCGGTTACACGGATGTCGGCGCGCTAATCGAAGCCCTCAACTCCGGATTGGTCTATCGTTATCTGACCAAGCCCTGGAATAATGATGATCTAAAACTTACCGTCAGCCGCGCCCTCGAACACTATGAGATGATGAAAGCAAAGCACCTCCTCGGAATGGAAAATCAAAGGCTGCGGGGTCGGCTGCAACAGATCAGCGAGCTGGCTTCGGCCGAACTGAATCACCGAAACATGGTTCAGGACAAAGAGGATGAGCTGCCTTCGCCAGAGCCGGAAGTTTACGAGTTGCTGGGTTAATGTTCGATCTAATTGATCCTTGCCGCTTTGTTAGCGGAACAAGAAAAGTCTCCTGCCCCTCACGACTTACTTCTGTCCTTCAAACGGTGGCCAGAGATTGGTTTGATTTGTTCGCTTGGCAGGTCAAGAAACGTTTAGTAGAAGAGCCCCAGGCAGTGTTAAGATTGCCGCCGATCAAGCGAGTCTTAGTAACCCTCAGGGTTATTTGCCCATGATGCAAAGCGCGATCCTCAAGTCGCACCCAGAATCGACCACATCGGCGCTCCAAGATCTCGTCTTCACTTATTCCGAATTTGAGAAGACGTTCGACGTCCGCAGCGACGGTGAGGAAACAAATAAACGACTCACCCACTTTAACGGCAATAAGTCGGAACCCATTCACCGATGGTTTTCTTATAAGGAAGGTTTCTCTTCTCACCTTCTTTCTTGGGTTTGTGATGTCTGCGATCTTAATCTGGATTCGTTAGTGGCAATCCTTGATCCATTTGCCGGAGTTGCCACGTCACTTCTGTCTGCGCAATTGGCATATCGAGGAAATCGCGCATTGAAGCTCGTAGGCGTTGAAAGAAATCCTTTTGTCGCTTCCGTCGGTCGCACTAAATTAGACTGGCAATCATTCGACGTAAAGAAAATAGCTAAGTACATTCCTAAACTCGTTTCCAAGGTTAAAGCACGGGGGGACTTGAAGTTTGAAATAGCGGAACTAACCACGCTAAGAAATGAGAAGGTGTTTAATAGGCGACGGTTATATGACCTTTTGTTTGCGCGCGAGCTAATCAAGAATGATCAGCAGTTGGGCCACGAGATGAACTTTTTTCTTCTTGGTTGGGCCTCAATAATTGAGGCCGCAAGCAATGTTCGTAAGGACGGGAGGGCCCTGCGTTTCGTCGACAAGGAAAATCGACAGCCGGTGTATAAGTTATTAGAGGCGAGATTGTCCCAGATGCTGGCCGACATTCGATCTGCTTCGAAGGCCCTCTCCAATATCAAACGTGGGGACGTGATGGCTACCGTTCTTGAAGGAGACGGCAGAACCTTGGATGTTTTGTCTTCGAGCGATACAAGGTTCGACATGATTCTTTATTCGCCGCCATACCTCAATAACCTTGATTACTCTGAAGTCTACAAGATGGAACTATGGCTCAGCGAAGCCATATCATCGAGTGCGGAGTTTCGAAGGCTGAGGCTTCAAACTCTGCGATCGCATCCGAGTCTGATCTTTCCAGAGACCTATCTTGTCGATCACCTCCCGGCTGCAGCTTGGTCCAGGCGTTTGCGAGACGCCTTACTCGAACTCTTGCCAAATGATAGTCGACGCAAGGAGCGCTCTAGAACGATTCGCGCCTACATGGATGATATGTTGGTGTCTCTGCGCAATCAGTATATCTTCGCACAGCCTGGTGCGCCGGCGGTTTGTGTAGTCGGCAACTCAGTGCACGGAAGCAAAGAATACCCAATCCCGATTGCCACTGACCTTCTGATCGCTTCACTTGCGAAGGAAGCCGGATTCGAAGTCGAAAAGCTTCATGTCACTCGCTATACTAGACGGCGCGATTATTCTGAAAGTGTACTTCGCGAAGGCATTCTAATATTGCGTCGCCCGAAACCTAACGGCCGTGGCAGCTAAGAATTCTCCAAAAGGCAAACTAGTTAGATTTGAACCTTCCGCGCGTATCCAAGGACTGCTTGGCCGCGAGCTGATTAGCAGTGACTACGTCGCGGTTGCCGAGGCGATTCGGAACGCCTACGATGCTGGTGCTAGAGCGATTACACTGACCCTTCAGCCTCGAGTACCCCAAAGACTTATTATTCTCGACAACGGTTCCGGCATGTCATCAACGGAATTCCAAAAGGTCTGGATGACTCCGGGTTACAGCGAAAAGTTAGATTCGGCGAAAACCAATGGCCGGATTCAGCTAGGTGAAAAGGGCATCGGTCGCTTTGCCGTGGACAAACTTTCTCAGAAACTCGTTGTTGTTACCAAGAAGGAGTCTGAATCGGATGCGTTACGCGCTGAATTCGATTGGAGGAGATTTGAGGATCAAACAAGAAAGCTGAAGGATATCAAGATCCGAATCCAGCGCGTAAGAGACGAGGAGCTTATCAAGCAAGGACAGGGTACTCGACTTGATCTTAGTCTTCTCCGGCGCGTCTGGAGCAAGGAAGACTGGGATGGATTGAGGACAGAGCTTAAGAAACTACTAAGTCCCTCAGGCAAGTCGTATGGTTTTACTCTTGCGGCCAATGCAAGCAACTGGGAGTCAGGAATCGTTAGACCTGATTTCGAAGCGAGCGGTTCCTATGAGTATGCGTTCAGTATCAATAAGAGCGGTCAAATAGCGTGGAGTCTGACTCGCCCTTCAAAGGTCATCGACGAGTTACGTAAAGAGGGTCACAGGGTGCCGAAGGTACTGTCCGATACGGAAATAACTAATAACTCTTTCGGATTTGTCTTCGGCAGGCTTCATTTTTTTGACAAGCCCGCTCAGATAAGAAAACAGGGATACGATTCCGGTATCGGGATCTACCGGGACGGCTTCCGAGTTGAGCCGTACGGAAGGGGAAATGATGACTGGCTGGGAGTGAAGTCCCTACGCGCTAAGCAACAGGGACACGCGCCGGTAAGTCCTTCAAAACTTTTCGGCTTCATTGAGATTTCTCGAGACAAGAATTACAAATTGAAGGACCTAACTAATCGCGAAGGCATACAAGATGTTCCAGAATTTGAGGACTTCACAAAAGCGATCTTTGAGAGATTTAAGCACTTCGCAGGCTTTATTGCTGAGGATAAATCTAAAATGCCTCCTGCCGCTTCTATTGCTGGCCAGCGTCGAAGTGGTACGGGAAAAACCAGGGCTCAAGCATTCGGAGAACTTGCTGACCAACTGGCGCACCAGCTAAGGCAGCCAATGACTCATATAAACACGGACATTAGTACGCTGAAGAAATACATAACCAGAAAGTATAATGAAGACGCTCAAATCAACACATACGCCGATAGAATCCAGCGAAATGTGTCGCGTTTAAACGATAATATTCAGTACCTGTCAGATCTCGCGAAACACTTGAAAGTGCCCGTATCAAAAATCGATCTTTTCTCAATGATAAAGAGTCTTATCGTAGCTCATGAGCCTAATTTTCAGCAGCAAGGCGTCGGGTTATCTTTTGATACAGAGATGTCTACAGCTGTAGTTGACTTTAGCAAGCCAGCTCTCCAGTTTGCGCTTGACAACTACCTCAGTAACGCCTTGGAGGCCACAATTGAGACTAAAAAGAAGACTGAGAAGCAGGTAAAAGTCACGTTGACAAAAGCAAGGAGTGGTAACCGGCTACGAATCTCTGTGGAAGACAGCGGAGACGGCCTTCCATCTAATCAAGAGAAGATTCTGTTCAAACAACCAGTCACGAGTAAGAGCGGCCAGGGTATTGGCCTGTACTACTCTAAGTTTCATGTTGATTCATTTGGAGGAATAGTAGATTTCGAGCGAATTAAGGACGGCATGAGATTCTACGTCGAAATTCCGGACACTGTTGAAACACAATCATGAACGAACAAGTTTTAGTCATCGACAATGAACAGGACTCAGTTGATAGCATCCGCGATCTGTTGGCTGAAGGCAATATCACTTCCCGCGGAGAAACTGATCCTGAGAAGGCGATATCAACCTTCCAAGTAAATCCAACCGATGTTGTAATTGTTGACTATTTACTGGAAGACACTACTGGAATCACGGGCCTGGACGTCGTGAGTAGGCTAAAAGAGATAAAGCCGTTCACTCGGTTCATTATGATTTCCGCATGGATGCCGCGTGAAGATGAAGACGAAACTGCCACTAAGATGAGGGTAGATGCATTCATCAAGAAGCCCTTCGACGCCACAAGACTCATCGATTTGGTCCACGAATTATTGGAGACGATTGCATCAAAGTCTGATGACTGGGCCGCTATGGCTGAAGAATATGTTTCGCAGCGAACGGTTACTGCGGAAGAAGTAAGATCAGTAAATGAGGAGTTCAAGCAGAAGATTGTTGAAGTGTTTGAGAGAAAGGATTCAGAGTGAGTAGTTTCTATTTGGATACTTGCTCCCTCAAGTGGCGGTACTTAACCGGCAACCCAACGGGAGACGTGAACTCCATCGTCGAATCCACGGGGAATAGTGTTTACACTGGCGAACTAACGATTCTCGAATGGTCCAGCGCCCTAGCGGATGCTGTCAAGGAACGAGCGATAAGCAAAGCTGTGTTCAAAACGAACGAGTTGGCCTTATTTAGTGACATAGCCGAACGAAGGCTGAGAGTGTTTCAGACGGCTCGGGTCTTGGAGCGGGCCAGATCATGGATTGAATATATCGGCGTAGTTAACCTCAGGCATCTAAAGACTAATGACGCAATACATCTTTCGACGGCTCTTGAATTGTCTTCGCAGCTAAGGGAATCTGTAACGTTTGTGACCTCAGACGTGAAACTTCACAAGACGATCGATTGGTGCGCTGTCCTTAGGCCTAATCTAATCCCACATTACCTACAGCCATAACTTGTGATAGTTGCCGGCTAAACCAGATAAAGATCACGGCCGGCGTCTTCGACAACCAGCGTATCCGGATCGTGCTGATAATCTTCCAGGTGAAAGCTGTGGTGATCGAGAAAGCCGAGATTCACTCGGCGACAGGCTGCTTCAGAAACTGCTGAAGCCAGAGTAATGCGATAGCGCGGAGTGAGCTGGCCGGCGGCATTGCGGGCGCTGCCGTAACTGACGTGCGCCAGGTGCGCGGCTACACAAAGGTTCGCGCGCAACTCATCAGAGCCTTCAACCATCTCCCGCACTTGCTCGAGCGGCGCGTATCCATATTTTTCGATCAAGCGACCGTGCGTTGCTGAGAGCTGGGTCAGGTGCGGTGCGTAGATGATCAATTCCCCACCCTCTTCAATCACGCTGCCAAGTTTGTAGCTCGCCTTGCCTCCGACCCAAAGTTCGTCATAGTGCCGGTCGAGCAACGCGATCACGCGCTTGTATTTCCGGCCAATGTACTTGATGTGAACTTGGCGGCTGACTTCGGCCGCGCGGCGAAACGCTTCATAGATATCGCCCGCAAACAGCGCGTGAGTGCGCAAACCACTCAGATCGCGCGTAGACACCGAGGTGAAAGAGATCACCTGCGCGGGCACGAACGCAGCCGCGGCTTCGATTACGCGACGAGTAGGTGTCTCCACGCGGCCGATCACGTTTTCAATCGTGGCCAGCGCGCCCAGCCAATGTGTCAGGTGCGTCAATTCCGGACCCGCGACGCCCGGAAAAAAATATTTCGCGCCGCCGGCAAAGCCCGCGACCTCATGCGGCATCGTCGCTCCAAAGACCAAAACCCTTTCGTACTTTCCCGGCGCCAGCAAAGCATTTAGCCTTACCGGTACCGATTCGTGCATCAGTCCATCAGTCAACTCGGTAATGCGTTCAGCGCTCAACTCACCCAGGGTGACCAGTTCGTCTTCGCGGTTCCATTGATGATCGAAGATGCGACCCACGGAGCCAAACGGGATATTGCCCCAGCCGATCTTCTCCAGCTTCTCGGCCTCAGTCATCGGTCCATGCGTGCCTTGCGCGATCAAGACGTCAAACTGCGCAACTTTCTTTTGTGCCAGGATTTCCGACGCGAATGGAAAGAGAAGATCGGTGTTGTCGTCGCGCGTCTTGTCGGGAACGATGGCGAGCACGCGCTCACCTGCTCCTACGCCATCGAGGGCTTCGGCGACGATGACGCGCAATTCTTCCGGCGAAAGCGACCACGTGGGCGCGCCGCGCCCGACTACCGCTGAAATGGTTGCGGTGCTCATTGGTAAGTCTCTTTTGTTTAGAGTCGGGCTACCGCCCGACTCTAAACGCGCCAAAACTCAAACGTCGTAAAGAAGTCAGTACCACCTGCGTGAGCAGGTGGATCCAACGGACAACTTCACATTGAGTGTTTGACCCACCCGCTCACGCGGGTGGTACTGACCTCATATTCACAAAACCAACGCCTGCCGGACATCTACTGATTGACGCCGCTGGCCAGAAAGCCACCGTCAACAACCAGGACTTCACCCGTAATGAAACTGGCCGCATCCGAACTGAGGAACACGGCTGCGCCCGCCAGTTCTTCGACTTTGCCAAAACGCTTCATCGGCGTGCGCGCAAGAAATTCCCTGCCACGCTCAGTCTCATCCAAGAGTTTTTCGTTGAGGGCGGTGCGGAATACTCCGGGAGCAATTGCATTCACGTTCACGCCGTGCGCCGCCCACTCAATAGCCAGTGATTTTGTCAGCATGGCTACTGCTGCTTTGCTGGCCGAGTACGCCGCAACTTCGTAGAGCGCCACGAACGTGGTGAGCGATGCGATGTTAACGATGCGGCCGTACTTACGCTCGAGCATGTGGCGGCCGAAAATCTGACAGGCGCGCAGCGTGCCGGTCAAGTTGGTGTCGAGGATGTCGTTCCACTCTTCTTCGCTGACATCGATCGTGGGCGTGCGCCTGGTCTTGCCGGCTGAGTTGACGAGGATATCAACCTTGCCGAACTCTCCAAGACACTTCTCTAGTAAGCGAGACAGCGAGGTACGATCGGTCACATCAGAAGCAACTTCCAGCGAACGGCGTCCTCGGTCGCGAATTTCACTCGCAGCCTCCGTCACCTGTTCGAACCGCCGCGAAGTCGGCACTACGTCTGCACCGGCTTCCGCCAGACCGAGAGCAATCGCGCGCCCGATGCCGGAAGTGCCGCCAATGACTACTGCCGTTTTGCCCGTCAAATCAAACGCCTGATAAGGCATGGTTGAATTGTATCCTTAGCTGATGCGGTCATGGGACTGGGCACTTAACGATCAACGCGCGCGGTCCCGCCCTTCATAACCTTCTCGACCTCTGCCAGCGTAGCCATGCTCGTATCCCCGGGCGTAGTCATCGCCAGGGCTCCATGCGCCGCGCCACATTCGACCGCCCACTGCGGTCCTTTGCCGGTCATGAAGCCATAGATCAACCCCGAAGCAAACGAGTCGCCACCGCCAACTCGATCAAAGACTTCCAAATTCTCGCGAGCCGGCGCCTGATACAGCTCGTCATCACAGAAGCAGACCGCGCCCCAGTCATTGATGGTCGCGGTCTTTGCAGTGCGCAAGGTCGTGGCGACTACTTTGAAGTTAGGAAATTCCTGAATCGCCTGCTCGATCATTTTCTGAAAGTTGCCCACGTCGAGTTTCGCGTGATGCTCGTCCAGTCCCGCAACATCGAAGCCGAGCGCCGCAGTGAAATCCTCTTCGTTGCCCAGCATGACATCAATCAACGGCGCCAGTTCGCGATTGACTGCGCGCGCGCGGTCCGGGCCGCCGATGCCCTTCCAAAGCGAGTCGCGATAGTTCAGGTCATACGAAATGATCGTGCCATGCCGCCTCGCTGCCTCGATAGCTTCGCGCGCAACCTGCGGCGTTGTTTCCGACAAAGCGCAGAAAATTCCGCCGGTATGAAACCAGCGAGCGCCTTCTTCGCCGAAGATCCTTTCCCAATCGATGTCGCCGGGTTTAAGTTGTGATACTGCCGTGTGACCGCGATCCGAGCAGCCCAGTGCCGCGCGGGGGCCGAAACCGCGCTCAGTAAAATTCAAGCCGTTGCGCACGGTGCGGCCGACGCCATCGTACATAACCCACTTCACGTGTGACTGGTCGACGCCGCCCTGATAGATCAGGTCAGAAACCAGACGGCCGACGGGGTTGTCCGCGAGGGCGGTCACCAGGCTCGTGTCCAGGTCAAAGCAGCGACGGAGCCCGCGCGCGACGTTGTACTCTCCGCCGCCTTCCCAAACCTGGAAGCTGCGCGTCGTATGCACGCGCCCCGCGCCGGGATCGAGACGGAGCATGACCTCGCCCAGACTCACCAGATCCCAGCGGCAGGTACCTTTGGATTTGATCGCTAGATTCATCAGTGTGGCACAGACTTCAGTCTGTGATCTCACGTTCGAGATTAGTTTAGAGTGGGGCTACTGCCCGACCATAGCGGGCGGTAGCCCGCTTCTAAACGACCCGGGAGTTCTCAACCCAGAAAGTCTTCCCTTATCGGCGAGAAGATGTCTACCAGAATCACCTCTTCATCGAGCATCGTCGCCCCATGCCAGGTGCCGGCAGGAAAATGAAGCACGTCGCCGGCCTGCGCGATTCGTTCTTCGTCCCCAATAGTAAAGAGCGCGCGGCCACGCTCTACCAAAGTCATCTGTTCGTGAGGATGGTCATGCGCCGGCGTGACCACGTTCGGAGCAATGCGGAGGCGGCAGATCATTATGTTCTCTCCGATGATCATTTGCCGCAGGATACCGTCCTCCAGTTGTTCGACCGGCACGCTGTCCCAGTCCGTGTGTTGTGCTTTTAATTGTTCGATAGCTGACATTGTAGTTTCTCTCAGTTTGATCATTCAGAATACCAGACGCGATCGAACTACGGCCCGACTCTCTCTAATTTAACTGTCATTCGCCAATGCATGTCCTGCCGCGCCGGCAGGTGCAAGTGCAGCGAGTCGTAAATCAAATGAATCAGCACCGGCCCGCGTGCCCCACGGCCAGCTGCGCTGTCTCCAGGCGTCCAAACTGAAATGCCCACTGGCCAATCGGCCTTAACGGTAACCAGTAGGTTTGAATGCTCGTCCATCAGTAGATCCTGCCGCTGCGGACCCATTAGCGGTACATTGCGATTAAATGTGCTGGGCATCGCAACCCACCAACGGTACAACGTAATGTCTTCCTCTGATCTTAGGGTTTCGTCTCGGGTCAGGGTCGAGCCATCGATGCGCCAAACCACCTCGCTTCTGATATGCGGATCGATCAATTCACCCGCCTTCTTATCGAGCACCGCCCACCGTCGCCAAACCACTCGCAAAGACTTCCCGTCAACCCCAGGTTCGATTTCATCTGCGCCATCTGTGGTAACCAGGTTGCGGCCGTCGGCAAGTTGCAGGAAGGGGACGAGCGACGCATAGACTTGCTCGACCGGATTGGCAAATCCATTCAGGCCGTGCGGAGCGGGTAGATAGTCGGCGACACCCGGCTTGGTGCCGGTTGTGATCGGCAGTGTGAAATACATCGGCCCTTGTCGCACGAGCCAGACTCCCGCGGGACGATCACCGTGGCGGAAGAAAACAAAGCGCGCTAAATCCGGCCTCACAATCTCAGCCGGAAAAGTTTTGACCTGCTCGCGTCCGAGCGCTTCCATGATGCGCGCATGAGCCAGCGCGCCTTTGCCAAAGAAATTTATCGTCTGCTGCCATTCGCGCTCGCGCGTGATATAGGAATAATTGCCGCGACCAAAAGCAAAGACCGAAAGCACGTGTGACTTGTCATTGTAATCGTGCCGCAGCCATCGCCAGGCCTGATAGTAAGCGCTGGCCAGTTGATCCAGCGGCGCCGGACGGAACTCGGGATGGACCGCGAGAAATCCCACGATTTCCATCGTGTCCATATAACTGACCACACCCATGCTGCGGCCCCATGTGTAGCCATAGCCATCGGGCAGGATCAGGTCCCACCACAGACGCATCTGCTCTTTCAAAGAAGGGCGAACTGCTTCGAGAATATCTTTTCGATCGGCAGCTTCCGCAGCTTCCCAGACAAAGCGTGCGTATTCGTTTGAGTAACGATCGAAACGACCCGTCGGTGGCGCATCGTCCGAATAGATGCCACCGTTCGCAAAAGGCCGCGCGGCGCGGGTGATTACCCCATCGACCA
>Ga0137401_10000526_pt1 | contig 15125 bp, 1 predicted proteins | sample CZOMad1_1_16fung_FD_108286 | JGI IMG/M metagenome (GOLD analysis project Ga0137401, IMG submission 108286) | Vadose zone soil fungal communities from Angelo Coast Range Reserve, California, USA - CZOMad1_1_16fungal (Illumina Assembly) | ecosystem: Environmental > Terrestrial > Soil > Vadose zone...
GAACGAGATGGATCCGATTGTGCTCGGCGAAGTGTAGTTCACCGTGGGGTTCGGGATCAGGGCGGGGTTGTTCGAGGTGGCAGTTACAGCCAGCACCTGAACTTCGCCGCCGCCGGCGCTGATACCGGCAAGACTCGCGGCTTGCGTCGGCGCGTCTTCGTTGATAATCCTGTCGGCGAGCAGGTCGAGTGTCGGCGCATCATTCACCGCAGTGACATTGATCGTAAACGTCTGCGGCGCCGAAGTATCTGCGCCTCCGTTAAGCGTTCCGCCATTGTCTTTGAGAACGACTGTGATATTGGCAGACCCGTTCGCGTCCGGCGCCGGCGTATAAGTCAACGTTCCGGTTGGGCTGAGTGCCGGAGCCGAACTGAACATGCCGGCATTGGTATTGTTAGTGACGATGAACTGCCCCGTCTGTCCGGACTCCTGTGGCGGCCCCACCGAAATAGCGGTCGCAAAGCTAGCCACGGTTTGCGGACCGGCATCTTCCAGCACAGTTTGACTACCAGCAATAGTAAATGTCGGCGCATCGTTTACTGAGAGCACCGTAATCGTGAAGTTCTGCGGCGCTGAAGTATCAGTGCCACCGCCATTGTCTTTGGCAACAATGGTGATCGTCGCCGCACCATTCGCATTAGCAGCCGGCGTGTAAGTCAGAGTGCCGGCCGAGTCGATTGCTGGTCCAGACGAGAACAACCCTGCATTCGTATTATTAGTGACAATGAACTGTACGGTCTGGACCGATTCATCCGGAGGTCCGGGCGAGAAAGCCGTAATGAAGTTCGCCACCGACTGCGGACCAGCATCCTCAAGCACCGTCTGATTTCCCTGATTAAGGAAAGTCGGCGGATCATTTGTGGAGTTAACGGTGACGTTTACGTCCGCAGGATCCGAATCAAGACCGCCCGCGCTTACTTTGAACTTGAATAAGTCAGCTCCGTTGGCATTCGCGTTCGGTGTGTAAGTCACGGTCGCCGTGCAGGTCATCGACAGCGTGAATGTGCAGTTCGGAGCACTGATCGATCCCAACTGACCAATCGTCGGGTTTTGCGTGATCGAGAAGGACAGATTGATGTTCTGCGAATAGGTGCCCGTCAGCGTAATCACAACCGGCGTGTCTTCATTGGTGGACGGCGCGGAAGCAGGACCACTGGCAACGGGTACGCAACCGCCCGCACTCTGCGTTTCGTAGGCGCCGATGTCTGAACCATCACCGCCAACCGCATTCGGATAGACCGCGTCGGCAAAATCAAACGGTCGCGTGCCGCCGCGCTGATCTGTGGTCGTAGTAAACTTGAAGCCCTTATCGAGCGCCGGACTGGTGCACTGCAGTGAGTGCGTAAACGTCGCGCCACCATTACCCGCAAGCGGATTGAGCTGTGGATCCTGACCAGTGATGTTGGGACCCGCACCGACGTTCTGATTTATGGTCGCGCCTGAGGTGCTCTGAATCAGATTGAAACCATCCGATTGCGCCGTACCAGAGATGTCTGGAGCAGAGACCACCCCGGTGTTCCCACCGATGATGCTGTTCTGAATCGTCGTGACACCGGCCGTCCTCGACAGGCCGCCACCCGATCCGGTTGCATTGTTCGCCGTGACAGTAGAGCTCGTCAGAGTGAGAGTCCCGGCAGTACCAATTCCGCCACCAGAGCCGCCGGTACCGGGTCCCGCCGGACTCCCGGACGCACCAGTCTGATTACCGCTAATGGTGCTGTTCGTGATCGTCAACGTGCCAGCGCCGGTATTGTATAAACCGCCACCGCTGCCGCCGGCTCCACCCGTCACACCATCGCCGCCCGTGCCCGCATTGTTCGCGTTGATAGTGCTGTTATTGATCGCAAGCGTGCCGTTATTGAATACGCCGCCGCCGAAACCTCCGGTACCTCCGGCGCCGCCACCGCCATTGCCACCGCTACCGGCGGCATTGCCAGTAATGGTCACGGCTGAGAGTGTAAGCGTTCCCGCGTTAGAGATGCCGCCTCCATCAGTACCCGGTCCACCGGCAGATCCGCTGGCCGTGGCGCCGTTCGAAATCGTCAAGCCTGAAATACCAACCGTGCCGGCCGTGATCGTAAAGACGCGGAAACGCGGAATGACCCCAACGTCACTGCGCATTACAGTCAGAAGATTCGCGCCGGGACCCTGAATCGTCATATCGGTGGAAAGATTCGGCAAAGCCGTCAGCAGTTTGATAATTGCCGGTCCGCCTGAAGTCAGGCCCGGAGCAAACGTGATCGTCTCAGCGCCGAAGTCCGCGTTGGCCGCATTTATCGCCTCGCGCAGTGTGCAACCATCACCGATGCCGACCGCCGTGCACGGTCCGTCGCCTGGATCGGCCAGCGAGTTAACTTCCAGTGTCGAGAAGTTGTCAGCGTTGAACTGGACGGTGTTGTCCACGCTGGTTGAAGCCGCATTTCCATTGCCGGCACTGTCCGTCGCTGCTCCCAGATTGATGCTCGCGCGCACCGTGCCGGTTTGGTTCATGCCTTGAACCGCGAGGTTGTAGGTGGTGCCTGAGCCCGTAACGTTAACGATAGTAGGATTAGCGGTGCCGAATAACGTTACACCGGAAGGTGTCAGACCGGTGACCGCTTCGGTGAACGTCGCCGTGAAATTGATGATTGTGGTTCCGGATGGGCCAGTGACAGGATCAGGACCAACCTGCTCCACGGTTACCGTCGGCGCCGTCGTGTCCATCACCCAACTGGCGGTGGCATCTGACGCTAAAGCGGTATTCGTAGAGTCCTGGATATTCGATCCGGCGGCCGTCAACTTCAGGTCATAGGTCCCTTCCGCGGTGGTAATCCCGGCGAGATTTCCCAACGTCCAGGTGGCGTTATCGGCACTGTTCAACGTTTGGGCGCCGGTCAACAGATTCGCTCCGTTGTTTAGCTTCAGCGTTAGATCGCTGAGATCAAATCCGGTAACGGCCTTATTGAAGACAATCTGAATCGACGAAACGGCCGTGTTACGCGGATTCGGACTAATCGCCGTGATGGTCGCGTTGAGCGCTGACGGATCGTAAGTGCGGTTGAATTGGACCGCCGCCGTATTGCCGTTACCGGCGGTATCGGTCGCCATGTCCGCGGCGATGTCAGCTGAGACGCCACCCGGGGCCGTCGGAGTAAGATCGAATGAATAATTCGCGTTGCTGCCGGCAAAATTGCCAACCGTACCGTTCGACGGAACGATGTCGCCGCTCGTGAAACCAAACACAGTCTCGTTGAATTGAACGGTAACCGGTATCGGGGTCGTCGCGGTCGGATTTCCAATAACCGAAGACATCGTCACCGTCGGCTTCACGGTGTCGATGACGAGGGCGAACGGACCTGACGGCGACGAAGTGTTGCCCGCCAGGTCAGTCGCTTGAGCAGTAACGTTGTAGGAATTATCGCCAAGGACGCTGCTGGTGATACTCCAGTTGCCGCCGGTCGCTACAGATGATCCAACCGGCGCGGCTCCGGCAAACAACTGCACCGTGCTGCCGGCTTCGGCCGTGCCAGTGAAGTTCGGATTGTTCTTCTTCGTGATGCCGTCGGTATTTAACGTGCCCGTGTCATCCGCAGGATTCAGTACGGGTGTCGAGGGTGCAGTCGGCGGCTGAGTATCAATCACCACCTGTAGGCTGCTTGACGCTACAGACTGATTGCCGGCGATGTCCGTGGCCTTTGCAGTAATCTGATATGTTCCATCCGCGAGGGCGCTGCTGGCGATACTCCAATTGCCACCCGTGGCCGTCGTGGAACCAACTTCAACGTCACCACCGCCGTTGTTCGCAAACAACTTCACCGTACTATTCGCTTCCGCCGTACCGCTGAAGGTCGGCGTAGTCTTCCTGGTGATGTCGTCACTGTTCGACGCTCCGGTATCATCGGCCGCGATCAAGTCCGGCTTGGAAGGCGCGTTCGGTGCCTGATCGTCGATCGTCACGGTGAGAATCGCCGAAGCATTCGATGTATTGCCGGCGGTATCAGTCGACTTCGCGGTGATCGAATAGGTGTTCGCTGTTAAGGCGCTGCTGGTAATACTCCACGCGCCACCGGTCGCCGTCGTAGAACCAATTTCGACATCCGGGCCGCCCGTATTCTGATACAACTTCACCGTGCTGCCGGCTTCGGCGGTGCCGGTGAATGTCGGCGTCGTCTTCTTGGTAACGTTGTCGTTATTGAAGTCACCGCTGTCATCAGCGGTTATCAAATCAGGTTGCGACGGCGGCGCCGGGACCTGTGTATCGATTACGAGATTGGTCAATGGGGAGGACAGCGCCGAGATGTTACCGGCAATGTCGGTAGCTTGGGCCGTCACCTGGTAAGTATTGTCAGCCAGCGCGGGGCTAACAGTAATCGTCCAGTTGCCACCGCTGGCCGGGCCTGAGCCAATCGGAGTTGCGCCCGAAAACAAGGTGACGCTGCTGCCTGCTTCCGCCGTGCCCGTCAATCTCGGCGTATTAACGTTGGTAATTTTGTCGCCGACCGCACCGCTATCATCAGCCGCGAACAGAACCGGGGCTGAAGGCGCTGCGACTTGCGTATCAATGACGACTCCAGTCAGTGGCGTCGAGGCCGCCCCGACGAATGAACCAAACACTTCCTTGGCGGTAATGCTGTAAGTTCCATCAACCAGGACGCTGCTGGTGATGGTCCAGTTGCCGCTGCCATCCGACGTTCCCGTTCCCACCTGAACCGCGCCGCCACCGTTATCAGCGAACAGCCGGATACTGGTATTGAAATCGGCAGTGCCGGTAAATCTCGGGGTGGTGTTCTTGGTGATCTTGTCGCTGCTCGAAGCGCCCGTATCGTCTGCCGCAAACAACGCAGTAACCGTCGGCCGCGTGTCGACGGTCACAGAAACAGCCGGAGTCGAAGTCTGAGAATCGCCGCCAACCGTTTGCTTCACCGAGTACGCGTAAGTGCCATCGGTCGTGAGCGTATTGTCGGTGAGCGACATCGTCGAACTCGTCGCGATGACCGTCGTCGCCGGAGTCGTCGACACCCCACCGCGCAGTAACTCGACCATCGCTCCCACAATCAGATTGCCGGCGCTGAAGTCAGGCGTGCTGTCGCGCGTGGTAGTGCCGCTTACGATAATCGAGGTCAAACTTAACGTGGGTACCGGCGTCGCCCCCTGCTGCTCATAGGCGCCGATGTCTGAACCGTCGCTGACATTAGCCGGAGCGAGATCAACCGGCCGCTGCAAGCCACGCTGATCGTTAGTCATCGTGAACTTGTTGCCCGCGTCGATCGCCGGACTATTGGTCGCCAGCTTATGCGTTCGGGTTGGGCCACCGTTGTCAGCGAGATTCGGGTTAATGACCGTAGTCACGTCTGCGACGCCGACAATATTGTTATTCGAGCCATTGGTCAGTCCGCCCGCGGTGGTCGAATCGCCAATCAGATCGTAAGTGCTTCCGGCATCGACGATGCCGTTGATGTCGTTTGGCGTCGCGCTGGCAACTCCTCCGGTAGTGTCTGTGGATGGCGTGCTGTCAGTCAAACCGGTGCAAGTGCCGTTCTTGGTCTCGATGTTCAGACCAGGATCGTTTGGCGCCGCGATAAGTCTCGTCAGCACGATCTGGTTCGTCGAACCAGTCACACTGAATTTTGTGTTTACATCCGTATCCACTGACAACGCGGCGCGGATCTTCGACGCAACGTCATCCTGAGTATCGGGTTTCGCGACAGGAACATTTAGCGTCTTCGTACCACCGGGCAAGGCCGCCGCCGTTATAATCACCTGAGCATTGCCGGATGATACGCCCGGCGTAGTGTCCGAGCTGTCCGCGTTATCCACTCCGGTGCCTGCACCGTTACACGTACAGCCAGTAATAGACAACTTGATGTTTGTATCGTCAGCGGCCGCGGCCTTCCTCGTCAGGAGAACGTCCGCTCCGGAACTAGTGACCACGAAGAAGCTTGTAATGTCTGCATCCAAGTTGAGCTTATCTTTGATGTCACTCGCCACGGCAGTCGCATTCTCGTCTGCGATCGTGACGGTTGCCAGCTTCGGAGTGTTGTTCATGCCCGGAGCTATCAAAGTGAGTGAAACATCTCCGGCACCCGAGGTAGCGTTTGGTAGCGTCACCGTCAAGGTGTTCTGTTGTTGCGTACCAGACGTGACCCCGCCCGGCGCAACTACGCTTCCGGTTTCCTGTTGCATCACGCCGCTGCCTACACCCTTGAAGTTGCCGGCCACGATCGTGTCCTGCAAAGTGAAGGTGCCGGTCTCGACGTCGATGCCGCCGCCGGTACCGGTGTTGTCATTATTGTTGTCGGCAACATTGCCGGTAATGGTGACACCGGTCAGAGTGGTCGGCCCGCCATCGACGAGAATGCCGCCGCCAGACGCGCCCGCTTTGTTACCAGAGAAGGTGCTGTTCTTGATCGTCAAGGTAGCAGCGCCGTTACTATCCAGCCCACCGCCTGAGCCGTTCGTGGTGAGACCCGCGTTGTTGCCGCTGAAGGTCGTGTTATCTATGACGACTGTCGCCGAACCAGGCGCCGTGGCCCCGATGTAGACACCGCCACCGAAAGTGTTCGCGGTGTTGCCGCTGACGGTAGTCGCGGTGAGCGTGAGCCCCGCGCTGCCTGACGTGACGCCATTGGCGTTGATGCCGCCGCCGGTATCCGCGGTATTGCCGCTGACTACGCAATTGGTCAATGTCAACGTGCCGTGGTCGTTGTAGATGCCGCCGCCGCTGGCAGGCGAGAGACCCGTCGCATTGCCGTTGGAGATCGTCATGCCCGTAATCGTGACGGTCTTCCCGGAACTGATCTCGAACACGCGGAAGTTTGTTGCAGCATTGATGGGATTAGGATCCCTTCGCACGGTCAGAATGCTGGCCGCTGGGCCATTGATGGTGACGTTCTTATCAAGCAACAACTCGCCGCCGACACCTACACCGCCTGCGTCAATCAAATTGATGAAGTTGGGACCGGGCGCCGGGAATGTTGTCGCATCAAAAGTGATCGTACCGCCCGGGCACACGTCCGCAATCGCCTGACGCAGGGTGCCGGCGCCGTTGTCGTTCGCGCTGGTGACTACGACAGAGTTCGGGCAGACCGGCCCAACCTGTTGGACCACAGTATTCGAGGTGCTGGTATTGAATGCACTATCGCCGCTGTAAACCGCCGCGATGTTGCGCGAGCCGGCTGGCAACGCCGTAGTCGTACAGGTTGCCTGGTGCGAACCGTTAATTGTCCTGGCGCCGCATCCGCTGATCGTCGTCAAGCCGTCTTTGAAATCGACTGTGCCGCCATCGTCGAAGGTAATGGCTGATGAACTGGACACGGTCGCCGTGAAGGTGACCGAATCACCAACGTTTGGCGTTAGACCGGAGGACTGCAGATTGACCGTCGTATCGGACTTGTTGACAACCTGGCCACCGGACAAGTTGGCGCTGTTCGCCGTGAAGCTCGAATCACCGAGATACTCGACGGTAATCGTATGCGTGCCCGCGGTCAGCGAAGTCGTCGTATCGCTATCGACACAAGCGCTGTTGGCGTTGCAAGTACCGCCCGTAGTGAGCGTCTTCGTTACCCCAATTTGGGTTCCGGTATTCGCCGGACCGTCCCAGAACTTCACCTGACCGGTCGGCGGCCCCGGCACCGTGCCGAGGTTCGCGGAAATGATGTTGACGGTGAACTTCACGCTCTCCGAAACCTTCGAAGGATTGAGGCTCGAAGAGACCGTCATCGTCGTATTCGCCTGATTGACGACCTGCGGATTTCCGTTCTGACCGCCGCTCGCAGTCAGCGCAGTTCCGTTGACGATATTGAAGCTTGCGTCGCCGCCGTAGTTGACAGTAATCGTGTGACTGCCCGCGGAAAGATTAGAAACCTGACACGTACCGACGCCGCTGCCGTTAAGGTTTTGCCCGCCGCCATTCGAACAAGTGATGGTGTTGATGCCGTCTTTGAATATCAGCGCACCGGAGGGAGTACCGCTAATGCCGCCCGGCGCGGAGACCGTGCCCGTGAAGGTGACCGTCTGACCTACAAACGCAGGATTCAACGACGAGACCAGGGTGACGCTCGGCGTGGCTTTGTTAACCACCTGCGGATTCCCGTTCTGGCCGCCGGAAGCAGTCAGCGCCACCCCAGTGTTCGGATTGAAGTTTCCATCGCCGGGGTAATCAGCCGTGATCGTGTGACTAGTCGCGCTCAGGGTCGATATTTGGCAGGTCGCTACCCCGCTGCCGTTAAGAAGCTGACCACCGGCGTTCGAACAACCGATCGTGCTGACGCCATCTTTGAAAGTCACCGTACCCGTCGGCGGACCCGGAACAGACGTTGCGGACGATATCGTGAAGGTGAAAGTTATGTTCTGCGTGACAGTCGCCGGATTGAGCGACGAGACCAGGGTCGCATTCGTGCCCGACTTATTAACGACTTGCGGATTTCCGGTCAAGGATCCGGTGCTCGGATCGAAGTTGCCGTCACCACTGTAATCAGCGGTAATTGTATGACTGACGGCGCTACTTAAGGTGGAGATTTGACACGTGGCGACATTGCTGGCGTTGACAGTCTGGCCGCCCGGGTTCTCACAGGCAATCGCACTGCCGCCGTCCTTAAACGTCACGGTTCCGGTGCGCGTTGTGGCTGAACCGTTAGGCGTGCCGCTGGTGCCGATGGTCGCCGTGAAGGTAACAGCCTGACTCACGAATGAAGGATTCGCCGACGAAGCGATCGCGACGGTCGAATCATAAAGATCGACATTCGTCGACGTGGGATCGAATGTGCCACCGACGCTGGGATCGTCGCTGAGCAGCGGAGTGCCGGTGAAGCTTCCCGTCAGGGTCGCCTGGGCCGTCACCTTCGGACTCGTCGGACCACTCAAGTTCGGCGGCGCGTTCAGTGTCGCCTTGAACGTGATCGTGATCGTCTTGCCGTTCGGCAAACTGAATCCCTGGCCTGCGCCCGTCCCGTTGATTGGGAATGTTCCCCCGGTGAACGGCATTGCTGCCGGCGCGGACGTGTTCGCCGCCGCGGGCTTCGTCCGGGCGATGCGGCTACGCAGACCATTCATGCCGGCGGTCGCGTGAACGGGGCTGAGAATCGATTGAGTGATTTGCCCAGTTGCGCTCTCCGCCTCAGACGCTCCGAAGATTAAACCTTCACCGCTCGCTCCTGCTTCAGCTTCAGCGAAAGTATCAGAGCCCGTTCCATCGATCGCCGCGACTACTTCACTGAAAACGATCTGCGCGTAAGCCGGTTCGAGCGCCAGGAAGTGCGACTGTGACGATGCGCCCGCTGCCGCCGCCACTTGGCCTTTACTTGGCAACCGGCGCTCGCCGACGGTCAGGTAACCGTACATCAAATCGTCGCGATCTCTTTGGATGTAAGAGTCCGCGAGACCGAGCTTGTGGCCCATCTCGTGTTCGATTGCGGTCAGCAGGTCGATGTGACCCGCAGGCAGCGCGTCTGGACTTGTGTAACGCCGCGTGGCCGAAACGACTTGCGCAAAGCTGCCGTCCGATGCCGGACTGCCGTCGACAAACCAGCCCTTATGCTGGGCGGTCGCATCAACCAGGACGCGGTTGCCGTTGGCCTCTCCGAGGTAAGAATCTGACAGCTCGGTAACTTCAAATTCGATTTCGCGCAGGCTGGCAATCTGGTCAGCAGTGAGCCCGGTTGCGCTCCAACGCTGAACCGCCGCTTCGACGGTAGCGTCGAGTTCTTCCTGGCTGAGCGAAAGCGAAACTGACGCGGCAACCGTTGTAAGCGAACGTGGCGCATCGCCCACGAACGTCGGATCGAACGTGGTGAAGACACTGGAGATCAGTGAAGGAGCCTGCAAAGCTGCCGTCACGCCGCCTTCAGCCAAAAGTAGTGGACAGCCTCCGCTATTGCTGAACACCGCCGCCCCTTGGGTTGCCGAGGCCGCATTCTGGCCCGGAGACGCATTGGTGACTCCCGGATTCTGTTGGCGGATGTAGTCAGCCACGTTGCCGACGTTGCCGACGGCGCCAGTGGTGCTGCCGCTTACTCCGGTCGGATCATTCGGATACTCGGTTGCTGGATTAAAGCCGACGATTGAAAAGGAGCCAGCAGCCGTGGTAAGTGAACGCACCCGAATAGAACTCAAATGTCCCGTACCGAGGCTCCACGTCCCGCTGATGGTGTTGCCGGAAATGTTCAGACAGGTCTTGCTCGTATCGGTTCCTACACTAGTCCCTGACTGAATTATGATGGCCGGATTCGCCTGGCCGGCATTTTGATCCGGATTGTCGACGAAGTTGTTCTGAACCGTCCACGACACGTTACTGTTATCGGGCGCGCCGCCGGCGATAATCACCATCCCGGACCCTTCTGTGTCGTGGATGTGATTATTGATAATGGTTAGCTTGTGAGTGCCGGCAGAATTATTGACGACGTCGATACCGTCGCAGCCGGCGATTTGGCATCCGGAGTTCACTGTGCCCGCAGTGCCCACGGTATTGTTGTCGATGAGCCCAGTCCACGTGCCCGACGCCGTAGACCTGGCCACCCCAATCTGATTGGTTGTCCCGCCGGCGACGTTAGCCACAACGACGTTGGCGGTGTTGTTGCGGATGTTGTAGTTCACCGTACCGGTGGCCGATCCCGTAAGCGAAATCGCCTGGTTACTGTTGGTGATCGTGTTGCCGTTGCCAGCTCCACTGGCGGGACCAATGTTCGCGGTCATACCGCTCGAACCGGCCATGTCGAGACGGATGCCCTGCGCATAGATGCGATCGACGGTGCAATTCGTAATCGTCGGGTTCATCACCGCGGTGTTGTGCGTCGCCAGAAAGAGCCCGCTGTTCGCGGTCGTATTAGCAGGCGTGGTCGCGCCCGTTGGGAAGGTAGTATTGCTGAAGGTCGAAGTACCAACAGTCACCGTCAACGGACCAGCAACACCATTCTGCACTTCGAATTGATTCGCCGCGTTATCCTTGAACAGGCCGCCGGCGACCGTCAGTGTGCCGGTCAAGTCTGTGATCTGCACGCCGTCTTCCATCGTCTCGTTCCCGTTGCCGGTGACGGTCATATTCGTCAGGGTCAGGTTCGAGCCGCCTTTGACGTCGATGCCGATTTGCTTACTGCCAGTCGCGCTAATCTTAGTCAGCGTCGCGGTGGTAACCGACGACAAACTAATATTGGCATTGCAATTCGTCGGCCCATTGGTTCCGTTAAGCGCGTCACCACACGTTCCCGAGGCGCCGAGGTTCGCCGTCGCATTGTTGGTGAAGTCCATGTTACTGAGCGAGATGTTGGTTGCACTTCTGAAATCGGCGCCCTTCGCTGAGCAGTTCTGAATCGTGCCGCCCGATCCGGCAGTAGTCCCCGTTCCGGTCACAGTCAGACCGGCCGTGCCGCCGGTGGTGTTAAGCACAATGCCGTTCGTGCCGCCATTGGCAGAAATGCTTTTGAAGGTGAAGCCATTTGCGCCGATCGTCACACCGCTGAATACATTGAGAGCTATGCCGCCCACTGAAATCAGTACGTTCGGCGAGTTCGTCCCATCACTCGTTTCATAGGTGACGGTTTGGGTACCACTCAGGTCGACCGCATTTCCTGTGGCAGAGGTCACACTGACGTCCTTGATCAGAGATGTGCCGCTGGTAAAGCCTGCCGACGTTATGCCTTTATTTGAGCCGGTGGTTACGATATTGACGCCGGTCACCTGGGTCACGTTCCTCATCGTGACGGTGCCGGAGACAGTCGGCCGCGCCCCGTTAGCGATACTCGGAGTACTGCTGAGCGTCGGTCGCGTGACAGTTCCAGCGGGCGGGGCACTTCCACCTGTCAAGCCAAAGAAAGCATCGAAACCGCTCGCCACCGTGCCCTGGCCAACCAGCCAGTCGCTGTTAGCTGCCAGATCCAGCACCTCACCCGCGCCGCTGGCCGTGGTCCCAGTGTAAATGAATACTTTTTGGTTCGTGGCGAGGGTCGCCAGTTTCGCATTGGCCGAAGACAGCGTCTTGAAGGGGCCTGGTTGCCCCGCAGCGTCCGGCGCGTCTGAGAGTGTGCCGTTGCCGTTATTAGTGCGATTCGGATTGACAAACCAAATCACCGGGCCATTCAGAGTAATGGTGATGTCGGCTTGGGCACTGGTTTGATTACCGCCGGAACCTTTGCCGGTATCAGTAACCTGGTACTTGAGTACGCAACTGCCGGTTATTCCTGGCGGCGGATCAAAGTCAAAACTTCCGGCCGTATTTAGGTTCGAGACGGTGCCGTTGGTACAAGTACCCAGGGTGACGCTGGTCAGGGTGACATTGGGTGAAGTGTAAGCCGGGGCGGCGGCATCGAACGATAACGGATCCGCAGTTCCGTTGGTGGCGTCCGCGTCTGTAACACCAGTTAGCAAGCCGCCCAGACCGATGATTTTCATGTTCGCCTGAACAGTGAAAGCCTTGTTGGTCGCTACAGGCGCATCGTTCACGGCATTGACCGTTATGGTGAAAGTCTGGTCCGCGGAGTTATCGACTCCGCTATTGGCCGTCCCGCCATTATCGTGCAGGTGATAGGTGACGACGGAGGTGCCATTGGCGTTCGGAGCCGGCGTATAAACCAGGTTCGCAGTTAACGGGAAAGGTTGATTGCCTCCGTTCGAAACGTTAAGCACCGGCTGCCCACCCGCGGTGAACAAAGCGGTGTGCGTCACGTTCGTAACTACGAAACTAACTGTCTGGCTGTCCTCAGTTGCATTGCCTGACTGCGCCGGCCTGACGCCGGTTATGTAATTCGATACAGTCTGCACGCCGGCGTCTTCATTCACCGCTGTCGGATTTCCGGGAACCGTAAACGTCGGCGCGTCGTTGACCGGGTTGACTGTGATCGAGACGACCCCATTCTCGTTCGAGTTCGCGGTGCTGTCGTTGGCCTTGAAACTAAAGCTGTCCGGGCCGTTATAGTTCGCGGCCGGCGTGTAAGTAACCTGCTGCGAGCAAACTCCGTTCGCGTCGCAACTGACCGAACCGAAATTGCCTATCGTTCCGTGGGCGGTTGCTATGGTGTTCGGGTTCACCGGAAACGCGGTGCCGGCGGAGTCCTTGAAAACCAGGTTGCTACCGTCTGGATCCTGACCAGAAAGCGTGACGACCAGCGTCGCATCTTCGTTAAGTGCAACTGATTGATCGAAAGCCACCGGCGTGCTGTTGAGTGACCCCCCGACCAGCGTGGTGTGCGCATCGAGCGGATTATTGATTGCTAATCCCGTAGCTCCCGCGCCGCTCGAGTTGGCCAGGGACAAGGTGTAGGCGATCGTATCGCCCGGATCCGCTTTGCCATCGCTATCGGCGTCAACGCCACCGTTCGCCGCCAACAGACTCGCGGTCAGGCTCGACGTTACAGCTCCTACCGGAGGAGCAGCGGGCACTGGTGCCGGCGCCGGTTCAGCTAGCGCACCCGGCAACGATGATCCGGATTTCTCTTCCAGCGGTTTCGCAAAGACATCATCCGCCGCAGCCTTGCTAACTTTATCTTCTGACTTCTGACTGGCTGCTGGCTTCGGCTTTATCGTGGCTGCGATTGCGGCAATCGGAGCGATGAAGATATTAAAGGAGAGCAAACAAGCGAAGAATACTCGCAAGTTGGTGGACGTATAACGAGGGGATAATTGCTTCACGAATTTAAATCTGAGGCCAAACTGTCGGATCGCGCTGAGATCAATCGGGGTGGAAAAGAAGCACACTTCCTTTCGGACGAGCGACAAGACTAATACACAACAAAAATAAGGTCAATGCAAAAGTCAGCAATTTGGGATGCAGGAGAGGAATTTCGGAAAGAAATTGTCCCGAGCGTATGGAGTGCGACCACTTGCCCACTTTTCTCAACCTCGAAACGAAAGCGGTCTGTCGAGTTGGTTGGTTGCTCAATTGTTGATCCGGATCTGATCTGAGATCGATGCGGTGCGTACTCGGATCCTTCTGATCGTTACTTGGATTCTTTCGATCCAAGTACGGATCGCATCTGAAGATATTTAGATTCGCTCGCGAAGGACCCACATTGAAACGATCTGAGATCGATTGACGCCATCCGTTTCACGATCGCATCAAGGTGGATTCAAATCGGAGCGATCCTGGTATCGATCGTTCGGATCGCGGTGATATGTGACTTGAGCGCTAAACAGACAAGACTAAACCAAATGCCGATCGTGATGATTTGCATAAGATTGAAAAGGGGACCATTCGGACTTCGCTGGCTTCCTCCGACTAGTCCCCGCGCCGAATCGACTGGCTACTGCTTTCTGCCGACTGCCTTCTGGCCTCTGTTTACTTACTGTCGTCAACTCACGGACTCGGCGACGCTTGGGCATGAGCTTTCGCGCGCCGCTCCTTTAGTTTCTTTTCGGCGTCGAGATCCCTCATCAAAACATAATTCAGCTTGCCGCCCTCTCCGCCAATGAAAACGCGCACCTCAAAGTCCTTGCAGGCGAGGATCTTCAATTGATTGTCCATCCCTTCGTAGCCTTGCCACTGGTCCACCGGCGGAAGATTTGTGCCCTGGATGAATTTCTTGACGAATTCATCGACGTGCGTGTACTCGGGGCCGTTGAAGCCGACGGTGAAAGCCGAGACTCGCCCATCAAGCAAATTGAAAGTGATTTGGGTTGCGTCTTTAAACTTGTCCTTCGATCCGAACTTGTCGGGACGAATGATGAAATCGGAAACGCCGAACTGGCTGGGTTGTTGAGACAGATGTTTGCGGACCTCTTCATCATCCTTACTTCCTGGAAACAACCCCAACACCTCGTCAGGTGTCATGCCGAGTTTGATTTCCTTGATGTTCGGGGCACCGGCCATCGATAGCTGGCAGTTGGTACTCGTCTGCTGACCAGCCGCGTTCAGATTGGCCACCTCTTTCGCGTTAGCGTTGGCGTTGGCGTTAACGTTGCCGTTCGGCGTGGCCGAAGATGTTTCGAGCTTGCAGGCGCTGCTCAAGACGCCCAATGCAAAGACAGTAATAAGAACCAATTTCATGTGAAGTATCATGCCACGAGCAGTGGGCCAGTTCCAGCTTTCCGCCAAATGCCAAAATCGACATAGGTAGGCTGTCGCCAGCTTTCCCTGTCACACCACCGTGCATACGGGTCCGTACACGGCGGTTCGGCGAGTTAAGCTTTATCGACCAACGAAGGAAGACCGAGCGAAGTCA